>Ga0116171_10001239_pt1 | contig 25770 bp, 29 predicted proteins | sample AD_JPNHW2_MetaG_FD_89798 | JGI IMG/M metagenome (GOLD analysis project Ga0116171, IMG submission 89798) | Active sludge microbial communities of municipal wastewater-treating anaerobic digesters from Japan - AD_JPNHW2_MetaG | ecosystem: Engineered > Bioreactor > Anaerobic > Digestate | place...
GAAGATTATCCAAAGATTATGAAGTACTTACTGAAAACACTGAACATATGATTATGATAGCTATGATTAGAATTATGATTAATAGAATTTCTGACTAATAAATTCAAAACAGTTTCTGAAAAACGAAGTTGTATTTCAAATATGTTTTTTCAGAAAAATTTCACTGAAAAGTGTATTTTGAAAGAAACGGGAATCAAAAAGCCGGGGGTGATTTTTTTTTAGAGGAAAATGGATATTCATGATTGTGTTTCTGTTAAACGATAAATAAAAACATGACTTTGATTTCGGGGTTAAACCTATATGTAAATAAACAAATTGTTTGACACAATCATTTATATATTAAAGAAATATAGGTTTTTTTTACCTTGCATCATAAACGTTTAACTCTCAGTTAATGTTTTAATAATAGTAAAAGGAATATTTAAATGGATATATTCTGACTGTGTTTTCGTACTGAACTATAATTGCAGGTTTGCGTAAGAAACCACAAAAAAAGGTCTGTTTAAGGTTGTGCGCACAAAATTACAGTATTTTGATTAATAAACATTATAAGGAGGAAAAAAAATGAATCAGAATGCACCGTTAATTGTCACAATAAGCCGCGAATTTGGCAGTGGGGGAGCTTATATTGGCCAGCAAATAGCAAAAAAGCTAAATATGTATTATGCCGATTATGAAATTGTAGCGAAAGCTGCAGAATATTTTTCGGCTAATATTGTGGACGTAGCTTCGCAGGAGGAACGTGTAGAACCCTTGTGGAAGTCACTCTGGAATTTTTACGGTACAGCGGTACCCAACGTATATGTCCCCACACGACGGATTTTTGTACCTACATCGCAGGAATTGTTCAATGAACAATCTCAAATCATCCGAAAAATAGCAGCCGAGCACTCAGCTGTCATTATAGGCCGAGGCGGATTTTATGTACTGCGCGATTTTCCAAACAGGATAGATATTTGTCTGCATGCCGATATCGAATTCAGAAACCGCCGTCTTCAGGGATTATACAACATTTCTGAAGAGGAAGCCAACAATATGATAAAGCAGACAGACAAAGAACGTGCACTTTATATCAGTACATTCACAGGAATGGACTGGAACAATTCAAAAAATTTTGACCTGACTCTGAACACTGGAAAACTTGGAATTAATAAAAGTCTGGAGCTCATTCTTGAATTTATACGATTGCGTTCTGATATTACATTATAAAGACTTCCTGTGTTTTACCAAGGAATTATTGAATCCTGAAGAATACTGATGTTCAAAGTAATCATTACTAAGTTTAATTTTTCTGTACTGAAAAATAAATTCATGAACGGAATAACGGGTTATATTACAAAAGAAGGCTTCGGTATTTATGTACACGACAAAATTACCAGGGCAACATTGACTGAAGAATGTAAAACGGTTCAACAGTTTATCGACACCTACGGACTTTCAGCTTTACAGATTGGTTTGTTCCTTTATTCGGAGGCTAAAAATGAATTTTTGAAGGTGACACAGGTGTGTGTAAACTTCAAGGATCGGTGCATCGGGGTATATCTTGAAAAGACCGAAAACCATATTACTTCTCTGCATAACGACCCCATAACCGAAAAGGAAACAACCAAAAAATCCGGTCATAAAGTACATGGGAAAAATCATGAAAACTAAGAAAGTATCAATTGTGGAACACCAAAAGGATGCTGACATTAAAGTGTTTTTTAGCGATAAGGAACACGAACAGAAAAATCATCATCTCCTGACTGAAAGTAAACTGACAGTCAGAAATGTGCACCCTGATCTAAGAATTATTATTGAAGAACACCATAATCGAGCAATTATTAGAAAACTGCGTAAAAACATTCCCAAAAAGTGACTGTATTTATAGTGTTGATTGAAAAAACAGATTGACACTATCAACAGAACAGAATATAAATTGTTTTAATAATACAAATAAGCAAAACCTGAGATAGCAAAACGAGTGAGTTTAAATTAAAAAGTTTAACAAGTAAATAAGGAGGATCAAATTATGTCACTGGCTCGATTTACACAATCACCCCTGGACCGCTTTTTTGATAACGATTTATTGGACTGGTCAAACAGGAATTTCTCAAAAACAAACACGACATTGCCATCTGTGAATATCCGTGAAAACAAAGAAGAGTTTCTGATTGATGTTGCGGTTCCGGGTTTTGACAAAAACGACTTCAAAATTGAAGTCAACAACGATGTGCTGACCGTTTCTTCCGAAAAACAGGAAGAAAGTGAAACCAAAGATGAAAAGGGTAAGCATGGTGAACGTTACACCAAACGAGAATTCAGCTATCAGGCTTTTATACGTTCGTTTACCCTGCCCGACGACGCCGATGCAGATAGAGTCACGGCGAGCTACGACAAAGGAATACTGACAGTTTTGGTACCTAAAAAAGAAGAAACCAAACCCAGAACTTCACGTATGATCGAGATTAAATAGATAATCACACAACAAGAGGAAGACCGGCTACTGTGTCTTCCTCTTTCATTATGAGAAAGACATATAACTGACGTCAGGCTGAAAATCCTGATATTCATTCATGATGAAAAAGTTATTACTTATTATTCTATTGTAGCTGGAAATGGAGAAAATCCATCAGACAAAAGTACATAGCGAACGACTTCAACTCAGCGTTCTGGCCATAGTGATTATTGTGTTTATAATCGCGTTTCTGTTACTAAACCGGAGTTTTATTGTGAGCCAGTGTTCTGTAAGGCCACTGGGCATTGCGCTGCTGCTTATTACATTTGAATACAATGATCAGCTGCTACACCCCATTATTTCCAACCTGACAAATCATACTCCCGTTCTGATGCTGTTAATTTTCGTATCTGTAGCTTCTCTGATGATACCGTTGCATTACAAACTCGAGAAATGGACAAAATACAAACAGACCGAAAAAAACCGGCTGATTCGTCTCAGCAAGGCAAAAAGGATAATCATGGAGGCAGAAGAAGACTCCGGGAAAAAGCAAACAAAACGTTTGCTGAACGAATGAAGTCAGTGTTTAATCTCAATTAATCTGATACTCCGAAATAAATACCATGCGAAACCTAATCTTAATACTGATACCTATCATGTACCTGCAGGCACTGACAGTGAAAGCGCAGGAAAAGGGTATCTTTACGGATAACAGGGACGGGAAAATTTATAAAACTACCACTATCGGTACGCAAACCTGGATGCTTGAAAACCTCGCATACAAAACCGATGCGGGTTGCTGGGCGTATGACAATAATCCAAAGAATGTAGCTGTATACGGATACCTTTACGATTATGCCGCAGCCATTAAGGCTTGTCCCGATGGATGGCACATTCCGAGTGACGAAGAGTGGAAAATACTGATTAAATCTCAGGGCGATCACCGTTTTGCAGGCGATAAGCTCAAAACCATTACATGGAAAAAGCTGGAATCCGAGCCCAATAACAAGAGCGGTTTCTCAGCTTTGCCCGGTGGTGAATATGATGCCGATGCACATAAGTTTTGGGGTATTGAAGAAATAGCTTCGTGGTGGTCGGCTACAGCCTTGAATAACTATACCTATTATGTTTACTGTCTGCATTACGATGCATCTGATGTGTCGCAGAATCAGGATTTTGATACCAACGCGCATTCGGTAAGGTGTGTGAAGAATTAGTAATGCATTTTGTCAGGAAATAAAAATACAACCCCGGTCGGATTATGTTATCCAGCCGGGGTTTTTTTCATAAACTTGAGACAATTTTTCACCAGGAAGTAAGGTTTTATGGTCGTGTGTCAGTTAAAAACGTAGTACTTCGGGATTTACCAGTCGCTCGAAGTCTTCGTATTTCATACGAAGCAGTTCGGTATGTGTTCCGGCATTGAATGCAATTTCAGGTTCTTGCGCAAGTGAATCGGATACATAAACATTCATTCCATAGAGATTTCCGAAAGGAGGTTCAGCACCAACTTCACATTCGGGGAAAACGTTGGCAAATTCATGTTCAGCGGCAACTTCCACCATGCTTGCTCCCAGCTCTTCTTTCAGCAGCCGTGTATTTACAAGCGCCGATGCGGGACGAACAGCCATAGCCAGCTTTCCGTCTATTTTCAATATTACGGTTTTGGCAAGTTCCTGACCGTGAATATGGGCAGAATGAGCTACCTCGTTGGCTGTATACGCCCTTGAATGATGAATTAAGACAAACTTAATCTGATTTTCATTGAGAAAATCAATTAGTTTCTTTGAGGGCATAATATTGAAGATTAAATTGGGTTAAGTAAAATCAGAAATCATTGAATTAAAGCCTAAGCGAAATTCTGCTCAGGAATAGTGTCAGCAAGCGACCTTGATCATGCCAGTTAAGGCTCTGTTTTTTTTATATCATTAAAACGTTGATCTATTCAGTTTTGTTCTCGAATATGTATTATTTTAGAATTCATTCTCATCACTCTGCCGGAGTATTTGTGTTGTCAGGGAATGAAGTATTCAATATATTGATTATCAATGTGTTTAATGACCTGAATTCCCCGAAAATAATCTATCTTTTCAGAACAGTGTCGGAGTGTCTAACTCGGAATACTTAACCGGGTTTAGAATTTCAGGAATATTCCTGTCGAAATTCGGATTGCCTGCCGCTTTGCTGATGGTATAGGCGTCCATCTTGTTCTCGTCATAAGGTTTGATGAGTGTTTTCAGTTCATCGGGCGATGTGGCGGGATTGAGCCAGCGGTCGGCAGCGTCATCATCGAGTATCAGAGGCATTCGTTTTTTTACATTGTGAATCACTTCCATAAGTGGATTGGCCGGTGTGGAGATAATACTAAAGGTATCGTGATGCTCGCCGGTCAAAGGATCAGTCCAACGGTCGTACAGGGAGCCCAGTAGAAAACCGGATGCATCCTTAGGATGTACGAAGTAGGGGTATTTTGTATTTCTGAATTCGCGCCATTCGTAGAATCCGCTCACCGGCAGCAGACAGCGCCTGCTGAGTATGTTTCTTCGGAACGACGGTTTCTCAAAAACAGTTTCACCTACAGCATTCAACGTCATGTTTTGCAATTCATCCGCCTGATGTCGGTCTGTAGTCCATTCGGGTATCAGTCCCCATTGTTTCAGGGTCATCTCATCGTCGGTAATCACCGGAAGCATGGGATGTGTAAATCCGCTGACCAGATAGAAGTTGGGTATTTCTGTCTGCAAAGGGTTTCTCTTCTTTTTGCGGATGACGGCAGGCAGACTGTTGTAATACTGTTCGGCAGTCATCAGAACTCCGTTTTTCATTATTGCAACTGTAAAACACATAACAACTCAGGATTAAAGTTAAAGTATTTATTTCTATAAGAAGAAACAGATTTCAGGCTCATTTGGTTCGATAAAGTCTGAATGTCGTAATATCACAGGCTCATGAACTCTGATAATCTCCACATCGAAAAAAATGGTATTTTAGAACTAAATGATTTGATATCAGAACTATACCGCTGACCGCTAGAAGAAAAAACAGAGATACTGCAGAGGAAATGCTATTGTTGGTAAATGGTTTGTATGTAAACCTGAAGAAATTCTTCTTTTCGGTTATCAAGAAGTAGCAAGTATATTTTCATTTGATTATTTTTGTATGCTGCTTTCATGAAGAAAGAAAATACTGAATGACTTCATATTTAAGTGCTGACGACAGAGAAAAACTCAGGTTACTTATTACTGAAAATAATGATAATGCATACATTATCAATTTGTAATTTATACATCATAAAAATCACAGAATAGTACAACGGCATGAAATCAACACCGCTTACAGATAAAAACATTAATAAAACCCTCTTGCTGGTTGCAACCATGGCAACTCAATTTTTCAATCCGTTCATGGGAGCAGCAGTTAATGTTGCCCTCAAGAAGATAGGGACTGACTTTTCAATGACTGCTATTGGATTGAGCTGGGTTTCCATGTCGTACTTGCTGGCATCGATCATATTTCTGGTGCCCTTTGGTAAACTTGGTGACACCTGGGGCAGAACCAAAATGTTTTTATATGGAACAGTTTTTTTTGCCATTACCACCTTGTTGTGTGCTTTTGTTCCCAATTCAACCACATTTATTATCATTCGATTTATGCAAGGTATGGCTTCAGCTATGATGATAAGTACATTGATGGCCATTGTAATTTCAGCATATCCACCCGAAAAAAGAGGAAAAATGATCGGCTTGAATGTCTCTGCGGTTTACGTAGGGTCATCACTGGCACCCATGATCGGGGGGTTAATAACCGACGCGTTCAGCTGGCGGAGTATATTTCTTATCAATGCCGTGGTAAGTACACTGATAGCCATACTGATTATTTGGAAACTGAACCGGGAATTGTCCGAAACAATAAAAGAAAAATTCGACTACAAAGGTACTATTTTATACATGATTTCAGTCTCGATGCTGATGTACGGACTGTCAAAGTTGCCTCATCAGCTGGCAATTGTTCTGACCATAGCCGGGATTGCCGGATTGTTTTTCTTTGCAAAACTGGAGTTAAAAACTCAATTCCCCGTATTAAATATCCGTTTATTTACCGAGAACCGGGTATTCGCGCTTTCCAATTTATCAGCAATAATCAATTACGCGGCGACTTTTTCCATATCGTTTATGCTCAGCCTTTATCTTCAATACGTCAAAGGTATGGAAGCACGCGAAGCCGGATTGGTTCTCGTAGCTCAACCCGTATTGATGGCCATTGTTTCAACCTTTTCGGGACGGCTGTCCGATAAAATGAATCCCCGAAACTTAGCCGCGCTTGGTATGGGAATAAGTGCCATTGGGTTGTTAATACTAAGCTTTATTAGCTCAGAGACCACGATCATTTATATTATTATCGGTTTAATAGTCCTTGGCGCAGGTTTCGGATTATTTTCGTCGCCCAACACCAATGTGGTGATGGGTTCGGTCGATAAAAAAATATACGGAACAGCTTCGGCTATATTGGGAACGATGCGCAACACCGGCATGATGTTCAGTATGGCTATTGCTTCACTGACACTTCATTTGTTTTTGGGCAACGCGCAAATTATTGCTTCGAATATCCCCCAATTGATACTCAGTACAAAAACAGTCTTTGCACTATTTACGATGTTATGTTTTATTGGGGTATTTACTTCCCTTGTGAAAGTCGAATTCCGGAAAACAGGTAAATAAACTGGCAGTTCGTCATCACTTGTTATTTTCACTATTAATCCAGGTAAGCTTATGCCAGATGCCTTCTAGCGGTCCGTAGCGGTGCGAACGCATCCAGTATTTGCAGAAATGCCATTGCAGGATCATGAGTGCCAACCCGATAATCAGACACATACTTGCTCCGGTATATTGGTACAAACCCAGTCCGAAACCGTAGTAAATGGTGGCTCCCAGAATGGACTGAATGATGTAGTTGGACAAACTCATTTTACCTAAAACTGAAAACACATTCAGCACGCGTTGAATCGTACTTTTCTGAAACAACAGCACGAATCCGGCAATCAGTACAAACATGAAAGCGATGTTTGACCAGGATTTAGTTATCAGAGATAATGGTCTTAATAAAGCTTCATTCGGTATATTCCCGGGAGTTAATCCGATACCTAACAGGTAGAGAGGAACAAATGCCACAGAGGAAATTATCAGAATTTTTGTCCAGAAACGTTTTGTTTCGCCAGAAAATATAAATTTACCTGTACGTCCCAGCAACATCCCGATCATAAACAATCCGGGTGTCTGGAATACACGTCCTGCTTCCCAGGTCCAAAGATAAACACCTGCTTTACCGTTGGTCAGGTTCCCGGCAATGGTTTTGATAAATGAATTTCCGGTAATATATTCACTCATTTTTCCGAAGTAAGCCCACGATGCCGGATCGGCTAAATCCTGCGCAGGGTGGGTGAGGGCAATCAGGAATTTTCCCCATTCCCATGGTTGAAAGATAAGCAGGCAGGCGATGATGAGAACCGCTTTGTTGCTGAGTTTGGCCACCGGTATGAGTGTGATGCCCAGCAGAGCATAAATTGTGAGTATGTCGCCCTGATAGAATGCAGAATTGATGACACCGAAACCAAGCAGCAAAAGCAATCGCCAGGCAAACCTCAGACGGAAATCTTTCCCTTTTTTTGCCTGATTGTGCTGCATGATGTAGAACGTAAATCCGAAAAGCAACGCGAAAATACCGTATGCCTTGCCGGAGAACAGAAAGAACATGGTATCCCAAATGCCTTTATCCAAATTTACCAGCCAGGAAGGAAAACCCTGTGGAGTATACCAGAAATCAAAATGTTCGAGATTGTGAAGAAGAAGTATGGCTGCGATGGCAAAACCTCGGAGCGCGTCAACTACCTGAATACGTTCAGTGGAGGCTGGAGTGGAAATGGGTGTGATCATGGTAAAAGGAACTAGAATAGTAAAATAAAAATGGTATTTGTATTATGTTGTTAATGAAGATTGCAAAAAAAATCCACCGGATTACATGATAACGACAGTCATCCGGTGAAATAATAGGTTTGGTTTTTCAGATAATGAACATCAGGATTATTCCGTTTGTTCCGTTTTATTTTTTTTCAGCAGCAGATAAATAATTGGCAATATGCCCAAAGTATTGATAATTGCTATCAGTATAAACCAGATCAGATCATTATTGCGGGCTGATTACCATAATCCAAGCAACTTCCATACCGTATCCCAAACGGCCAGAATTACGATAAAAGGAACAAGCCACCAGAAATTGAACGACAGGTCGGTAAAATTTTCCATGTTGATATAACTTTTGATGAATGATGAATGATAAATTCAAAACAGGAAATAATGATGAACAATATTGTTAATGTCGCGACAAATATATTAACAATTTTCGATAATGCCCAATTTGAACTGATATTTATCAATCTTTTTTTGTTGTCAACTAATGGCTTTAAGGAACTGGTGATTACGTCATTTGAGCATCACTCCGGTCATGGAAAGTGATCCCATGCTGATTTTATCGTTGAAGAACGATATTTCATCACTATCGGATTGTAAACCTATAAGATAAAGCAATGGTAAATAATGTTCGGCTGTGGGAATTGCCATCCTGAACTCAAGCCCTTGTTTCCGGAAATCAATAAGACTATCATGATCGTGATTACGTAGTTGGTTTTTAATTTTATCATTAACATCCAGCGCCCAGTCGTAAGCGGAGTAGGGGTTGTGCCAGTCAACTTCGCGCAGGTTGTGGACGATATTTCCGCTGCCCATTATCAGTACACCTTGTTCACGCAGATAACTCATCTCCTGTGCCAGTTCGTAGTGTTGCCGGGGTGTCATATTTCGGTTGAGGCTCATTTGTATTACAGGTATGTCGGCTTGAGGAAACATGTGTACCAACACCGACCACGTTCCGTGATCCAGCCCCCATTCCAGTTCATCAAGTTCAATAACCTGTCCTTTAATTACACTTTTTATTTGTTCGGCTAATTCCGGATTACCGGGAGCAGGATATACCACATTGTACAATGTGCGCGGAAAACCTCCGAAATCGTGAACGGAACGCGGAGTTTGCATCGCGGTAAAGTAAGTCCCCTCGGTTTCCCAGTGTGCCGAAATGCTGAGTATTGTGGTCGGACGGGGTATTCCTTTACCTATCTGATGCCATGTCTGTGTAAATGAATTGTCTTCAATGGCATTCATTGGATTGCCATGACCGACGAATAAAACAGGCATTTTTTGTGTATTGTAATTCATCTTTTCTTATTGTTTATTGAATGTTTAACAATCAGGAATGTTTTTTGTTTACCGGAATTGAAGAGGTATAAAAACAATTTGCAAACCTTTGAATTAGTAACTAGAATGAACAACTGAATGATTTGCAAACCTTTTTGATTAATAAATACTCTTTGGAATGATAAAAAGGAGCTACATTTGTAAATAAAATGAGTAATATGAGCAATAAAATATTTTTACTGGCATTTGTTACAATTGCAGGAATTAATGCCACCCCCCTTTTTAGTCAGACTACAAGTGCCAGCAGTTATTTCTCTGTTCAACCGGCTTCGGATCGTACGGTTATTTTTAATGTTGCGGATCCCGGAGTGAGTAAACCCATCATCTGGGGCTTGGATCTGGCATGGCTCAGCGAATCGAATATCCGGCGTGGCATCGCGTTTATGAGTCCCCGTAAGGTGGATGTTGTCAGAGCCTCCTTTCAGCCTACTTATCCGTTGGTAAACGGCGATTTGCAAACTGCTCAGATTGACAGCTTAAACATCCGTCTAAATCTGATAGATTTGACAGGAACAGAAACGAAAGTAGCATTAAATTGTGACCATCCCAGAGTTGATTCATGGTATATTGGGAATGCGGCTAACTGGGCACAATTGATTGATGTAACCACCAGGCGTGTTCAGGAAAGGGGACGAACCGTTGTCTCGGTAGCTCCGTTTAACGAGCCTGACTTTGGATGGGGGCAATACTCCGGGTCAAAGTCTAACGGAATGTCTGATTTCAAGAATATTGCAGGTGAGTTGAGGAAAAATCCACGGTTTGACAATATCCGGATTTCGGGCGGTAACACGTTGAATTGCGACGAGGCTTTGTCATGGTATAACTATCTGAAAGACCGTCTGGAGGAAGGCAACACTCATCAGTTGGCAGGAAGTTTTGACAATTATGCCAACTTCCATAAAAGTGTGGCGGCAAATGGAGATCACGGAACGAATGACGAACTGCACAATGTGATGGAGGCAATGGTAGGCGTGGAATATGGTATGAAGACTGGCATCTGGTGGGGAACAGCCGAATATGCCCGGGGAGAATTTGTCAAAGCAAGTGACGGCGTCAGATTGGGTTACGCCGAGCATCGTCCCAACTGGACAGCGGCATCGGTATATCGCTCACCCGATGGAAAAATTCAGGCATTTGGAGGAACGTCAGAGCGTCAGGCGGCGACAACAACATATCGTTTCTTCTCTAAAACTAAGGATGTTTACTTTGACGGATATGGTCCTCAGCGTGAATATACAATGGTTTTGCCCGGAGGCACAGGATATCAGAAAGGACAGACAAATGCCGAAAGAGTGATGAATATAACCTGGGGCGATGATATCCAGCCGGTAATTAACGGGAGATATGTTTTGGTAAACAGGAATAGCGGTAAAGTGATGGAGGTAACCTTTGGCAGTACTTCATCGGGAGCTAATGTGTGGCAGAATAGTTTTATTCCGGACGCAACATACCAACAATGGAACGTAACACCGGTTGATTCACGGATTGGAGGTGATTTCAGCTATTTTACCATTACTTCTGTAAAAAGCAGTAAATCGCTCGATATTTATAACTGGTCGCTCGATAACACCGGAAATATCGTCCAGTGGGATGTTGCAAATGGAGCTAATCAGCAATGGTATCTTGAATATGCTGAAGATGGCTGGTTTTATATTCGAAGCAGACACAGCGCTAAATGCATTGAAGTTGCAAATGCCAGCATGACTAACGGCGCTAATGTGTATCAGTGGGAAAAAGACGGAGACCGCAATCAGCAGTGGAGGTTTATTCCTGTCGGTGCTCCGGTAGAGTTTGTCTCACCGGCGGCACCAGCAAGTCTGACTGCCACACCCAACGCAGAGTCGGTAAAACTGGAATGGACAGCAAGCGCTGATACCGATGTTGCCGGATACAATATTTACCGCAAAGACTCACCCGAAGGAAAGTTTGAAACGATAGCCCGTAACATAAAGAATACATCTTTCGTTGATAATACAACTACTGAAAACGGACAATATTTCTACGCTGTTCGGGCTGTGGATAATTCGCTGAACCGATCAGTTTACTCCAACGAAGCATCAGCCATTACAACCGGTGCAAACGACCTGGTAGCTAGTCTGCAATTTGAAAACAATATTTCGGACAGTACCGTAAACCTCAATCATGCTGCATCATCAGGCTCAATCTCCTACACAACCGGTAAAACGGGTGCAAATGCAATTTCACTGAACGGTACAAATGCCTTTTTACAACTACCGCCCAATATCGCCAATCAGCAGGAAATTACTATTGCAGCCTGGGTTTACTGCAGAGGAGGCACTGTAGCGCAACGGATTTTTGACTTTGGCAACAGCCAGAATGAATATATGTATCTTACCCCGAATAACGGAAACGGACAGTTGCGTTTTGGTATTAAAAACGGAGGTGACGAACAGCAGCTGAACGCAACATCGCTTGCAGGAAGCAAATGGATTCATGTAGCCGTAACTTTGGCAACCGACACTGCACGCTTATATGTGAATGGTATAAAGGTAAGCGAGTCAAATACAATGACTTTAAAACCATTAGATTTTAAACCAGCACTGAATTATATTGGCAGGAGTCAATTCTCTTATCCGTTGTTCAATGGTAATATCGATGATTTCAGAGTATATAATTATGCCTTGACACCCGAAGGAATAGCAGAAATAGCCGGAATTCTTTCAGGAGTTGAAGATTTGAAATCGGTAAGCCGGCAGGCAATTTCAATTTTTCCTGTACCAGCAGAAAAAGTGTTGAATATAAAATTCAATGAAAAAATAAGTGCAGAAAAATCGGAAATATCGGTGTTGGATGTAAGCGGAAATATACATTTTAGCCAACGATTGACGGAATATGACAATGTTAGTCTTGATGTGTCGGATTTTCCATCAGGTATTTACATACTGAAGTTGTCAGCAGGCAGCGAGATATTTGTGAAGAAATTTGTCGTAAATCACTGATTTTTGGATTCGTTCGTTTCTTAATTTTAAAACTTTGGATTTTCGGAATATTTTGTTACATTCGTAATGCATCATTATTTAAAACGATGTAATTAATAATAAACTCAATAAGCAGTTTTTTTATTATAAACTCAATAAACGAATAATTTACAAATAACAGAGCGGGCATCCTTTAATCTGGATGCCCGCTCTGAATTTAATATTGCGGTAATGTCTGAAACTATAATTAAATAACCAGCGAAGGTGGATTAAATACCCTTGTTGATAGTTCATTGTCGAGCAGATAGAGGCTTTTCGGGTCGCTGCCAAATAAATCAAAACGTTTGCAGAGATCATCGGTGTTCTGTTCTTCTTCACCCTGTTCTTTTACAAACCAGTCGAGAAACTGCATGGTGCGGAAATCCTTAACTTCATAAGCAGCTGCATATATATCGTTGATCGATGAAGTAATAAAGTACTCGTGTTTAAGAGCTTCTTCAAGCGGTGCTTTCAGATTTGCATATTTCAAACCCGGAGCGGCAATGGCTTCCAACGTAATTTTTTCGCCGTTGTTTTGCATGTATTTCAGAAATAGCATGGCATGCGCGTATTCTTCCTGAGTCTGTATGGCAAACCAGTTGCCAAAACCTTTCAGGTTATTGTCGTAATAATAATTAGACATGTCCAGATACAGATAAGATGAGTAAAACTCTTTGTTAATCTGATCGTTGAGTAATTTTGAAATCTTTGGATTTAACATAATTTTTTCTCCTTATTTAATGAGTTAATAATTCGTTTTAATTTAATTTTATGTTCGGTGTCCTTAATAATAGTTGAAAATATTATACCAATATAAAACACTTTTAAACTTTCAATAGTTTTATTTTTCACATTCTTTCTATTTCAAAAAAGCATCCAACGCACGGGTAGGCTTACCGTCATTTCCCCAGGCACTGAGAGCATAATGACTCCACGAACGTGCTCCCTGCGGTTCCCAGTAAAATACTCCAAGTCCTTTTCCGTTGGGTACTGCCCGGGTTTTTTGCAGCACAGCCACTAGCATATCGTAGGTGTTCTGGATTTTTGCCGCGTTCTGTGCCGCGCTAAGTTGTGGATCCTGTCCGTCTTCTCCACCAACTTCCACCACCATCACTTCCTTGCCGTAACGTGTAACCATATCATTCATGTTTTTTCCTAAATCGTCAATCGACAAGGTATAGTCGGGATGAGAATCTGATAGCCAATAGGGGTAATAACTTAAACCGATAATATCGTATTTTGCACCATAGGTTTTTGCATTATCAAACCACCAGCGAAAACGGGCGTTGTTGTTACCCTGATCAATGTGAAGAATGACTTTTGAAGTCGGACAGACAGCTTTTACAGCATCGTAACCCTGATTGATGAGTTTAACAAGCTGAGGAAAATGTGCATTGTCGGAACCTCCGTCGGGCAGCAGCATTCCTGGAGTGATTTCGTTTCCGACCTGCACCCATTCGGGAGTTACTCCGGCGTTTTTAAGAGCCGTCATTACCTCGAAAGTATAATCATAGACATCTTTTTGAAGTTGAGTGAAATCGTGACCAGACCAGGCGGCTGGTTTTACCTGTTTGGATGGATCGGCCCAACTGTCGCTGTAATGAAAATCAATCATCACGCGCATTCCCGCGTTTTTAGACCTAACAGCCATCGCTACAGTTTCATCCTTACTGCAATGTCCGCTGGCTTTATCATTCGATGGATTTACCCAGGTTCGCAGCCTGATGGAATTGATGCCATGATCTTTCAAAATCTGAATGCAGTCGGTTTCAATTCCTGCATCGTTGTAGAACTTATATCCGGTTGCTTCCATTTGCTGAAGCCAACCGATATCCGCTCCTTTGGCAAAAGTTGAAGTTCCATTGCTTTGGGTGGTAAATGTAACGGTATTGCCGTAAGCTGTTCCGGCTTTGTTGGTGGCGTAGGCTCTCAGATAGTACTCAGTGGCAGGGGTCAGATTAGTCAGGGTGCTGGTGTAATCTCCGGTGCCACTTCCATCAGTAGTTGTGTTATCGTTGATGGTGGGATTGTCTGTTTTAGCCCAGCAGACTCCTCTGCTGGCCACAGTCATACCTTTACTGTCAGTAATGTTACCACCTGAAGTTGCCGATTGTGTTGTAATATCGGTTACTGTGTATGTGGTCACTGTTGGCAAAGTTACTTTCTCTTCCGTTTTACACCCGGTAGTGAAGATAAATAATGCTGTAAAAAGCGACGTTGCAATTTTCATGTTCTGGTTAATTAGTTTCATTTTTCAATTTCTTTGATTAATAAAAGCTTTGATCGTTTTATCATAAACAGGAACAACAGATGTTGTGTCTTCGGCAAGGCAATACTCAATTTCATTTTCAAGCCCGTTTTTCTTCAATCGCTGATAATGTTCAGTATCGCAAATATAGTTTATAAAATCTGATTTTGCAACCTTCCAAAAATCACGCGCTGCTTTTACCGCATCGTTATCGGACACAAAACTTCCTGCGTGGATCAGCTCATCTGCAAATCTGCCTGCAAACAGCGTATCTTCAATGCAAAAGCGGTTTTTCCAGCCTGAACAAAGTAAAAGCATATCTTTTTTTGCATTCAGGCAGTATCTGAGCAGAGCTCCGTGGTTGGAGAATGAACCGATGAGTATTTCTTCGGCACCGAGTGCGGCTTCAACTGCCTGTGTGCCATTAGTAGTCGTAAAAACCAGGTCGCGGTTATTCACTTTCTCCGCAGTGAAATCAAAGGGTGAATTCCCGAAATCAGCAAACTCACATCGTTGTGTATTCTGTTCGGCGGCTACCGGATATCCTTCCGATTTCAATCTGATTGCCTCTTCGGTTGTTGCTACGGTGCGTACTGATCTTGCTCCGTTGTTGAAGGCAGCACAGATGCTTGTAGTCGCTCTGAAGATGTCGATGATGATCACAATTTCGTCTTTTTGGGCGTAAAAAGGATACAGGGCAGGTGAAAAACAAACCGAAACCTTGTTCATGTCGCTTAATCTTTCCAGTTTTTCAGTTCATTGTAAAGTCGCTGCACGGGAAGCCCCATTACATTGAAATAGGAGCCTTCTATCCTTTCCACCCCGATGTACCCAATCCACTCCTGCACTCCGTATGAACCGGCTTTGTCGTAGGGTTCGTAATTGTTCAGGTAATAATCAATTTCCGCGTCGGTAAAACGGGCAAAATATACATCTGAAATTACATGAAAAACTTTTTTCTTTCTTTTTGTGGCAATACATACCCCTGTTATGACCTGATGCATTTTACCGGAAAGTGTCTGCAGCATTTTTTTAGCATCCGTCCAGTCGTTGGGTTTGCCATACACGGTTCCTTCGTGCCACACAATGGTGTCGGCGGTGATTAGCATCGTGTTATCTTCCAGTGTGTAAACCGAGGCTTTCTTTTGTGCCAGATACATCGGAATATCAACACCTACAAGCGTTTCGGGGTATTTTTCTTCCACATAAATTGTTTCAACCCTGAAATTGATGTTCAAACCGGCCAGTAGTTCTTGCCTGCGGGGCGATTGGGAACCTAAAATGATATCGTATTTATTCAGATGTTCAAGCATATATTTTATTTTACAAAAAACAGGTCAAAGATGCTTATATGATACGTTTTTGCAGTCAGATAATAAAATATAAGGCTGTAGAGAACGCCCGTAAGCATGATTAGCTTTGAGAATGTGGATGCCTGATGATAATCTTCCGGAGTTTTGCTTCTGAAAATCAGGTAACCCAGGGCAAGCAGCGGAATAACTACCCCGAAAAGCAGGTAGCGGAAAGTCAGATTTCCATCGAAATGAATGTAATGATAGTCAACGTGGAAAAGTCCCGCTATTGTCAGGACTATTAATCCGTACAGAAAGTATTTTGTCTTTTGTATTCCCCATTTGATGGGCATGGTTCGGCATTCCAGTTCCCGGTCCCCGTGAATATCTTCCATGTCCTTGATGATTTCGCGTATCCAGGTGCAAAAGAAGGCAAAACCGGCAAACCCGCCCGTCCATCCGTAAACCTGCGCGGGTATCGGGGTTTGGGATAGCAGATTGCCAAACTGAATTTTGAGTAATGACACTTCGAGGACACCCACAACGAGTGCCACCAGCGAAGCGGAAAAACTCACAATGAGATTGCCTGTAATAAACTGACGCTTGTAGCTGGCTGAATAAAACCAGAGTAAACCAGGGGTAAGCAGAAAGATAAATCCAAGCGTAAAACTGTGGGAAAGGATGGCAAGTGCCAGACCGGATATAACGCCTGAGCCGGTCAGTATCTGATATAATATCATTGCTGCCTTTGAAGTGATTTTTTCGCTCACAATCACTCTGTCGGGACGATTGATGCGGTCAATCTTTACATCAAAATAATCGTTGATGACATACCCACCTGCAGTAATCAGAATGGTAGCGGCATAAAGCAGTATGTTGAAAATGTCGCGGTTATAAATTTCGAAACCGTAAGTTTGCAACATCGGATGAACTACGGCATACTGCATCAGCCACTGTATAAGCAGGATGAATATCAGATTTTTCCAACGAATAATCCGGATGTATGCTTCCATTTATTTTTGCATTTGCGTAATGAAACGATCAACCACGTCGTATTTTATATCCGATGTGCTGGTATTTACCTTACTTATTTTTTTAATGATGGTCCGTTGAATGAAATTCATCTTTTCAAACAAAAACTCGCCGCCAGCAAATGCCTTTGCTTTTGCCCGGTTGTAGAGTTCGCCGTGATAGGCGAGTTCGAGTTCAGCTTCCTGCTGGGTGGCATCTGCTTCCATACCGCATACAAACAGTCCCAACTCTTTTTTCAGCAAGGTGCTTAAATTCTCGCTGCAAAACCTTTTCATGGCTTTGGGTATGACGCCCATATGCACCGAAGCTCCGAGAATTATTCTGTCATAGTTTTCGATATCTGAATTCCGGACTTTTGTGAGTGGTATGACTGCCGGATTTTCAGCATGAAGCTTATTCGCCATGTAACCGACAACCTTTTCTGTCGTTCCGTGTACAGATGTGTAAATGATAGCGGTTTTCATTTGTTGTGTAATTGTTTTATTTGTTCACTGATAGTCAGGTAAATTTTCCGTGCATTTTCATTGTACTTCAACAGGCTGATGTGAGTGAGCATGGTCTGCTCATCGTTACGTACTGCGGGTCCGGTCTGGGCATCCTTTGGCGAAATATATTTTACCTTATCGGCTGTTTCTCTGATTAGGGGCAGCAACACTTCAAAGGGTATTCCGGCTTCACGTACTATTTCTTCTGCAAGTTGATACATATAGTTGGTAAAGTTGCAGGCAAAAACAGCTGAAAGATGTATCTTTTTTCGGTCTTCAGAACTCAGGAAATAACATACGGATGATAGTTTTTCAGCAAGCTGGGTAAGAGCAGATATTGTAAATTCATTATTTCCCTCAAGAAATAATGGAATCTTACTGAAATCGACCGGTTTTGCAATTGAAAATGTTTGCAGGGGATACAGCACTCCGTAATTATTGGCATAACCCTCGAAAATGTTCATGGAGACACTTCCTGCTGTGTGAAGGTGAATGGCATCAGGTACCAGAATTTTTGATGCAACTTCGCTCAGAGCGTTGTCCTTTATGGTGTAAATATAGAAATCAGCAGTTTTGTCAATCCGGTTGGAATCTGAACAATGAGGAACATGCAGAAGTCTTCCAAGTTCTTTTGCCGACTGGTCGGTGCGGCTGTAAACCTGCCTTATATCGGCTCCGGTCTGTAACAGACGCGCCCCCAAATGTGTAGCCACATTTCCTGCTCCTAACAAAACAATTTTCATGGCATTCCGAATTTTTACAATAAAACGTTCAAGATGTGCTTATTTCCCTTTTCTAACTCCTAAAAGAAGAATAATCCCTGCTGCAATAAGCAACAAAGGCCAGACGAATTCTGACAGGTTTTTTGTCCAGTGGATAATTTCCTGTAATCTGAGCAGTAACCCGACAACAACGAGAACCATACCGACAGACTTGTTTTTGTGCCAGATAAGAAAAATGGCACCTATAATAAGCGGGAAATTTTTAAAATCAAATACTACACTGGCTATTTCAGGTGAAAAAACACCCAACTGGCGCAACAGGAACATTACACCAAATAAAAGTAAGGAAATTCCCCAGGCTAAACGACTATCTTTCATAATGGATTATGTTTGAGTTTAACGGTTGTGGTTATTGAATTCTTCGAAATGGATTTTAATATAGTCCAGCTTCCCGGAATCATAAGGTTTACGATCTTCATTCCGGTAACCTATGGAGACGATGCACAGAACTGCAAAATTATCAGGGATATTCAGGAGCCCTCTGATATATGCTTCAGCGGTCACACCTTCTTCCTTTTCGCGTCCCCAAACCTGCACCCAACAACTCCCCAATCCGAGATCCTGAGCTTCCAGCTGTATCAGAATGGCTGCTATGGATGCATCTTCCATCCATACGTCAGTTTTGTTTGTATCAGCCAGCACAACGATACCCAGCGGAGATCCGGCAAGCAGTTGTGAACCCTTAGGACGACATTCTGATAGTTTAAGGAGTAAATCGCTGTTTTCAACCACTACAAACTCCCAGGGATTGCTCCGTTTGGATGATGGCGACATCAATGCGGCTGTAAGTATTTGTTGTATTTTTTCCGGTTCGACTTTCTGATCAGTATATCGGCGAATGCTCCGGCGGTTAGTCAACAGTTCGATAAATGACATGGTGTTTAATTTGTTTATGAGGTTGTAGTGTAAAGATATGAAATCAAATTATCCGGTTTTAGAAGCACTTTAAGCCTGTTGTAAGGTAATGTTACTTCAGTCTGACCGGTACTGTAAGGTGCAATCTCGTATGGATTGAAAACGTACACGATGCCTTCGTCCGATATGTAAAAGTTGTTGTTTGGTTTTATCTCATCTTCCCAGAAATCAAATTCATTCAAATCGGCTACTGATTCGATCTCGGCATTGTCTTCTACGATACATTGTTTAATCAGTTCAGTTAACGGACTTTTATAGTTGTCAATAAAAATATCACTTTCCTTCAGTATGTGTCCGTTACTCAGATCAAAATTATAGAAATAACGGTTGCTGTTGCCGTGAGCGCCACCCATAAATGCATAACGTTCGTAGCTGTATGACAGTATTTTATCGTCGAGGAACATCGAAACTGCTTCCACCTGAATTTCATTATCCAGCATCGGACCCTTCAGGTTTTTGTATTTCTCCAGATCGTCGCCGTAGCTGATTTTATAATCGTCATACAACCGGCTGACATACCTGGGAATAATCGAATCAACCGGCAGGGAGGTGTAAATCTCTCCAAACATTTTTCCAACAATTTGTTGCTGTATGCTTGTAAGTATTTCCTTGTTGTGATATTTAACAGGCAATTCAGCTTCAATACTAATACTCAGTCCACCTAATGTAGTGTCTTCTGTTAAATGAAATGTGTGAGAATAACTGTAATTCTTCATTTCCATTTCCTGTTTTGCACAGGAATTCAGCAATATAAGTGGAAGATAAAAACTAAAAACTAAATATTTGTTCATAAAAAATTTTCACAATTTGTATAATCACGCAAAATTACTACTTTTTCGTAAATTATGTTTCAAATAATCTTTTTAATTAGTGTTTCAGATACAAGCAATGTGAAATGTACAAGGATTTGAATGTGTTTGAAAATGCATAATTTAACTTAAATCTAATTAAATAACAGTTTTGCACTTTCAGGATAAAATAAAACCATATATTTTTGGTGTCATAAAATGAAAATACATTTGTCACATCAAATATCAGCATTACTGCTTTCTGCAATATTTCTTTTTGCAGGAACTGGATTCAATGTTATCAGATACTGTTGTCAGGATTGTGCAAAAGCAGGTATTGAGAAGGTTGCTGAGATGAGTTGCAACTGCATTCATCATCATCAACACACTGATGGAACCGAACATCAATCACATCCTGAATCTGAAAATATGTGTTTTCACAATCTCGAAATGGGGTGCTCTTTAACCCGTATTACAGTTGATGTTCCTTCTATTCAGGATTCGAATGTCTTTTCCTCCGATATTTCATTACTCCATTCTTGTTTAATATGTCTTTTTCCTGATTTTATTGCCGGGTATGATGCTGAAACATTTAAAAACAAGCTTTTCACCGATCATCCCAATATTCCAAAACCACTCAAAGGAAGGCAGATTCTGTCTCAAAATTCAGTATTTCTGATTTGATTTTCTGATTTGATTTTCTCTTATAACTGACAGATGTACAGGTGTATATATGCCATTTTTATGTGTTTTCAAATCATTTGTAAATCAAATTCAGAAAATGAAAAAACAACTCATTTTATTACTATATTTATTTTTTGTGACAAATATATTCGCTCAGATTAGCGGATATGTAAAAGATAAGTCCATGCAGGCTGTTCCGGGTGTAAATATCCGTTGGGCCGGAACAAACGAAGGAACTGTTTCGGATGCAGATGGACATTTCCGTCTGAATACTTCTGAAGATAATAACATTCTGGTATTCAGCAATGTGGCCTATAATCCAGATTCTATTGATATATCAAAAATTGAAAAACAGGATCGGATGGAAGTGATACTCGATGACGCTATCAGCCTGTCGGAAGTCACTATAACGAAGCAGCGACTTGGAAAAATTAAAAGCCGTACTGCAGTATTCAACGTGGAAACACTCAATACGCACGAACTCCGTAAAGCTGCCTGCTGCAACTTATCCGAAAGTTTTGAGACCAATGCTTCGGTCGATGTGTCGTACAGCGATGCAGCAACCGGAGCAAAACAGATTAAACTTCTTGGACTTTCAGGTACTTATGTGCAGATGCTTACCGAAAATATACCTAATTTGCGCGGTTTATCGGCTGCATACGGTATGGGATATATCCCCGGACCCTGGATGGAAAGCATTCAGATATCGAAGGGAACTGCATCAGTAAAAAATGGATACGAAGCGATTGCAGGACAAATAAATGTGGAGTACAAAAAACCACAGAACAGCGATAAGGTTTCGCTCAACCTGTTTACAAGCAGCACTGGCAGAACAGAAGTCAATGCTGACGCAGCAGTAAAACTAAATGAAAAACTCGCAACTTCTGTACTTTTGCACGCTTCTGATGAATTTCTGACACTCGACGAAAACAAGGACGGGTATATGGATTTACCAATGGTAAAGCAGTACAACCTGGCAAATCGCTGGTATTACAAAAATAACGGATATATTCTTCAGGCATTCGTACGCGGTTTGTCCGAGAAGAGAACCGGTGGACGTACGGATGATTCGTACAAAATAGGAGTAAATACCGAGCGTTATGAATTCTTTGTGAAAAATGGATTCCTTTTCGGTGAAGATGAAGCAAAACATAATCATGAAGCAGGAGAGGAACACGAACACCACAATCAATCGAGCCTCGGGATAATCCTGAATGGAACGATACAAAATCAGAATGCCAGATACGGACTGAAAAACTACGACGGACATCAGAATAATCTGTACGCCAATCTGATATATGATGCGTCGTTTGGCGAATATCATAAGATTTCAACCGGAGCCAGTTTCAATGCCGATGCCATTGACGAAAAACTTGCAGTGAATATATTGCCTGAGAATTTAAGTAGAACCGAATATGTGCCCGGTATTTTTGCCGAATATACTTTTACACGCAAAGCGCTCACTGCTATGGCCGGTTTTCGTGCCGACCACAATTCTGTTTACGGAACATTTATTACCCCGCGTTTTCACATCCGTTATAATATCCTGGATCATGTGCATTTGCGTGCATCAGCCGGTAAAGGCTATCGTTCACCCAATGTGCTGGCTGAAAATAATTTTCTGCTGGCAAGCAACAGAAAGTTGAATATTGCTCCTGATCTGAAAATGGAGAATGCCTGGAATTATGGCTTTACAGTACACGGATTTATTCCCGTTTTTGGCAAAGAACTTAGCCTGATGGGAGAGTGGTTCTACACTGATTTCAACAATCAGGTGGTAATCGATATGGATACTGATCCGCATGCTGTGAACTTCAGCAATTTGCAGGGCAGATCATATGCAAGCAGTTTTCAGATTGAGGCGAATATTGAACCGGTGAAAGGTCTGACTGTTACACTGGCTCACCGGATGAATGACGTGAAAACAACTATTAACGAAAACCTGCGAGAGAAACCACTTACAAACCGCACGAAAAGCCTGATGACGCTTTCGTATCAGTCACCGCTGCGCAAGTGGCAGTATGACTTTACCACACAGTTTAACGGAGGTGGCCGTTTGCCAGACCCCGATTCCAATCGTCCACTGTGGGAAAGAGAATTCAAACCATTTACAATAATGAATGCTCAGATAACCCGGAATTTCAAAACCTGGTCAGTGTACGGCGGTGCAGAAAATATTACCGGATTTGTTCAGAAAAATCCGATTATTGATATCCAAAATCCGTTTGGCACCGATTTTGATGCATCAATGGTCTGGGGTCCGATGCACGGAAGAACATTTTATTTAGGCTTCCGGTGGGCATTGGCAAAAAGTTCGAATTAAGAAAATCATACAATAAAAACTAAGAAATATGAAAACAAAGCATCTGGTAATAACTTTTGTGGCGATATTTGTGTTAGCTACAAATTTGAACGCACAATCTGGGAAGTCAAATTCAAAGAAAACCGTAGTTTTTGATGTGTCCATGCATTGCGAAAGTTGTCAGAAAAAAATAGAAAAGAACATTGCCTACGAAAAAGGAGTGAAAGATATGGCTGTAAAATTGGAAGATAAAACAGTAACAATCAAATTTGATACGCTGAAAACCAATGAAAGCAAACTGATTAGTGCATTCAACAAACTTGGTTACGAAGCAAAAGTAGTTGAGACAGTTCCTGCTAAAAGCACAGCAAAGTGAAAAAATGCTGAACTTGAAAAAACAAAAAAAATAAATATATTTGCATAAAAAAAGAATTAAACAGATAATCAATAAAACTAAATTCAATCGAAAAATGAAAATGAAAAATGTATTAATGATTATGTTTGCTTTGGTAATCTCAGCAAGCATTGCAACAGCTCAAACTACTACTCAAACAAAAATGGCAGAACTTCAGAAAAAGGAATGCTGCGATAAAGCTAAACAGGAATGTAAGAATGCTACCGCCGAAGCAAAACATGAATGTAAAAATGCAGCAACACAACAGGGTTGTAAACAGGCAAAAACCAATTGTGCAAAAGCCGATTCTCTGAAAAAACATGAATGTAATCAGGCTCAGGCAATGGCCAAACATGAATGTAAATCGGAATGTAAGAATGGTAAAGCTTCTTGTTGTAAGGACGGAAAAGCAATGGAAAAAAATGAAAAAGGCGCTTGCTGCAAAGATGCAAAAGCTACCTGTGACGAAGGAAAACAAATGACAAAACAATGTACAGCTGATTGTTGCAAAGATAAGTCAACTAAAGTCACTAAATCAAATGTGAAAAAACAAACAGCAAAGAAAACCACGCTTGCTAAAAAATAATTATTCACAAACACGTGATATTTTTAATTCAAAGCCGTAACATTCCGTTGCGGCTTTGTTATTTCATCGGGATAAATATTGTACTTTTGTGTGGTTCATAACTTTTTGTAAATCAAAAATAACATGTTTTCAACACAGGTAAATATTCCTCATTCTCCGTTCGAAATCACCTTTTCTGACCGGATACTAACATTGGGTTCCTGCTTTGCCGAAAATATTGGTAATAAGCTACTGGATGCTTATTTTCTGACTTTTATAAATCCTTTCGGAGTTATGTACAACCCCATGTCGGTGTGTCAGGGAATTCGTTATTTATTGGGAGAAAAAGAATTTACTGCAGATGATTTGTTTCAGTCGGGTTCGCTCTGGAACAGTTTTGCACACAGCAGCGCTTATTCTGCGACTAATCCGAAGGAAACTTTACAAAAGATCAACAGCCGCCTGCTGGCTGCACGATATTTCCTGAAGGAGACAAACGTCATAATGATAACGCTGGGGACTGCCTGGGTGTTTGAACTGGCCGATAATGGAAAGATTGTATCCAATTGTCACAAACAGCCTGCCAGCAGTTTCAACAGAAGACGCCTCAGCGTGGATGAGATTGTTAGTGAGTTTACCAACGTGCTTGGTTTACTGCACCGTCAAAATCCACAGATGCAATTCATTTTTACAGTAAGCCCGATACGGCACTGGAAAGATGGCGCTCATGAGAATACAGTGAGTAAGAGCACGCTTCATCTGGCGGTTGATATTCTGGAAAAACAGTTTGATTGCGTACATTATTTTCCGGCTTTCGAACTAATGATAGACGAAATGCGGGATTATCGTTTTTATGCTGCGGATATGCTGCATCCGTCGGATGTGGCTGTGGATTATATCTGGCAGCGTTTTACTGATACTTATTTTTCTTCGCAAACACAGAATCTCAGGAAAGAGCTTGAGCAGCTGCGCTCTGACCTCAATCATCGTCCGATGCACCCGGAAACAGAAGAATACCGTCTTTTTCAACTTGCTGTGGAGAAAAGAAAAACACGGTTAATACAGAATTATCCGTTTCTGAAAGAAAGATTTTGATGAGTTACTGGTTCAGTAGTTGTATTATAAGTAATATGATTGAGTAAATCTGACAGGTAATTATCAATTTGAAATCTGAAAATTATCCAGCTCTACCAGCCATTTTTCTTTTTCTTCCTCGGGCAGGAAAGATGCCTTAAATGAATTTTTTGCCAACTGGAGAATGTCCTCTTCCGACAAATTGAGAGCTTCAGCCGTTTGCATAAAATTTTCATTGACATATCCGCCAAAATAGGCCGGATCATCAGAATTAATCATAGCCAGAAGCCCGTTGTTCAGCATTTCTTTGAGCGGGTGATGCGATAAATTTTTCACAACCTGCAACTTGAGGTTTGAAAGTGGACACACGGTAAGTGGTATCTGATTTTCTGCAAGATAGTCTATCAGACCTTCGTCATTCATACACCGGATGCCATGGTCTATCCGGCTTACATTCAGTTCCCTGAGTGCACCCCAGATATATTCAGAA
>Ga0116171_10001241_pt1 | contig 25761 bp, 20 predicted proteins | sample AD_JPNHW2_MetaG_FD_89798 | JGI IMG/M metagenome (GOLD analysis project Ga0116171, IMG submission 89798) | Active sludge microbial communities of municipal wastewater-treating anaerobic digesters from Japan - AD_JPNHW2_MetaG | ecosystem: Engineered > Bioreactor > Anaerobic > Digestate | place...
ACCCCTTGTGACTCAATTGCCACACAGTCTGGTTCCCACCGGCTGACTGCACACAAGATCATCCAGCTAAACCCCTTGTGACTCAATTGCCACACAGTCTGGTTCCCACCGGCTGACTGCACATAAGATCATCCAGCTAAACCCCTTGTGACCCCCTCCTCTACTGGAATTTACGCAATCAATGGCGCGCAAATCAAGAAAAATCGACGAAAAAATAAAATTTATTGCATAACGATCGGGTAAAAGTCCGGCTGGCCGGCCCGGGGCGATTCCTGCGCGCGCCCCAGCTCCTCGCCTGCCTTGAGCAGCGTCTCATAGCCTTCGCGGCTGTGTTCGAGCAGATCCGCCGCAAAACGCATCCGCCCCGGGGCAAAGACGAGCACGATCGTTGATCCGCCGTACTCGAAATAGCCCTTTTCGTCCCCTTTCCTGAAGACCGGCGCGGACCAGGTCTGAACGATACGGCCCACGCCAAACGCCCCGACTTCGACAAAGGCAAAACCGCCGAGCCGGTCGTTCTCCAGCAGGGTCACCTCGCGCTGGTTTTCGGCAAAGACATCGATGCCGAGGGCCAGGATGAGCTGGTTGACCGAATGAAAGCGGCCGCGGATCCTCTTCTGGTCGGCAACACGGCCATCGCAGGGGAAGTGAAAGCGGTGGTAATCCGCCGGACAGAGCCGCACGACGGCCAGGCTGCCGCCATGAAAGGGTACGGCATCACCGCCGAGCAGCGCCTCCACGGTAAACGCCTTGCCCTTGACGGGAATAAGGGTGCCGTCCTGCAGCTCGGGGTAGACCAGAACCCGGCCATCGGCGGGTGAGGCGATCTGCCCGGGATCGGCGGCGAAGGGCCGCGCTCCCGGCCGGAGCCGCCGGCTGAAAAAGGCATTGAACGAGGGATAGGAGTCCGGCGGTTGAGCGAACTCCGCCGTATCGATGCGGAGATCCCGGATCACCCGGGCGATCTGCCGCCGCGACCAGCGCGTATGGGCGAACCATCCGCTCAGCCGGCTTGGCCAGGCGTGATGGAAGAGCAGGCGGCCAACCATCCGGCCCGTGCGGGTGTGATAGGCCCAGCGCATCAGCCCTTCACCGAGGACGGTCTCCTCTTCTTTGTGGTGGCTGCCGCGGCGGTAGAAATAGAGGCGTTCGGCCATACGCATCTCTCCTTTTGGATCCATTTTACACATCCTGACGGACAAGTGCAAGGTGAATTGTCAGCCGGCTGTTGCAGCCGTGCGCGCGGCGGGAAAAGAGTTCGATACCCCCCGAAAACTGGGTCCCACCCGGCTTTAATATAATTAAAAATAGCGGGCTAGTGGTGATAAAAGCCTGTAAAGAGTACGGCGCGAGATGTCAGGTGGGAACAAGATTTCGGGGGTACACGGCGCGAGATGTCAGGTGGGAACAAGATTTCGGGGGTACACGGCGCGAGATGTCAGGTGGGAACAAGATTTCGGGGGTACACAGCGTGAGATGTCAGGTGGGAACAAGATTTCGGGGGTACCCTACGGGAAAAGAGCTGTTGATAAATAGCAAAATAATACTTAACTTTATGGATGGAACCGATATTCAATAAATTGAGGTAATCGTATGCAAACCATAGAGAACATGCGGGTTAAAATCGGCCTCGCCGAAATGCTCAAGGGCGGCGTGATCATGGATGTCACCACGCCCGAACAGGCCAGGATCGCCGAAGAGGCCGGAGCCGTGGCGGTCATGGCCCTGGAACGCATCCCCGCCGACATCCGCGCCCACGGCGGCGTGGCGCGCATGTCCGATCCAACGGTCATCCGGGCCATCCAGAAGACGGTCACCATCCCGGTGATGGCCAAATGCCGCATCGGCCATTTTGCCGAGGCCCAGGTGCTCGAGGCCCTTGGCGTCGATTTCATCGACGAAAGCGAAGTGCTCACTCCCGCCGATGAGGAGTTCCACGTCGACAAATGGAAATTCAAGGTGCCCTTTGTCTGCGGCTGCCGCAACCTGGGCGAGGCCCTGCGCCGCATCGCCGAGGGCGCGGCGATGATCCGCACCAAGGGCGAGGCCGGATCGGGCAACATTGTTGAAGCCGTGCGCCATATGCGCAGCGTTCAGAGCGGTATCCGCCGCCTGCAGGTGCTCGGCGATGAGGAACTGGTGACCGAGGCCAAAAACCTCGGCGCCCCGGTCGAGCTGGTGCGCGAAGTCAAAAAGCTCGGCAAGCTGCCCGTTCCCAATTTCTCCGCCGGCGGTGTCGCCACGCCGGCCGACGCCTCCCTGATGATGCAGCTCGGCGCCGAAACGGTCTTCGTCGGCAGCGGCATCTTCAAATCGAGTGATCCGGCCAGCCGCGCCAAGGCCATCGTCAGCGCCACTACCCACTTCCTCGACTTTGACCTCATTGCCAGAGTGTCCGAGGGACTCGGCGAAGCCATGCCTGGCCTGGAGATCTCCGCGATCCCCGAGAACGAACGCATGGCTGGAAGAGGCTGGTAAATGCACATCGGCGTCCTGGCCCTCCAGGGAGATTTTGCCAAACATCAGGAGATGCTCCAGGCTCTGGAATTCGAGAGCCTGCAGGTGCGCACTGCTGCGGAGCTGGCGGCCTGCGACGGCCTGATTCTGCCCGGAGGCGAATCGACCACCTTGACCATCCTGCTGCAGAAGCATGGGCTTTGGCAGCCCTTGCGGGAGTTCGGGGAGCGCAAGGCGATCTACGGCACGTGTGCGGGATTGATTCTCCTGGCCCGTGAAGTGAGGGATCACTCCGTGCCCTCCCTGAATCTGATCGATCTGGTGGTAGAGCGCAACGCCTACGGCCGCCAGATCGATTCCTTCATCGCGCCGGTCCGCACCCGCGTGCAGGGCGACGAGGGGAGTATGGAGGGGGTCTTTATCCGCGCCCCCAAAGTCCTTGCCTGCGGACCCGGGGTCACTGCCCTGGCCTGGCATGGGACCGATGTGGTTGCGGCTGAGAACAATCACATCCTGGTCAGCACCTTTCATCCCGAGCTGAGCGGTACTCCTCTGCTCCACCGTTATTTTGCGGCCAAGGTCAGCCGGTTCATCCACGATTGACCGCGCCAGTGAGCACAAAAAAGCCCGGAAAGGAGGTTCCTTCCGGGCTTTTGGCATTTCAGGCCTGGGAGATGCGCTTTTTCAGCCGGCGCATTTTGGTGCGGGTGCGTTTCAGAGCCGTGCGGTCATGAGCCGTCAGGGCGGCATCGCGCTCCTTTTTGAGAGACTTGACCTCTTTTTTCATCCTGGCCAGGGCCTCGGCTGCTTCATGGTGCTGGTGGTGGGCGTGCATCTCCACCCCCAGCGCCTTGCAGACGGCGATGAGCAGATGCTCCTTGTTGAGCTGAGTGTAGCCCTGAACCGCTTCGTGATCGAGACCCTTGGCGATCTCGCGCAAGTCTGTGATGGTCTTTGACCTGAGTTCTTCGTACGTGTGCGGCATATCGCTACCTCCGTGGCTAGATTGCCCACATATACGCACTTTTTTTGAAAAACACAACAGACTTTTTTGCGCGCGTCCCTAAACCCGGATCGGTAGCAGCACCACCGGAATGCCCAGGTAATAAAACCGCCGCTGCAGATTGAAGACGGTATAGTTGTGCAGCCAGCGCGAAAACATCGGCTCGGTCGGAAAGACCAACTGGCCGCCGCAGAAAACGGCTCCGGGGAAGCGCTCCTGAATGTGCGGGGCCTCGCGAACGACCTCGTCCACCACATCGATGCCGATCAAGGGGATGCTCTCGGCGTAAAAGCCCTGCTTCTGCATGAAATGGACATAGCGGTCGAGGTCGGCCTTGACGTGCATTTTAAGTTCGGCCATCTCCTCGCTGCTCTTGAACGCCCCGGCGTCGACGACCCCGACCTGAACAAAGATAAAGTTCTTAAAGTCCTTGCCGAGGAGCTTCATCGTCCCGAAGAGGGTGTGCAGCCCGAGGCCGTTATAGCCGCTGGCGAGGAGGACGGCGGTCCGCCCACCGCGTACCGGTTTTTTGCGCGGCTGCTTGCCGCCGCCGTTCATATGCTCGAGCGAGAGCTCGACCGATTCGACGAGGGTATCGAGGCGTTTGAGCTCCAGGGCGGTGCGATTGTAGTGCCGTTTGACAAGCAGCGCCACGCCCACCAGAGCGCCGGTGACCACCAGGGTGATCCAGCCGCCCTCATGGAACTTGAGGGTGGCGACGGAGATCAGGATGAATCCGGAGAGGAGCATGCCGATCCCGTTGATGGTGAGTTTGCCTTTCCACTTGCGCTCGGCGCGGCGCACCTGCCACCAATGGCGTACCATGCCGAGCTGCGAGAGGAAAAAGGTGATAAAAACGTTGATGCTGTAGAGCACCACCATCAGCCGGACCGAGCCTTTGCTGAGGAGCATCAGGATCAGCGCGGCGCCGCCCATGATCAGGATGCCGTTCTGGGTCACCAGCCTGTCGCTGAGGGAGGCGAAGCGGCTTGGCAGCCAGCGGTCGAGGGCCATGTTGGCGAGAACACGCGGACCATCGAGGAAGCCGGTCTGGGCGGCGACCATCAGCAGCACGGCCTCCGAGAAGAGGGTGACCAGGACGAACGCCAGGCCCGGCCAATGCGGCCAGTCTGCGACCATGGTTTCGAGCAGGATCGCGTTGAGCGTCTTGCCGGGGATATGTTCCACCCGGAAGAGCATGTAGCCGACCATCAGCCCCAAGGCCATGAAGGCGAGGGAAAAGGCCATGTAGCGCATGGTGGTCTTGGCGGTACGGACCTTGGGTTCGCGCAGGATCGGCATACCATTGCTGACGGCTTCGATGCCGGTATAGGTGCCGGCGCCCATGCTGTAGGCGCGCAGCACCAGCAGGATCATGCCGAACAGGCCCAGTTCGCTTTGCGAACGGTGGATGTCGGTCATCGTGGTTTGCGCCAGCTCGGAAACGTTGCCGAGATGAGTGAAAAGCCCGTAAAATATGGCAAAGGTGTGCGTCAACAAAAAGATCAAAAAGACTGGGACCAGCGGCGCCACCGATTCCTTGACGCCGCGCAGGTTGAGGAGGATAAGCAGACAGAGGACGATCACCGCGAAGGGCAGACGCAGGCTGTACCAATCAGTTGGAAGAAAGCTGAAGAGGGCGTCCGCGCCGCTGGCGACCGACAGGGTGATGGTGAGCACATAGTCGATCAGCAGCGCCGATCCGGAGATCATGCCCACCCTGGGTGAAAGCAGCCGGCTCGCGACCAGATAGCCGCCGCCGCCGTGGGGGAACAGCTCGATGATCTGGGAATAGCTGGCGCTGATGACGAAGATGGTCAGGACCGAGCCCAAGGCGACCAGCAGTCCGAGATAGAAATGACTGCCCAGGGCGCGAAAAGCCTCCTCAGGACCATAGCAGGAGGAGGAGAGTCCGTCGGCGCCCAGGCCGACCCAGGCGAAAAAGGCGACCAGGGTGAGCTTGTGAAAGATATGCGGGTCCTCGGGATCGCGGGCACCGCCGATAAAAATATGGCGCGCGGCATGTTTGGCGCGCTTTAATGAATCACCTTCCATGGATGGAAAACCTCCGTAACCATTACCAATATCGGGGTACAAGTTAGGGCAAAAATATTATAAACCAAGACATTTCTTGATCTTTTAAGGGTTGATGCAGCGCCGCGCCGCCGGACCGAACAGGCTCTGCACCCGCCGCGCCGCCGGCTGTCGGCCGCCGGCGACAAAATGCTTTTTTGTATCAAAAAATAATACTACATTAAAAGATATGAACCGATTTACCGCCATCAGGCGCTTTCTCGCTTCCGCTCTCTTTTTCTTTTGGGTGATCATCCTGGCGGCTGAGGCCCTGGTCTGGGGCAATCTGCGCGTGCTTTTTCTGCCGCGCGTCCCGACGGTTGAGATGGCTGCCAGCCTGCTGCAGGACACCCTCTGGCTCTTCGCCGGGCTGGCGCTGCCCCTCTATCTCCTGGTCCTGGCGCACCGGCAGACGCCGCGGCCTGCCCTGCGCAGGGTCCTGCTCGCAGCGACTGTGCTCCTCGAGATCTGCGCTCTCGCCGATCTGCCGGCCTATTTCCGCGGGCTCTTTCTCCTGCTCGGACTGCTCGCGTTTCTCGCGGTGCGCGACGCCCGGCGCAGCCGCAAGCTCCGCGCCCACTATTTCCTCTTTTACATCGCCTGTCTCGGCCTGCTCCTCAATTACGGCCCGCAGCTCTTTCCCTCTTTTTCGGCGTTGCGCCGGCCGGGTCCCGGCCACCTCAAGATTCTCGATTTCAATATCTCCAGCACCTCCTACGGGGAGAAGCGCACCCCTGTCTTTGATCTTATCGAGCGCGAGGCTCCGGATCTGGTCTTTATCCAGGAGATCAACTCGAGTGACCAGAAACTCTTCCGGCGGCGTCTGGGGGAGCGCTATCCGCATCAGCTCTGGGCCGACCGCTTCGAAAATTACAACGGCGGCGCCATTCTCAGCCGCATCCCGTTCAAGGAAGACCACAACATCGACCTCGGCACGCCCTATATGAGCGGCCATACCAATATCAACCATGCTGTGATCCGCGTGCGCGGCGAGGAGATCCATCTTTTTAACGGGCACTTGTATCCGGCCGGTCATGCCTTCCTGCAGCTGATCTTCGGCCGGCGCACCCTGGAGAGTTCACTCGCCCAGACACGCATCGCTTATCAGCGCCGCATGGCCGAGGCCGAACAGCTTGAGAATATCATCCGCCGGTACGAGGGTCCGGTTATCGTCGCCGGCGATTTCAATGATACGCCCAACAGCCCCCTCTACCGCCGCTTCAGCGAGACGCTGCATAATGCCTTCGCTACGGCCGGCTGGGGATTGGGCACGACGTACGGCCAGTTTAATCTCAACGGCAGCGTGCCGCAAGGCCTGCGCTTTGTCCTTTTCGATTTTTTGCGTATCGACCAGGTTTTCGCCAGCCGCCACTTCCGCATTCTCGAGGCGCGCGTGGTGCCCCTGGCCATTTCGGACCACAAGCCGCAGGTCGTGCGGCTCACTTTATATTGACAGACAGGATTTTTTTGGCTACATTCTTGCCTATGCACGCCATTTCTATCGCAAGGAGAGATCCATGGAGCTGCAGCTCTACCTGAACGATCTGCCGGAAAAGCAGGTCACCGGAACCCCCGACGGCATCGAGATCAAGGGAGTCGCCTACGATCCCCTGCGCATCGAGCCTGGTTTTATCTTTGTTGCCATCAACATCTATACCCAGCTGGACAAGATCGAAATTCCCGATGGCCATCCCCGAGTGGCGGATGCTGTCGCCCGCGGCGCCGTCTGCGTCGTGGTGCAGCAAGAGACCGAGGTGCCTGCGGGCGTAGTCAAGGTTGTGGTCCCGGACTCGCGTTATGCCCTGGGCCTGCTGGCGAACCGCTTTTACGGCTTCCCTTCCGAGCAGATCAAGCTGGTCGGTGTGACCGGCACCAACGGCAAGACCACCACCACCCATGTCATGGAGTCCATTTTCAGCGAGCCGTACCGCACCGGACTCATCGGCACCCTCTATTACAAGCTCAACGGCGAGATCCGCAAATCCAAGGACACCACGCCCGAGCCGCCCGACCTTCAGGCCATTCTCCGCCAGATGGCGGACCAGCAGATCGCCTACTGCTTCATGGAAACCTCCTCGCACGGTATCGAGTTTCACCGCTTGCAGGGGTGCCGTTTCCGCGTCGCCGCCTTCACCAACCTCACCCAGGACCATCTCGATTTCCACAAGACCATGGAGAATTACCTCAATGCCAAGTTGAAGCTATTCCGCTGGCTGGGCAAGGAGGATTATGCGGTCATCAACATCGATGATCCCTATGGCGGGCGGTTTATCGAAGCGACCCGGGCGAATGTGCTGACCTATGGCATCTTCTCGCCGGCGGACATCATGGCGCGCGAGATCCAGTATGGGATCGCCTCGACCCGCTATGTCCTGGAGACGCCGCAAGGAAGCATCGATATCGAGACCCGGCTGCTCGGCCGCTTCAATGTCTATAACGCCCTGGCCGGCGTCGGCGCCGCAGTGGCCGAGGGGATCGATCTCGAGGTGATCAAGCGCGGCCTCGAGCGGCCGATCCGCGTCGCCGGCCGCATGGAGATGGTCGACCAGGGCCAGCCTTTCACCGTGGTCGTCGATTACGCCCATACCCCCGACGGCATGGAGAATGTCCTCGGCCTGGCGCGGGGGCTCCATCCGCAGCGGCTGATCACGGTTTTCGGCTGCGGCGGGGACCGCGACAGGGAAAAGCGCCCGATCATGGGCGCGGTCGCCGCCAAATTCAGCGATGTGATCGTCCTCACCGCCGACAATCCGCGCAGCGAGGATCCCGAAGCCATCCTGGCCGATATCGCCGCAGGGTGCGAAGCGCCTAAAGTGACCCGAATCATCGACCGCCGCGAGGCGATCCGCCACGCGATCGCGCTGGCCGGGCCGGGTGATATCGTCATGATCCTCGGCAAGGGACATGAGACCACCCAGACCCTGAAGGACCGCACCATTCCGTTCAATGACCGCGAGGAGGCCGAGGCCGCCCTCGCTGCGATTCTGTAACCATGATCATCCGCATCACCAGCGGAGGATGCGTTCGATGCAGAGCTTTATAAATTCAGCCGGGCGGGTCTCTTCAGCACGGTGGTTCATTCTGGTTGCCCTGCTCCTTGCTGCAACGGGATCCTTTTCTTTATCAGGTTGTGAAAAAAGTACGCCTATGATCATTTCCGCCAAAATTACTGCGCCCGATATCGTCGATGTCCGGCTACAGGATGCCGAAAAAGATATCACCGCCGCCGAGTTTTATTTCACTCCGGCGCTGCGCATCTATCGCGTCGAAGTGAAAGGCCAAACCGTCCGCCTGCACACCGCACCGCTCGGGCTGACCCAAACTCGCTATCTCCATTACCGCGACAGCAAACACGAGCTGGATCCGGACAGCCTCCTCAATTCCTGCTACTCCGACAAACCGCTCGGCTGCACCTGGAATGATGCCGCCACCACCTTCCGCCTCTTCTCACCCCGCGCCAAACGGGTGACGCTCACACTCTACCCGGATGCTGCAGCGCCCACCGGTGCAGCACACGAACTGCGGCGTGATACGGATGGCGTCTGGGAACTCGTCCTTGACGGCCACTTTTTCGGGCAGGCCTATACCTACCAGGTGGACGGCCCTGCCGGGGCTTCAGAGCAATTCGATTATTCCAGGCCGATCTGCGACCCGTACGCCCGCGCCGTTGCTACGCGCAACGAGTACCTGCACCGCGGCCGGACCCTCATCCTCGACACCAGCCGCTATGACTGGGAGGGCGACCGGCCGCTCGGCCTCCGCCTCGAGGATATGGTGATCTATGAATGCCATGTCCGCGATCTCACGGCGCATCCCAGCTCAGGCTGTCCGCCGGAACTGGCCGGAAGCTACAAGGGCGCGGCTCTGCGGGGATTGACCGGAGGGATCGATTACCTCAAGGCGCTGGGCGTCAATGCCATCGAGCTGCTTCCGGTGCACGAATTCGGCAACATCGAGCTGCCCTACAATGTCGATGCCGGCGGCACCCGGAATACCTGGAATCCCTATGCGCGCAACCACTGGGGTTATATGACCTCCTTCTTTTTTGCCCCCGAGTCCTATTATGCCAGCGGCGCGCAAATGACTCCCGGTGCCCTGAGTGGGGCGGACGGCCGTCAGGTCGACGAGCTCAAGGATATGATCAAGGCCTTCCACGGGGAGGGCATGGCGGTCATCCTCGATGTTGTCTATAACCACGTCGCGCAGTACGACCAGAACTGCTTCAAGCTGGCGGATAAAAAGTATTATTTCCGCCTCGATGATAACCAGAATTACCTGGCCACCAGCGGCTGCGGCAACGATTTCAAGACCGAACGCCCGATGGCACGGCGGCTCATCCTCGAGAGCATCACCTGCTGGATGGAGGAGTATCATGTCGACGGCTTCCGGTTCGATCTGGCGGCGATGATCGATTGGGAGACCGTGGATGCCATCACCCGCACCGCGCGCAAGATCAATCCGCAGGTTGTCCTGATCGCCGAACCCTGGGGCGGCGGCAAATATGATCCGGCCGGATTTTCCCGCCACGACTGGGCGGCCTGGAATGACCAGTTCCGTAATGGCATCAAGGGTCAGAACCCGGAGAACGGCCAGAGCTTTATCTTCGGGCGCTATTGGGACAATCTCGACCGCGAAGTGGTGAAACGCTTCATCCGCGGCACGCTCGCCGCCGAGGGCGGGCTCTTCGAGAAGAGCAGCCACGCGGTCAACTATCTGGGCTCGCATGACGACCACAGCTATGGCGATTTTGTCCGCATCGGCTCCGGTGCGGTCGAGCCCGACCAGACCATCGCCGATCCCCTCAACTACACCCGGCTGACCTCCGAGGAACTCAAGATCAGCAAGCTGGGCGCGCTCCTCCTTTTCACCAGCCAGGGTGCGGTGATGCTGGAGGAGGGGCACGAGTTCGCACGCAGCAAGGTCATCGCCAAAACCAGCGCGCCCGATCCGATGGCGGGGCGGATCGACCACAACAGCTATAACAAGGACAACGAGACCAACTGGCTCGACTACCGTCATGCCGCCCTCAACCAGGAGCTGGTGGACTATTACAAGGGACTGATCCGGCTGCGCAAGAAATTTTCCGCCTTCCGCACAACCCCGCCGCAGCGCATCCACTTCAGCGACGGCGATAATCCCTTTGCGCTGGCGTTTCAGCTGCGCCAGGAATCCGGTGCGGACCAGGGGGAGCTGCTGGTGGTGCTCAACGCCCATCGCGAGGCCCTGGCGCGGTTCGTGCTGCCCCGGGGCAAGTGGCAGGTCCTGGTGAACGGCGAAAGCGCCGGCGAGGTGCCGCAGGCGCGGACGCTCGAGGGGGAGCTGGTCCTGCCCGCCACGACGGGCATGGTGCTGATTCAATGAAGGTGCGGGAGCGCCGTCTGGGGCCGGCGTGATCCCCTGCGCAACCGTCAGAAAAGTGGTGTTCGATATCCCGACAACCGCCGCCGGGGGGATCCTCTCCCCGATCCGGAGCGGAAGCATAGCGTTGCCACTCCATCACTCCGACCCGTGAGGTAAGCATGCAAGGATTCGCCGATGTCGTCGCTCGTATGGACCATGTGCTTTGGGGGCTGCCGCTGATCGTGCTTCTCTTCGGTACGCACATTTATCTCACCATCCGCCTGCGTTTCCCGCAGCGCTACATCTTCAAGGCCATCAAACTCTCCTTTGCCAAAGACGAGGGGGCGGAGGGGGACGTCAGCCAGTTCGGCGCCCTGACCACTGCTCTGGCCGCCACCATTGGCACCGGCAACATCGTCGGTGTGGCGACGGCGGTCGCGATCGGCGGACCGGGAGCGGTCCTCTGGCTCTGGCTGACCGGCGTCTTCGGCATCGCCACCAAATATGCGGAGGGGCTGCTGGCGGTCAAATACCGCATCAAGCGCCCGAACGGGGAGATGGCCGGCGGCCCGATGTACGTCCTCGAGCGCGGTCTGGGCCAGCGCTGGATGGGGGTGCTCTTTGCCCTCTTCACCGCCGTGGCGGCCTTTGGCATCGGCTGCATGGTCCAGGCCAACTCGATCTCCACTCTGGCGGCGAGCACCTTCCAGGTTCCCACCTGGGTGACCGGCCTGTTGCTGGCTCTTCTCACCGCGGTGGTGATCCTCGGCGGCATCAAGAGCATCGCCCGCGTTTGCGAGATCCTCGTCCCCTTCATGGCCCTCTTTTACATCCTTGGCTGCCTTTACATCTTGCTGCTGCACGCCAACACCCTGCCACAGACCGTCAGCCTGATTCTCCACAGTGCCTTCAACGGCCACGCCGCAGTGGGCGGCTTTGCCGGGGCGACGATCATGATGGCCCTGCGTTTTGGTGTGGCGCGCGGGCTCTTCTCCAACGAATCGGGGCTGGGCTCGGCGCCCATCGTCGCGGCCGCCGCCCAGACCCGCAACCCCGTACGCCAGGCCCTGGTCTCCTCCACCGGCACCTTCTGGGATACGGTGGTGGTCTGCCTGATGACCGGACTGGTCCTGGTCAATTCAGGCGACTGGACCAGCGGTGCCGATGGCGCCCTCCTGACCAAATCCGCCTTTGCGCATATCCCGGTTATCGGCCCGATCGTTCTGACCATCGGCCTGCTGACCTTTGTCTTCTCCACCATCCTCGGCTGGAGCTATTACGGCGAAAAGGCGATGGAATACCTCGTCGGGAGCAAAGCCGTGCTGCCCTATCGTGTCCTCTGGTGCATCGTCGTTTTTCTGGGCTCGGTCTTTTCCCTGCAGTTCGTCTGGGATTTCGCCGACCTCGCCAACGGCCTGATGGCCATACCCAACCTCATCGCCCTGCTGGCGCTCAGCGGCGTCCTCGTTCGCGAGACGCGCGAGTACCTCTGGGAGGACAAACTGTAATCCGCCCTGTGCAATTTTCAGGCCCCATTTGGTGTTATCTTTTTAAACACAGTTCAGGCACCAGGTTTCTGATCAGATTTTAATGGAGGAAATGATGAAAAACCTTTCGGCAGCCATTGTCATGGTTGCAGCCCTGCTGGCATCCAGCGCCCTGCTCCAGGCGCAGGTGCTAATGCCGCGTCCCAGTCCCAAGGCCAGTGTCACCCAGACCATCGGCCTGACCGACGTGACCATCACCTACAGCCGCCCCGGCGTCAAGAACCGCACCATCTGGGGGGAGCTGGTTCCGTTCGACAAGGTCTGGCGCCTCGGCGCCAATGAGGCCACGATCATCAGCCTGGGCGATGATGTGACCATCGAGGGACAGCCCCTTCCCAAAGGGAGCTACAGTCTGCATGCCATCCCCACTCCCGATCAGTGGACCATCATTTTCAACAAGGTGGCCGAACAGTGGGGCTCCTACAACTACAAGCAGGAAGAGGATGCACTGCGGGTGACGGTCAAACCCCAGCCCGGTCCCTTTGTCGAGCGCATGCTTTTCACCTTTGATGATGTCACCGACGAGTCGGCGATGGTCACCCTCGCCTGGGAGAAACTGCACGTCTCCTTCAAGATCGGCGTCAACACCTCGGGCAAGGTCCTCAACAGTGCCAAGGCGACGCTGAGCCCGCGCGCGCTCTTTTTTGCCGCCCAGTACGCCTACCAGAACAATCTCGAGACCGAGCAGGCTGCCAAGTGGCTAGATGCCTCGATCGCCCTTGAGGAAAATTATCAGAATCTGAGTTTCAAGGCCGGATTGCTCGCCAAGGCAGGCAACAAGAAAGAGGCGGTCAAGCTCGGTGAAAAGGCCCTTGCCCTCGGCAAGGCGGCGCAGCGCGTCCCGCCGGACCTGGCTGCCTTTGAAAAACAGGTGCTGGAGTGGAAGAAGAAGTAACCGAACGAGCTGGTGCATCAGGCCAGGCGCTCCCCTTGCGTCTGGCCTTTCTGTTTAACACGGAGGTTCTGTAGTATGAAACGGATCGGATTCATCATGCTGACACTGGTTACATCCCGGCTCCTGGCCATCGACCTCGCCTCTCCGAATGGCCGGCTGGGGCTCGATTTTTATCTTAATACGGCCGGTGAACCGTGCTACCGCCTGGCGCTCGACGGCGCTCCGGTCATCAAGGAGAGCCGCATGGGGATCGCGATCAAGGAGAATCCCGGCCTTTTTGACCGTTTCACTGTGCTCCACTTCGAGCGCAGTCAGACCGACACGAGCTGGGAGCCGGTCTGGGGCGAAGCAAAGCGCATCCGCAATCACTATAACGAGCTTGAGGTGACCCTGCAGCGTCAGGAGCCCGAAAAGCGCATCATGATCCTCCGCTTCCGCCTCTTCGATGAGGGCCTTGGTTTTCGCTACGAGTTTCCACGCCAGCCGAATCTCGGCTATTTCACCGTCAGCGATGAAAAGACCGAGTTCAACCTCACCGGCGATCACCGCGCCTGGTGGATCCCCGGAGATTATGATACCAACGAATACGATTATGCGACGACGCCGCTGAGCAAGGTCGATGCGATGCGCGGCAGGAACATGTCCGAGATCGCCGTGCGCTCGATCATCGCCGCCAACGCCGTGCAGACGCCCCTGATGCTCAAAACCGCGGAGGGGCTCTATATCAATCTTTTCGAGGCGGCCCTGGTCAACTATCCGGCGATGAATCTGCTCATCGACCAGAAGAGCTTCTCTCTGACAGCGCGCCTGGTTCCCGATGCGGTCGGCAACATGGCCTACCTGCAGACGCCCGAGAAAACCCCCTGGCGCACGGTCATTGTCAGCCGTGACGCCCGCGACATCCTCGCCTCGCGGATGATCCTCAACCTCAATGAGCCCTGCGCCCTGACGGAAACCGGCTGGATCAAGCCACAGAAATATATCGGCATCTGGTGGGGGATGCATGTCGGCACGGCTTCGTGGAACATGGCCGACACCAGCAACCTCAAGCTGGCCGCAACCGACTGGAAGGCGCTCAAGCCCAACGGCCATCACGGCGCCACCACCGCCGAGACCAAACGCTACCTTGATTTTGCCGCCCGGCACGGCTTTGACGGCGTGCTGGTGGAGGGCTGGAATGTGGGCTGGGAGGACTGGTTCGGCAACTGGAAGGAGGAGGTCTTTGATTTCGTCACCCCCTATCCCGATTTCGACGTCGACGAGCTGCAGCACTATGCGGCGGACCGCGGCGTGCGCCTGATCATGCACCACGAGACCTCCGCCGCAGTGACCAACTATGAACGGCGCATGCCGGAGGCCTATGCCTTCATGAATGCGCACGGCTACACCACCGTCAAGACCGGCTATGTCGGCCGCATCATTCCGCGCGGCGAGCACCACGACGGCCAGTGGATGGTCAACCACTATCTGCGCGTGGCCCGGGAGACGGCGCGCCACCGCATCATGATCGATGTGCACGAGCCGGTTCGCCCGACGGGACTGCAGCGCACCTGGCCCAACTGGCTCGCCTGCGAGGCGGCGCGCGGCAACGAATACAACGCCTGGAGCAGCGGCAATCCCCCCGAGCACGAGACCATCCTCCCCTTCACCCGGCTCATGGGCGGTCCAATGGATTATACGCCGGGCATCTTTCAGATCAAGATGGAGTATTACAAGCCCGGCAGCACCTACCAGGTTCATACCACCCTGGTCAAGCAGCTGGCCCTCTACGTCACCCTCTACAGCCCGCTGCAGATGGCGGCCGATCTGATCGAGAATTACGACCGTTTTCCCGATGCCTTTCAGTTCATCAAGGATGTGGCCGTCGACTGGGATGAGAGCCGGATCCTCGCCGCCGAGCCGGGCGACTATGTGACCATCGCCCGCAAAGCCAAAAACTCGGACAAGTGGTTCATCGGCGCCATCACCGATGAACAGGCGCGCCAGGCGGAGGTCAAGCTCGATTTTCTTGATCAGGGCGAAAAATACACGGCGACGCTCTATCTCGATGCCGCCGATGCCCACTGGCAGAAGAATCCCATGGCCTACCGCATCCACAAGGGGCTGGTCACGAGCAAGTCGGTGCTGCGAATGGCCCTGGCACCCGGAGGCGGTGCAGCGGTGAGTCTCTGGCCGGCGAGCCCGGCGGAGCTGCAGCAGCTCAAACCGCTGAAGTAGGCCGATGCCGGGACGGAAAGCGCGGCAGCGCATGCCGCTGAAACAGGACGACCCCGGGAGGGATGCTGCGGCAGGGACAGCATTGAAGAAGAGCTGGAGTGAGCGGGAGAATGCATCATACCATGTTGCTGGCCACTGTCTGGGCGCTGCTCCTGTCCGGGGTGTGCGCCAGGGCGGAGGATCCGGCCATGACGGCAGTCGGGCGGCAGGCGCTGGAACAGGCGCGGCTGCTCTTCTACTCCAGTGTTGAGGACAAGCGGCAGATCGAGCCGGCCATCGCCGCCTTTGAGGCGCTCATCCGCATGCAGCCCGAATGGGAGGGCCGCGCCCGGACGTACCTTGGCGCGCTGGCGGCTCTGAAAGGAAAACACAGCCGCTCGCCTTATGACAAATGGCGCTGGGCCAACCGCGGCCTCAAGATGATGGATGCCGGAGTCAGGATGGATCCCGAGGACATCGAGGCCCTCTTTATTCACAGCTCCACCTGCTACTTTCTTCCCTTCTTTTTCCATCGCGGCGAGGACGCCCAGGCCAAGTTCCGCACCCTGATCCGGCTGCTGCCGGAAAAACATGCGCAAATCGATCGTCCGCTGCTCGCCAACGTCATCAACTTTATCGCCGAACGGGCGCATCTCGACGCCGGCGAGCGCTCGGCGCTGGAGCGGCTGCGGCAGGAGCTGCAGCTGGATCCCGGCAGCCGTTATCCGGAGCCAGCTGCATCCACGGGGGACTCTTGAGCCACCTCGAATATCTTGTCTTCAATCTGCTGGTTGTGATCGGCCCCCTGGCCCTGAGCTTCGATTCCCGGGTGCGTTTTGTGCGCCGCTGGCCGGCCGCCCTGCTCGCCGCCCTGTGCCTGCTCGTGCCCTATATTCTTTGGGACGCCCTGGTCACCGGCCGTCACTGGTGGTTCAACCCGCACTATACGGCCGGGACCTTCATCGGTCCCTTGCCGGCCGGGGAATGGCTCTTTTTCATCACGGTCCCGTTCTCCTCTCTCTTTGTCTGGGAGGTGCTGCGTTATTATCGACCGGCTCAGCATGCAGCCAGAGAGCGACGCGCTCCGCTCTGGTTCTGGGCGGCCCTGCCCCTGGCCGGCCTGATGCTCTGGCTGGGCAAGGAGTATACCGCTCTGGTGTTCGCCCTTCTCGCCCTGACGGCCTGGGCCGATCTCAGCTGCGGCGGCCGGATACTGGCCCGCGCCAATTGCTGGCCGTACGCCGCCCTGCTCGCCGGGTTGATGCTGATCTGCAACGGCTATCTGACCGCCCGACCGGTGGTGCTCTACGCTCCGGCTTACCAGCTCGACTGGCGGATCGGCACCATCCCGGTCGAGGATTTTCTCTACGGCTACAGCCTCCTCCTCGGCTGCACCTCACTCTATGAAAAGATCAGGAGTTCGCATGGGTAAACCGGTGGCCGTCATCGGTGGGGGACTGGCGGGATTGAGCGGCGCCATCGAACTGGCGCGGCTCGGGTACAGTGTCGATCTCTTTGAGCAGACCGGCCAACTGGGCGGCAAGATGAACCAGGTGCACCTTGAGGGCTTCCGCTTCGATACCGGCCCCTCGCTGCTCACCATGCCCTTTGTGCTGGAGGAGCTCTTTGCCGACGCCGGCTTCCGGCGCCGGGAGTTTCTCGAATTCGTGCCGGTCGAGCCGATGTGCCGCTATTTCTTTGCGGACGGCAGCCGTCTTGATGCCAGCAGTGACGCGGCGGCCATGGAGCAGGCCATTACCCTGCTTTCGGAGCGGGACAAGGGCCATTTTGAACGCTTTTTGGCCTACAGCCGCCGCATCTATGACCTCACCGCCGAGGTTTTTCTTTTCACCCCGATCCATGAATGGAAAAAGCTGCTCAACCGTCGTCATCTCGCCGCCCTTGGCGCCCTGCCCTCGATCGACGCCCTGCGCACGGTCCATCGCGGCGTCCAGCGCTTTTTCCACGACGACCGCATCGTCCAGCTCTTCGATCGCTATGCCACCTACAACGGCTCCAACCCCTACCGGGCGCCGGCGACCCTCAACATTATTCCCTATGTCGAGTACGGATTCGGTGCTTTTTACATCAGGGGCGGGATGTACCGCCTGGTCGTGGCGCTGCAGCAGCTGGCCACCATTCTGGGCGTGCGCATTCATACCGGCCAGCCGGTCGAGGAGATCGTGACGCAGCAGGGGCGGGTGGCCGGCGTGCGGGTGGGCGGCCGGCTGCTGCGCACGGATCGGGTGCTCTGCAACGCTGATGTGGTGACCGCCTTCAACCGGCTGCTGCCCGGGTTCGCCGGAGAGCGGCGCAAGCTCAACCGCCTCGAGCCTTCGCTCTCGGGGATGATCTTTCTCTGGGGGGTCAACAAGCGCCATCCCGAGCTGGCCCATCACACTATCTTTTTCTCCGCTGATTACCGCCGCGAATTCAGCCAGATTTTCGGCGAGCTGCGGGCGCCGGAGGACCCCACCGTCTACGTCGCCATCACCAGCCGCGCCGATGCGGCGGATGCTCCTGCAGGAGGAGAGAACTGGTTTGTCCTCGTCAATATGCCCTATCTGCGCCCGGATGCGGCTGAGCCGGATGTCGCCGGGGTGCGCCGGAGCGTGCTCGCCCGGCTGCAACGGGCGGGCCTCGATCCCTCCGCCGCGATCGTTTGCGAGGAGGTCATCACCCCGCGCGACTTACTCGATCGCTATGGCAGCAACGGCGGCAGCATTTACGGCATCTCGAGCAATTCGCGCGCGATGGCCTTTCGCCGCCCGGCCAACCGCAGCCGCGCCGTGCCCGGCCTCTTTTTCGCCGGTGGCTCCAGCCATCCCGGCGGCGGCATCCCCCTGGTACTGCTCTCGGGCCGGATGGCGGCCGGACTGATCGCGGAAACGGAATAAAAAAAACGCAGGGCGGTGTTTATCGGGAGGGAAGTGCAGGAATCAGGATTGAATACAGGAATCGGAGCATCTGGCATGCCAACGGGTAATAAAGCCATCGTCATCGGAGCCGGTTTCGGTGGATTGGCCATCGCCAACCGCCTCCAGGCGCAGGGTCATCAGGTCACTCTCCTGGAAAAGAATCCGAGGGTGGGCGGCCACGGCTATCCCCTCGAGATCGACGGCTACCGCTTCGATATGGGCCCCTCGCTCATCACTGAGCCAGCGCTGCTCGAGGAGATCTTTAGCATGGCCGGCAAACGCCTGGCCGATTATGTTGAGATCCTCCCGCTCGATCCCTATTACCGCATCTATTTTCACGACAATTCCTTCATCGACTATACCGGCGACAGCGAGCGGATGCGCCTCCAGATGGCGCAGTTCAATCCGCGCGATGCCGCCCGCTACGATGCCTTCATCAAGACCTCGCGGGGGATCTACGAGGCGGTCATCGTCGACGGTCTCGGCACTCGTCCCTTCATGGACTGGCGCAGCATGCTCGCCTTCGCACCCCGCGCCCTGCGCCTCAAGGCCGTACTGCCCTCCTACCATTTTTCGGCCCTTTTCTTCAAGGATTTCCGCCACCGCTTCATCTTTTCCTTTCACCCCCTCTTTATCGGCGGCAATCCCTTCCGGGCCCCGGCGGTCTACCAGATGATCCCTTATCTCGAAAAGATCCACGGGGTGCTTTACAGCAAGGGCGGCATGTACAGCCTGGTCCGCGCCCAGGAAAAACTTTTTCTCGAGCAGGGGGGAACCCTCTACACCAGCCGGCCGGCGCAGGAGATCCTGGTGCGCGAGGGCCGCGCGGCCGGCGTCCGCACCAGCGCGGGGGAACTGCCGGCCGATCTCGTCATCTCCAACGCCGATTTCATCCACACCTATCGCGACCTGATCAAGCCGGAGCACCGTAAAAAATGGAGCAACCGGCGGCTGGAGCGCGTCCATTATTCGATGAGCGCCTTCCTCATCTATCTCGGCCTGAAAAAGCGCTTCCCCCAGCTCCTCCATCACACCCTGGTGCTCTCATCCCGCTACCACGGCCTGATCAGCGATATTTTTGACCGCAAGATCGTGCCGGAAGATTTCTCGCTCTATCTGCATACCCCGACCCGCACGGACGATACCATGGCCCCCCCGGGCTGCGAGAGCCTCTACATCCTCGCCCCCGTCGCCAATCTCAGGGGCGGCCAGAACTGGGGCGAACTCGCCGAGCCCTTCGCGCAGCGGATCCTCGACCACCTCGAGCATCATCTCGGGCTGACCGGGCTGCAGGAGAGCATTGCGGTCAAAAGGCTCTTCACTCCGGAGGATTTTCAGCGCAAACAGAATGCGGTCTACGGCAGCGCCTGGGGCGTGGAGCCGCGGCTGACCCAGACCGCTATCCTGAGGCCCCACAACCGCAGCGAGGATGTGCGCGGTCTCTATCTGGTCGGCGCCTCCACCCACCCCGGCGCCGGACTGCCGGGCGTGGTCCTGACCGCGGCCACCACCGATTATGTCATCCAGCGCGACCTGGGGAGGAGCTGATTCCGTGGCGCCTTACTGGCAGGATCTCCAATTGGCCCCTTCCTATAATTATGCCCGGGCGATCACCCATTATTACGCGCGCAGTTTTTATTTTGCCTCGCGCTTTCTTCCCGAGGAGAAACGTTGGGCCACCTGGGCCCTGTATGGCTTTTGCCGCTACGCCGACAATCTCATCGACCTGCAGAGAGCGCGCGGACGGGAAGAGCTGCTCTCCGAACTGGCTTGCCTCTCGAGGGAGATCTCCCTGGCCTACCGCACCGGCGAGTCCGAACACCCCATCCTCAAATGCTTCATCGATACCGCCCGGAGGTATCAGATCCCGGAACGCTACCCCCAGGAGCTGATCAAGGGGGTCGAGATGGACGCCACCTTCAACGGCTACGCAAGCTATGACGACCTCCATCTCTTCGCCTGGCGGGTCGCCGGTGTGGTCGGCCTGATGATGACTTGTCTCCTCGGCTACCAGGATGACAGCGCCTTTCCCTACGCGGAGAAACTGGGCATCGCCATGCAGCTGACCAACATTCTGCGCGATATCCAGGAGGACAAGCAGATGGGCCGGATTTACCTCCCGGCCGACGAGTTGCAGCTGTTCGGGGTGGCACCGGAGGATCTCCTCGCGGAGCGGATGACGCCGCAGCTGCGCGCGTTGATGGAATTTCAGCTCCAGCGCGCTTCCGCCTTTTATGCCGAGGCTGAACCGGGGATCGCCCTGCTCGACCGTCAATCGCGCTTCGCCATCTATACCGCCAGCCGCCTCTACCAGGAGATTTTGAAAAAGATCGTGCAGGCCGGCTATAATCCCTTCGCGGGACGGGCCTTCGTGCCCACCTCGCAAAAGCTGGCCATCCTGCTGCAGGAATATGCGCGCCGGCGCTGACCCTGGCTTCGAGGAGAGGATGCCCCTGATAACCGCCCGTCACAGCAAAACAGCGCTAACCCTCTTTCACCTTTATATCCTGCCGGCGATGCAGCGGCAGTTTCACGCCGTGCATCTCCTCGGCGATGAGCCCGCCTGGCCGGCTCACACTCCCCTCATCATCCTGCCCAACCACAGCAGCTGGTGGGACGGATTCTTCGTGGATCTGCTCAACATCCGCTTGTGGCAGAGGCAGCTCTATGTGATGATGCTCGAAGAACAGCTGCGCAAGCGCCTCTTTTTTCGCCGCCTCGGGGTCTTTTCGATCGATCCGGCCACTCCCGGCGGGGTGCGCAGCTCGCTGCGCTATACCCGGGAGCTGCTCCAGGGCAAAGCGGCGGGGCAGCACGTGCTCTGCCTCTTCCCGCAGGGGGAGCTGCGGCCCTGGCACATCCGGCCGCTCGGCTACAAACCCGGGCTGATCTGGCTGCTGCAGCACCTCGAGAGCCCGGTCTGCCTGGTCCAGCTCGGTATCCGCATCGAGTTTCTGCAGCAGCAGCGGCCGGAGGTCTTTTTTGAATTCTCGCAGCCGCTGCCGTGGTCGGGCGCGGAGAACCCTCTCCCGGAGTGGGGGGAAGCCCACGCCGCCCTGCTCGAGCGCCTCAGCCGCCGCATCGTTGCCGGGGAGGAGGGACGGATTCTGCTGCGAGGCCGGCGCTCGATCGATGCACGCTGGCAGCGCTGGCGCGGACTTCTGCGGAGGAAGGCCCAATGAGCGGAGTGATTATCGCCCTTTATCTTCTGCTCGGGATGATCTTTCTGGTGAGCCTCTTCAACACCCTGACGGCGCCCCTGGTCCGCAACGGCCCGCAGCCGCGCCGCACCCCCAGAGTCTCGCTGCTCGTCCCCGCCCGCGATGAGGAGCGCACCATCGCCCGCTCCCTGGAGAGCCTCCGCGGCCAGGAGTATCCCGACCTCGAGATCATCGTCCTCGACGACCACTCCCGCGACCGGACCGCTGCCATGGTGCGCGATCAGGCCGCGCTCGACCCGCGCATCCGGCTGCTGCAGGGTGAGGCGCTGCCGCCGGGATGGACCGGAAAGAACTGGGCCTGCCACCAGCTCAGCCGCGCCGCATCCGGCGAGATCCTCCTCTTCACCGACGCCGACAATTTTCACGCCCCCTTCGCTGTTGCCCGCAGCGTCGGCTGGATCGAAAAACTCGACCTCGATCTCTTCTCCGCCTTTCCGCAGCAGATCACCATGAGCTGGGCGGAAAAACTGGTCGTGCCGATCTTCGATCTCTTTGTCTACAGCCTGCTCCCGCTTTGGCTGACCTTGTACAGCCATTTCCCCTCGCTCTCGGCGGCCAACGGCCAGTGGCTGGCCTTCACCCGCCGGGGCTATGCGCAGTCGGGCGGCCACGCCGCCGTGCGCAGCCACATCGTCGAGGATACCGCCTTGAGCCGCCGCGCCAAGCAGCTCGGCCTCCGCACCCTCACCGCCTCGGGCCGGGACGCCGTTTTCGGCCGCATGTACACCAGCCCGGCCGAGGTCGGACTCGGTTTCGCCAAGAATGCCTTCGGACTGATGAATTTCAAGGCCATTCCCTATTTCCTTTTCATGGGCCTGCTCTTTTTCATTTTCGTCCTCCCCTATCTGCTGTTGCTCTTCCCGACGCTGCGGATGTGGGCCCTGCCGGCAGTGGGGGTGAACATCCTGCTGCGCCTGCTCGTGGCGGTCCGCTTCGGCCAGCCGCTCGTTTACAGCGTAATCCTCCATCCTCTCAGCATCCTGGCCACTATCCTGGTCGGGCTGGCCTCTTTTTACTATTACCTGAAAGGGGATATTTCCTGGAAGGGGAGGGCGGTCCGGTTGCGCGGAGCCGCGGAGAAGGAGGGAGAGCGCCATGCGTGACCGCAAGGGTGGCGCCGCGGCGCAGGGTGAGAGAGGTCTCCCGCCCGGTGGCCGGGTATTCCGGGAACACGGGGAGGGCCTCGCCATTTTTCTGCTCTATTTCCTGCTCGCCGCCGGGGGGCTGTGGAATCTGCTGGGCTGGTTTCAGGAGCTGATGCGTCTGTTGGCCGCGCCCTTGCTCATCGCCCTGGCGATCCTGCTGGCCGCCATCCATGCCCGCCGTCAGGCGGCGCCACGGCGGGCGCTGCTCTCTTACGCCGGTGTGGTGGTCTCCTCGTTTCTCCTGGAATGGCTCGGGGTGACGACCGGCAAGGTTTTCGGGCCGTACCGGTATGGGGAGGTACTGCAGCCGCAGCTCTTCGGAGTGCCGCTGGCGATCGGCTTCGCCTGGCTGGGAATGCTGATCTCCGCTGCGGCGGTCGCGGACGGGCTGATGCAGCGCCTGCCCGGGCGCTCGCCCTGGGTGCAGGTGGTCTTCACGGCCGTGTTAATGCTGGTCTTCGACGCCGTGATGGAACCGGCCGCGGTCCGGCTCGACTACTGGCAGTGGCAGGGGAATCTCATTCCGCCGCAAAATTATGTCGCCTGGTTCCTTTTTTCGCTGTTCTATTCGGCTGCGGCCTGGAGGCTGGGGCTGTTCCGCAACGGGCTGCCCGCTTTTTGCCGCCACGCCTGGCTCGCGCAGCTCTTTTATTTCCTGCTGGTCCGCCTCGGCCATCCCCGCTAGTACCGTTCCGCGTCTCACCCTCCGACAGCGGGCTTCCGATTAATGAACTCCACCACTACCGAGCCTGCGTACGGCTGCGGTATCCCCGGCTGCCGCGCAGGCGGTAAGGGCACTGCTGCGGGTGTCCGGGTCACGCGGATCAAGCTGCAGGCTTTTCAGATAGCACTCGGCCGCCCGCGCGTACTGTTGCCGCGCGAAATAGGCATACCCCAGATTTTTCCACGCCCCTGCGTTCTGGGGGAACAAGAGGGTGGCCTTGTTGAGCCAGTAGATCGCGGAGTCGATCTCGGCCGGGCGGTGGTCGAGCCGCAAGGTGCCGAGGTTATAGGCCACATTGGGCCAGCGGGGATTGATCTCGTAAAGGCGACGGTAATAGTAGAGCGAGCTGTCGATGTCGTTTCTCAGCTTGTTGCTGTTATCGGCCAGCATGGCCAGGGCCCGGCCGTAGCGGGGATGGATGCGAATGGCGCGATGGAGGTACACAAAGGCCGAATCGATCAGCGCTTTTTTGAGCCGGGGGTCCGGAGTTGCCGCCTGGCGCACGATCAGCCAGTCGGCGGCCGACGCATTGGCGGAGGCGCTGTGGGCTGAGATCCTGACATCAGTGGTGGTGAGGGTGTAATTGTCCTTCCAGACGGGATTGCGCGCGATGGTTTGGGCGGCAAAGAGCATCGCGATGAGGAGCACCGCCACGGCGATGGCCGCGTGCGCCATTTTTCTCTGCAGAGCGGCGCCGGTGACCGCCAGCACCAGACAGAATCCGATCGAAGGCGTGAACAGAAAGCGTTCAGCCATGAAGGTGCCGACGGGAAATAATAGATTGCTCACCAGGGCCAGAGCAAGAAGATAAAAGCTCACTCCGAAGGCGGCGAGGTTGCGCTTGCGCAGGAAGAGGAGCGCGAAAAGAAACAGTCCGGCATAGAGCAGCAGAGAGGCCAGAACGTGCCAATCGCTCCAGCCCGTCAGCGCGATGTGATAGGGATAATAGTCATACGTGAGCGGATGCGGAAAGACCAGCAGGCGCAGATAGATGCCGAGTGTCAGGGTGATGGTCGCCCATTTTTGCGCGGCTGTGGCTTCGAGAAAGGGATTGTTGAGCAGCTCCAGCGTCTGCGGGGAAGCAAATCCCAGGACCGCATAGCGGAGTGCAAGAAAGAGCACGGCGGCAAGGGCCAGGCTTGCCATGACCCGGTTAACCTGGCGGCGCGGCAGTCTGGTCATCCATAAGGAGAGGGGGATGATGGCCACGAAGGCGATGGCGCTCTCCTTGCTCAGCAGCCCCAGGAACAGGGCCGCGCCGCTGAGGGCGAGCCAACGCGGATGCGGCGTATCGCCGTAGCGGAGGGCTGCGTACCATGCCGCCAGCCCGCCAAGGAGGGCCAGGATCTCGTCACAGCTCTTGATGTTGGCCACCACCTCGGTGTGGACCGGGTGCACCGCGAAGAGGAGGACGGTGACGAAGGGAAGAGTCAGGTACCAGGGCTGCCCTTCTGGCGGCCCGACCATTCGTCGTAAAACCGCATAGAGCAGCAGGCAGGCGATTGCGTAGAGCATCACCGTGACGAGGTGAAAGAGGGCAGGCTGAGCTCCGAAGAATTCGTACAGGATCGCAAAGAGGATCAGGGAGAGCGGCCGGTAACGCCCGCCGGTCAGGTAGCGTGTATCCTCCTGCAGATAGCCCCGCAGGCTGTCGTGGCTCAGGAGGTCGGGGATGCTGCTGAGGCCGGCGCGGGTGAACGAGTTTTCGGTGATGACCATGCGGTCATCGAGCACAAAGTCATGCCCGAGGGTGTTGGCGTAGAGCATAAAGGCCAACAGGGCCAGCGCCAGCCATGGAAGCAGGGCGCGCCAGTCGTGTTTTGTCGGCCGGATGGCGGCCGGTTTGTTCTTCCGCCGGTTTTTCTTGCCCATAAGAGATCCCTGGTTTTTGATCCGTCCTCTCGTCTCCATCCTCGCAACTGCGCTAACGCAGTACCACCGCCTTGCGCACCGCCCGCCAATCCCCCGCCTGCAGAGTGACCAGATAGAGACCGTTGGCCACGCCCTCGGCCTGCCAGTGCACCTCGTGTTGCCCCGCCGGCAAGAGGCCCTCTACCAGCGCGGCCACCTCGGCGCCGGCGATATTGCAGATTCGCAGCGAAACCTCTTCCGCCGCAGGCAGCCGGAAGCTGATCGTCGTCGCCGGATTAAAGGGATTGGGATAATTTTGCAGCAGTTCCGGGCGCTCCGGCAGCCATCCGGCCTCCGTTGAGCGCACCCCGGAGGTCTTGTCGCGCAGCTG
>Ga0116171_10001245_pt1 | contig 25653 bp, 25 predicted proteins | sample AD_JPNHW2_MetaG_FD_89798 | JGI IMG/M metagenome (GOLD analysis project Ga0116171, IMG submission 89798) | Active sludge microbial communities of municipal wastewater-treating anaerobic digesters from Japan - AD_JPNHW2_MetaG | ecosystem: Engineered > Bioreactor > Anaerobic > Digestate | place...
GAGCAGATGGGGCATTGTCCAGTGTTGTAATTGTATGTATAAACGCTTTCATCAATATTGCGCCCAGTTCGTCATCTCCTTTCCCCATTTTATTCGATGAGAAAACAATAATTGATTTATCATTGACTCCGGGAGCCGGAGTTTTAGACGCAGCCTCTGATGGAACGGCTTTATCACCCTGTAATGTTATTACATAGTCGGTGCCGGAAGATTTGTATTCGCATGTCCAGCCGGAGCTTTCTGCAAGCCTTTTTATATTTTCAAGTGCAGTTTCATTATCAACGATTACTTCAATCTGGCTGCATTCTTTCATTTTATTTTTTGTCAGCACTACCGGCTGCGGGCAGGCAAGTCCTTTGGCGTCAATTTTGTATTTCATTTTATTACCTCTTATTTTATCTAATAATATATGATTTATCCAAGGGGCTGCAATCCCTTGTCCTGGTTGTGCGATAATTCTTCAATTGCTTTTACAGCTGTATCTACATCCTCTATTGTATTGAAATATCCAAAACTTATCCTGTTTGTGCCTTGAGGAAATGTGCCGATTGTTTTATGAGCAGAGGGAGCGCAATGCAATCCCGGCCTTGTAAGTATTCCATAGTTTTCATCAAGATAAAAAGAAGTATCTGAAGGCGACAATCCTTCGATATTGAAAGCGGCGACCGCGACCTGATCCTCAGTTTTTTCAGGCCTATAATGTGCGACTTTTTTTATTCCGGATATACCATTTAAAAATCTTTTCAGTAATAATTTTTCTTTTGAACGAATTTCCTCAAGTCCAATACCTTTAATGAATTTCACTCCGGCATAGAGTCCGGCAATTCCTATTGTATTTAATGTTCCTGATTCATATTTATCAGGCATGAAATCCGGCTGAATTTCATACTCAGATCTGCTCCCTGTCCCTCCGGACATAAGGGGATGAATATTTTTCTCAAGATCCTTTTTTATATACAAGCCGCCTGTACCCATCGGGCCGAATAAACTTTTATGGCCTGTAAAACATAATATGTCAATGCGGGATTTTTCCACATCAATGTCCAGCACACCGGCAGTTTGAGCGGAATCGACACAGAACGGAATGCCATACCCGGATGCTATTTTTCCCATTTCAGTTATTGGGAGTATAGTTCCGGTTACATTTGAAGCGTGTGTAGCAATCAGAAGTTTTGTATTGGATTTTATGTATTTATGAATTGATTCCGGATCGAGAATACCGGATTTATCGCAGTCTATTACTGATAATTCAACTCCTCTGAGTTCAAGTTCTCTGAGGGGGCGCATTACCGAGTTATGTTCCATCGATGTTGTAATTACATGATCGCCTGGTTTTAAAAGTCCCTGTATCGCAATGTTTAGAGAATGAGTTATGTTGGAGGTGAACGCAATTCTTAGAGGATCTGATACTCCGAATAAGGTGGAAATAATTTCCCGGGTATCATATAGAATCCTGCCGGCATCAACCGATAAGTGATGCCCGGACCTCCCTGGATTGCTGCCTATCTGGTCGTTAAACTGTTTCATGGCTGTAATTACAGATTCGGGCTTTGGCCAGGATGTTGCAGCGTTATCAAGGTATATGCTCATCTCAAATTCCTCTTAAGTTGAAATGATAAAAAACAGGCAATTCAGTCAAGATATTTATCATTAATTTTGATGTTATAGATTAGAATTATTTATGGATAAAGTTATATCACGAATAATAATATTTTGGTAAATATAAAAAAAGTATTTATATCATGGAGTTTTTATATTTTTTTGAATAATCCGGAGTTGTTGTAAATCTGCGGGGATGAACTTCATTGGAATTCTTTAGCTTATTTTAATGTCAGATGCCGGTGAAATTTGTTGCAAAAAATCATGTAATCAGCATGTTTGTATTTCAGGAGAAAACAATGAATGAAACTCAATTGAAAAATGCTGCTGCATCAGCGGGAAATTATCATAGCATGGGATTTAACTGTGCGGAATCTATATTTCTGACTTTCAGGGCTATAGCAGTGCCGGATATGAACGAAGATATGGTGAGAATGGCATCTCCCTTTGGAGGCGGTATGGGGCGCTCAGGATGTGTCTGCGGTGCTTTGAGCGGGGCAATTATGATTCTCGGTGCTGCAAAAGGGAGAGTCTCGCCGGATGTTCCAAGAAAGCAGTCTTATGAACTGTCAAATGAATATCACAACAGGTTCAAGGCAAAATTCGGTGCTACATGCTGCCGTGTGCTGGTTAAAGCTGAATTCGGGTCTAAAGAGCAGGGAGCAAGGTGTTATGATATTATTACTGAAAGTGCAGAATTACTAATGGATTTTCTTATTGAAAAAGATATGGTTGTGAACGAAAATACCGGGGAAGTATCATTATAGATAATATATTTGTTTTAAATTAATTATTATTTATAATGACGGTATCCGAATCTTAATGGCAGTTTACTGATGTTATACATATTTTTTCATCTACAAGTTTTATGATAACTTCATCCGTACCTATGACAAGTCCCCGGGGGCCTGCCTGTACATCGGCAAGGGGCTGGCTGAGTATAGAATTTTTAACTCTCTTATTAAAAATAATATTATAATCTTTGATGAATGCTTTTGAATCGCTGATTTTTACTTTCTTTTTTCTGATCACTGCTTCAAGAGGAAATGAGAGCATTTCAGAAATTTCCTGAATCGAATTACCGGCTACATATTTTTTCAGATTCAAAATAAAGTCATCAGCCTTGGTGTCATCAGCAAATCCGGCTGTTGCGAACCTGTCGCTCGGGAATCGATTAATATTCCGCAGTCTGTTAATTACGGCATTTTCACCTGTGACCTGATCGAGTGAAGTATCTTCGATATAATTTATACTGAAGCGGATATTTATAAAATCTGTATTTGTTGAATATGAATTATCGGAAAGTACAATAAGTTTATCCTTGAAAGTATTCATTTGATTTATATCGGTGTAAAAAAGAACATATTGGCAATCATCGACTTTTCTGAAAATAAGCTGCCATTCATTTCCATTTATCTGTTCTGCACTTTTAAATGCCGCTATTGACTGAAGCGTAATTTCAGGATTATTATTAATTAAATTATTTTTTGTAATGCTTGAGCACGAAGCTGAAATTAGAACAGGTATTAGTATATATAAAAGTTTAATTTTCATATCTGAAAGTTCCCTTGCAATAAAATGTCGGTTTAAAAAATCAATTCAAGGCTGATTGATTAATGCTTTGTTCCCGCATCAGCAGATTGAGGAAACGATAATTAATTGATTAAAGATGAATATTAAATTGAGAATTTGTTGTCAAGTAATATGTTTTATGAGAAAAATTTATAATAGTGTATACCGGAAAAATATAATTCATTGACTGAGCTGCAGTCCGGCTGGAAGGCGCCCGCATTGTTATAGATTTGTTTAATACACGAAGAATAATAATTTTTGATTGAATATTATGCATATAGTTTGAATTTATGAAAAATATAAAAATGGAGTATTGTATGATTCAGATTCTCGGTACAAAAAAATGTAAAGAAAGTGCGAAAGCTCTGAGATTTTTTAAAGAAAGAAATATAAAAGTTCATTTCGTGGATCTTGCCGAGAAAGGTATAAGTAAAGGTGAACTTCAGAATATATCGAGATCTGTCTCTTTATCTGATCTGATAGATACCGAGTGTAAAGAATATGAAAGACTGAACTTGAAATACATGAAATTTGTTATTGAAGATGAACTCCTCCTGCACCCCCTCCTGATTAAAACCCCTATAGTAAGATCAGGCAAAAAAGCTTCATCCGGCCATAAACCTGAAGTATGGGCAGAAATGGCTCTCGCAGAAAACACCTTATAAAATTAATATTCAAGGGATATTTTACTGCCTGGAAGATATCTCTGCTGAAGATAAATTAAAATTAACATCCGGATTTCTATACCTTGTGCATATTAGTTATGTCATTTTAGGCATAAAAACTGTATTTTTTTTGAATTTTGTACATATTTTCTTTGATTTTTTACTGAACAGTATTTATATTATGTTAAAAGTAATATATTATAAAACTCTATTTAAGGATGGCTGATATGGACAAAATTCTGAGAATAAATATGAGTGCAAAAGGTGGCCCTTCGGTTAAGGAAGATACCAGCGCTAAATATCCGGGTCTGGGCGGGAGGGCGTTAACTACATCAATTATTGCGGATGAAGTTCCTCCAATGGCGCATCCTCTTGGTGAGGAAAATAAACTGGTTATCGCGCCGGGACTTTTAAGCGGAAGTGCGGCTGCGATGTCCGGCCGTATTTCTATAGGTTGTAAAAGCCCTCTAACGGGCGGTATTAAAGAAGCAAATTCGGGAGGACAGGCTGCGCAGGTACTTGGAAGGCTTGGATATGCCGCAATCGTGCTGGAAGGGAAAGCTCCGGAAGGTGAGCTGTATAAGGTTATGATTAATAAAGATGGTGTGAAAATAGAAAAGGCTTCAGAGTATAAAATGCTTCCGAATTATGATCTTATTGATAAAATTAAAGCAGTATACGGGGATAAAGTTGCATGTATTTCAATAGGCCCTGCAGGTGAGATGAAACTTGCAGCGGCCTCTATTGCATGTACTGATATGGAATTCAGGCCAACAAGGCATGCAGGCCGCGGCGGAGTAGGTGCTGTTATGGGAAGCAAAGGTGTAAAAGTAATTATTCTTGATGATGCAGGGCTGGAAAACAGAAAACCTGCAAATCCCGAAAAATTTCAGGAAGCCAATAAAAAATTCGTTGAAGGCTTGAGAACCCATGCGGTTACAGGGAGCGGACTTCCTGCCTACGGTACTAACGTCCTTGTGAATCTTATCAATGAAGCGGGAGGGTTTCCGACTAACAATTTTAAAGAGGGAAAATTTGCTAATGCATCTGCAATCAGCGGTGAAACTATAGCTGATTTAGAGACTAAGCGAGGCGGAAATCCGACACATGGCTGTCACAGGGGATGTGTTATAAGATGTTCAGGGACATATAATGACAAAAATGGAAAGTTTCTGTCCAAACAGCCGGAATATGAAACTGTCTGGGCGCATGGAGCAAATTGCGGTATTGATGATCCTGATGTCATTGCAACACTTGATTTCCTTGATGACAATTATGGTCTTGATACCATCGACATGGGCGCGGCTATTGCAATTGCAATGGATGCAGGACTTGCAAAATTCGGTGATGGCCAGGCTGCGATTAATCTGATTAAAGAAGTAGGGAAGGGTACTCCCCTTGGGCGGATAATCGGAAGCGGTGCTGCTGTAACTGCCAGGGTTCTTGGTGTTGAAAGAGCACCTGTTGTTAAAGGCCAGGCAATGCCGGCGTATGATCCAAGAGCAATCCAGGGGATCGGTGTTACATATGCTACAAGTACACAGGGAGCAGATCACACTGCCGGTTACTGTATTACTGCAAATGTCCTTAAAGTCGGTGGATTTGTAGATCCGCTTAAACCTGAAGGGCAGGTGGATTTATCACGGAATCTCCAGATTGCAACAGCAGCGATCGACTCAACAGGTATGTGCCTTTTTATAGCATTCGCGGTCCTCGATCAGCCTGAAACATTCCAGGCGATGATTGATCTTCTTAATGCTTTTTATGGGCTGAGCATGACTGCAGACGATTTTGCGGCTCTTGGTAAAAAAGTTCTTACAATGGAAAGAGATTTTAATAAAAAAGCGGGATTTACTGCACTTGATGACAGGCTTCCGAGATATTTTTATTTAGAGAAGCTTCCTCCGCACAATGGTGTTTTTACTGTAACTGATAAAGAACTCGACAGCGTTTTTAACTGGTAGTGCCGGTTATACTAAAGCCGAACGGGGAGTATAGACTCCCCGTTCCCGGAGTTTTAAATGAAATATGATGTAATTCTCTTTAAGTGTTCCGGTGTAATTATAAACTTATTTATGCAGGAACTTCAAAAGGGAGTTTTCATCTCTTCATGTGAAGGGAAAACTCTCTACTTCTTTTTAACTGAACATTGCGGGATCAGTGCTGAATATATCACGGAAAAAATAAAAACGATTCTGGTAGACGGTAAACCGGTTGATGATCTTTTTAATACGACAATTAAAGATGGAGAAGTTTGTGCTCTTTCAGGAGCCATGCCTGGAATAGTCGGTGCAATGATGCGTATAGGCAGCCCCTATGCGGCAATGAGAGAAAGTATAACTTTAAGACCAGGTGATTCAGTTGAATCGGGAAAAGAAATTAATTTCGGATTAAAACTGTTCAATGTAATTCTTTCGGATTTGGGTCCTGATTTTTTGAAGCGGGGAATACTCATTGAACAGAAAAGAGCCGTTGAACTTTTCCGCAGGCACGGGGATGAAATATATTCAAATTGCAGTGAAATTTCTATCAATGGCTCGCTTGCGGACAGGCATTTTGTTTATGGGGATGGGATGAATAGTCTCAGCGGTCTGGTTGTTTTAAAAGTCGGGATTGAAAATGAAAGTAAAAGTTAAACTTTTTGCAACTCTTAGAAAAGACAGATTTGAAGGGAAAGAATTCGAAATTGATGATGGAAAAGATGTCGATTATCTGCTGAACATGTTTAACCTTAAGCGTGAAGATGTTACAATTATTTTTATAAATGGTATCCATGCGGATTATGATACTTTACTTAAAGAGAGTGATGACATCGCATTTTTTCCTCCGATTGGAGGAGGCTGATTCTTAAAACAGGCGTGGAAGAATTTTATTGTTCATCCGCATCAATTATTTTAGTTTTAACAAATCTGCTTCTGATTATTTTCATGATTACATAACCGGTAATGAGAACAACGAGTATTGCGAAAATCGCAATTTTTGTTTCCCTCATCCATTTAATGAGGAGCTCCCTGTTGCTCGCGCTGTAAAATCCTATATAGTTCCAGACCGGAACACTGATCAATGCCGCGAATCCGTCAATAATTATAAATGTAGGGAATCCGACAAATTTGGTGATACCTGCTGTAAGATAAATAGGTGTGCGCAGTCCGGGCATGAACCTTGCGGCAAAAAGAACCATCTTGCCGTTTTCATTGAAGCTCTTTACTATTTTCTCATACCAGCCATGGGAGAGTATTCTCTTTCCGAATTTTGTACTGAAGATTTTTTCACCGGAGGCCCTTCCGATGTTATAGACGATCATATCTCCGATTAAAACTCCCAAAAATGAAACAAAGCACATCAGATGGACATTCCCGTAACCAAGCCCCGTAATTATACCGCCGGCAAGAATGGAGATGTCTTCAGGAATCGGGACTCCAAAACCGCATAATAAGAGCATTCCAAATACAGATAAATATCCGAATGAGGAGTAAAAACCAATTATATAATCAAGTGAAACCACGATTGACTCCGGAGAATGAATTTGAATACTCAATTCTTTAAAATATGTCTAATTTACAGGCATTTGGATAAAAGGCTGTAAATTCTGTCCTGTTATTGCAAAATTTAAACTTTAAAAAATTGAATATAGTACTTTCTATAAATAATCCTGCAGAAATTAAGCCAAGTCTAATTTTCCATCGCTGCATTTTTTTTCTATTTTTTATCAATGTTAATTCTTTAACATATATTTTAGTGTAAAATAAACAATTATATATCCCCGCCGCCTTTGGCGGCGGGGATAATATTACATTTTCTATTATAAAAAAGTTCAGGAATTATTACTGATTTTTTATCTATAATTTGTATTTTAAAAAAATCTGATTCACATCTAATATAGATATATGAGTAAAATAGAAAGAATTAAAGTTTCATCTTTTTTAGAATTAAAGATTAGTTTTTCGCCGGGTTTTTGTAGGTTAAAAACCGGGCGAAAATGAAGTATGTACGGGTATTTGCAGATTTATTTAAACATATTCTTTTATTTCCATTTCCCCTTTAAGCGCAAAATATACACCCTCTTCAAGAGCTTGCATCTCATCCTCTCCGGGGTAAACAATTACTTTACCAAGAAAACTCACCTGCTCCTCTATCCATCCACAGAACATTTTGTCATAGGCTACGCCGCCTGTCAGGAGAATAGCGTCTATCTTTCCACGCATCACTACTGCCATGGCTCCTATCTCTTTTGATACCTGGTATGCCATTGCGCGGTACACCTCTTCAGCTTTTCTGTCCCCGTTTTGTACCATTTTACTTACTTCATAAGCGCTGTTTGTTCCGAGATAGGCAACAAGTCCCCCCTGTCCTACATTTTTCTTTTTTATCTCCTCCAAGGTGTATTTACCTGAAAAACAGAGATTGATCAGGTCGCCGACCGGAACACCGCCGCTCCTTTCGGGTGAAAAAGGGCCTTCACCGTCAAGCCCGTTATTTACATCAATGACCCTGCCGTTTTTGTGTCCCCCAACCGATATTCCGCCCCCCATGTGAACAATTATAAGGTTAAGATCTTCATATTTTTCATTGCGCTGCCTTGCAAATTTTCTCGCTACCGCTTTATGGTTAAGGGCATGAAAGATGCTGATTCTCGGAACTTCGGGCATACCGGAATATCGTGCTAAAGGCTCAAGCTCATCTACAATTACGGGGTCCACTATATATGAACCGGTGTGATTTCCGATTTCAATTGATATCTCATGGGCAAGAATCGCGCCAAGATTGCTGGAGTGCGCCCTGGCTGATTCATCTTTCAGGTCTCTCATCATGGCATCATTGATTTTATAAACTCCGCCGGGGATCGGCTTTAAAAGTCCGCCGCGTCCTACTATGACATCGAGTGATGAAAGTTTGATTCCAGCCTGTTCCAGTTCTTTTAAAATCATCTGTTTACGGAAGTCAAACTGATCTATTATTTTAGGAAAAGCACATAGTTCTTCGGTTGAGTGTTTTATATTAATCGTAAAGATATCTTCATGGTTATCGAACACTGAAATTTTAGTCGAAGTTGATCCCGGATTTATGGCGAGTATTCTCATATGTTTCTCCATTATATTTTATTGCATTGCCGCAGCAAGAGCGATTGACATAAGTTTGCTTCTATCTGAATCGGATCTTGATGTAAGTACGATAGGGGCAGAAGCTCCAAGCGCGACAGATGCCACTGTTGCTCCTCCGAGGTAGACAAGTGCCTTGTATAACGTGTTTCCTGTTTCAATATTCGGCAGTATAACAACGTCAGCATCGCCGCCGATTTCTGTTATTATACCTTTGTGGTCGCAGGCCTCCTTTGAAATGATGTTATCAAAAGCTAGAGGGCCGTCGATGATGCAGTCTTTGATCTGGCCTCTCCTGTTCATTGTTACAAGCATGGCCGCGTGAGTGGTAGCTTCCATTTTTTCATTGATAAGTTCTACTGCCGCGAGTATTCCGATTTTTGGTTTGTCCAGTTTTAATTTTTTGTATATTTCAACAACATTATTGATTATATCAGCTTTCTCGTTAAGTGTCGGCAGGATATTCATTCCGCAGTCTGTAATACACAAAAGTTTGTGATATTGAGGTGATTCCAGAAGTGCCGCGTGGCTCATGACGGTGCCTCTGCTTATACCGTTTTCCTTGTTTAGTACTGCACGAAGCAGAAAAGCGGTACCTACAAGCCCCTTCATAAGTATTTGAGCTTTTCCGGATCTGATCATGGATACAGCTATTGCACAGGACTTTACCGGGTCGGTTTCATCGATGATTTCAATACCGTCAAGATTGAATGCTAATTTATCCGCAATCTTTTTAATAGAATTTTTATCACCAACAAGTATAGGTGAGATTATTCCTGCTTTAGAAGCTTCTTTCACCGCATCAAGAGCGTGATCATCTGCTGCCGCTGCAACTGCCATTTTTGCTGCAGGTTTTGATTTGGCTATTTCCAGAACTGTTTCAAGAGATTTTAGAACCATTTTTCCCTCCGCCAGGATAAAATATATGCAAGTGCGCAATATACCAATATTTATAATAAATAATAATCAACAATCGGGTCGAATATTTAAAAACACAGTGTAAAGTCTTACTTTATATTGTATTATGACGGCAAAGTAAAGAAAATTTTATAATTAGGTAATTTTTTTTTAGATATATTAAGAATTATTGTGCAAAATCTTATCAAAGGTAAAGTATTGTTCGAAGCAGGATTTTAACGGGTATCTGTATGAAGATTTATTTCTATAACTATTTTATATTGGAGTTTCTGAAAATACATTTTTGTAACAAAACCGGGGAGTTAATAACATATATTTCAATATCAATCTAATGACGCGTTCTTTCTTGTATATAAGTTTATATGAAGGAAGAAGGTGTCATTTTTTTTTAGGAGAAAAATCATGAAGAAGAAACGGTTAATTTTAAACAAAAGGGATTACGAAAGGCTCAAAGAGATTATTGCACAGACAGGGGGAGCGAGTAAAAAACAGTACATAAGAGATCTCAGTATTGAACTGGAAAATGCAGAGATCGTAAAACCGGAAAATATACCACCTGATTTTATTACAATGAATTCAAAAATAAAATTTAAAGATATTGAATCTGATGAATCATTTGTTTATACTCTTGTATATCCTGCGGAAGCTGATTCCTCCAAAGGTAAACTTTCTGTACTCGCACCGATTGGTACAGCGCTTCTTGGCTATAGAACCGGTGATGTAATTACGTGGAATGTACCGGATGGTGTTAAAAATCTGATGATTGAAGAGATATTATATCAGCCGGAAGCAAATAAAGATTATCATCTTTAAGTAATTGTAAATAATGAAAGTTTATTAAAAAAGGGGGAGACCCCTTTTTTAATTTTAATAACTCCGAGGGTTATTTATTATGAAGAAACATCTTGTTGATTTTTTTTACAATACATTCCTGCTCACTCTTGGAAGCGCAATCTGCGCTGTTCCGGTAAATGCTTTCCTTATTCCGCATGAGTTTCTTTCAAGCGGAATAACAGGTGTATCACTGATTATATATTATAAGTTTCATGTCTTACCTGTCGGGCTATTATATCTTCTAATAAACATACCGGTTTTTTTTCTCGGCTGGCTGCTTGTGGGGCTGAGATTTGTTTTTTATACTATCTGGGGTATGACGCTTTACTCCATTATGCTTTACCTGCTGAATTTTCAGATTGTGATAAGTGATAAAATGCTCGCAGCAGTAATTGCCGGTGCGCTTACCGGGCTTGGTGTCGCAATAATGCTGCGGTCTTACGGTTCAGGAGGCGGTTCGGAAATACTGTGCGTTATTATGAATAAATTTTTTTCACTTACAGTCGGAACCGGAGCGATAATAATAAACAGCATTATCCTGCTGGTTTCCGCCACGCTTTTCCCGATTGAAAATGTACTTTATACATTTGTTTTTATGGCTGTAAGTACGAGAGTTACCGACATGGTTTTTCATGGGCTGACGAGGCGCAAAGCAGTATTAATCATCTCGGACGAATGGAAAGAAATTGTCCATGTCCTGACTAATATTCATAAAAAAGGAGTTACTTTAATAAATGGCCAGGGAGGTTACAATGGCGATGATAAAACAATTCTATATTCGGTTTTAAACCGGAATGATGTGCCGGCTTTAAAAAGAATTGTTACTGAAATTGATCCCAGGGCTTTTATTACGATTATGGGAGCATCAGATGTGGTCGGAGTTGATGTCGGTAATCAGCCTCACTGGTAGAACTTCACTTCTTCGCCGGATATTCGGGCAGAAATAATACTGCCCTACCTGACGTGCAGGCGGCGGAGATGAATATACTGAAACTGGAAATTACCGGATCAATACTCCGTCAGGACAAGAATGTCATTGAAACCTTCACTTTTAACAGGCAGTGTTTTCTCGGCAGAAATTCTTGCGATGATTCTTTCGGGAGAAGGATCTTCCAGAAGCCTGTTCCGTTCAATACATATGGATACATCTGTATCGAGGAAAATAACCCCGATAGTTTTATTCATACTTTTTGCGATTTTAACATAAAGGGACCGTGATGCCGGTGTAACGCTTGTATTATCAACAAGAACCTTCTCGCCGCTTGTCAGAAGATGCTCTATCATTTTACGTTCAGTATGTTTTACAAGATGCTCATCAACTGAAGAAAAATTCTGTTCTGACCATTTCTCACCGAAATTTGTCATTTCAAAAAGCATACGCCTTATCTCTTTTCTGTTAACTCTTTTCCTTCCCGCTCCCTTGAATTCTTTACGCGAGAAGTATGACTTCCCGGCACCGGGCAGTCCGCAGACAAGAATAATGTCCAGTTTAAGAAGTTTACTCAAATCCGGATTTTTCAATTACGTTACTCCTCATGATGAAATATCTTATACTATATTCCGGAACGCTTTACTTTAAGCGTAAGTATCCGACGGAATTTTATTTATCAGTGTATCCTGTATCAGTAGATTACTTTAAGGTTATCCGCCTCAAGTTGACAGGCATTTCTTCCTTTCTCAATAATAATCTTTTTTTCAGTTAATAACCACTCTTTTTCGATGTTGTTTTTATCTGCAACAGAAGAAAGCCAGGCTTCTTCGTGGGGATGTATATTTCTGTCTGATGCTGCAAGTACCAGCCCGTCTTTAAGAAATTTTTCTGCCAGCTCACGGGTGGAGAAAACCGGAGGTGTGGAAGTAATGTATTTATTGTTCAGAATTTCCTGAATCGCATTTTCAATAAACGTCTTTTCAAATCCTAATGTTTTGCCGATGCGCGCCAGCAGCAGATGCTCGTCTTTTGATATTTTGTTATCTTTCCGAATTAGAAGCAGTAATCCCTTAAAATAGCTGCTGCCGTCAAGAACAGAAATATTCATAACTCTCCTCCCTGTTTTATGTTATAAAAGAGTTTTTGTTTTTAATACCGCATCCGGTACATTGTCATGAGTATGAATCAATTACAGTACTATAAACCAAACCAGCAGTAAAATGATTCAAATATCTGACGGAGATAATTATAGTAATATACTGCTTTTATCACCTGAATCAATAATTTATGGAACCCCCGCGGCAGAAAATGTTACAGAATTCTCAGCATTAATAAAACAGGCTTCCTTTCTCAACTTCTCCCTGTTTGATTAAAAAAATCATAAACAGAAGTGACAGGAGTATTTATACACCATGCAGGGGAAAGGCAGGCACCGGCTTGCCTCAGCCGTAAACTGCATCTGAAATGATCATTATACGCACGCTGAACCTGTTACTGAGTAAATAAATTATCAGTATATATTTTAAATCTTTGAAGTACCGTAAAGCCGGCTTCTGATAGATTCACGCTGTGCTTTTATTGTCGAATTGGCGGAATCATCACTGTCTGTGACTGCTTCAGCTAATGCGACCGCAACTTCAGCTTCACCTGCCGCCACAATTGTGGCTCCCGCATTGCGGAGGGCTGCAACATCACGAAGGTGTGAACAGCGTGCAAGTATCCGAAGATCCGGATTAAGCATTCTGGCCTGACGCACTATCTCTGCGCCGTCTTCAACGTCTGCGCTTAGAATTAAACTCCCTGCTGAGGTAATGCCGGCTTCTTCAAGCGTTCCATGCCTGAGGACATCTCCATACAGGGCAGAGCATCCGTTAGATTTCAGCTGGCGCACAGTATCAAGATTCAGTTCTATAACCGTAACATCCGCACCGCGTTCTGCGAGTAACCGGTGAACTGTTTTACCAACAGGGCCATACCCGACAAGTATGCAGCGGTTGGGATCGGGCGCAGGGCGTTCTGTATCAGGCAGATTGAATTCCGCTCTTTTAGAAGATAATTTCCGTGCCATTTTGTAAATGGAAGGATTAAGCGCTATTGATATTATTGATGCTGCAACCATTGCGTTCCAGCCACCATCATTAATCAGCCCGAGGTCACGTGCAACGGTACCCAGGATGAAACTGAACTCACCGATCTGCGAGAGGGCTGCTCCGACAGGCAAGGCTACGGATAATGGCCTGCCCAGTATCTTCACTGTAAGCATGGTGGATAACGGTTTGCCTAAAAGTACTACTACAAGTACCATTCCTATAAGAAGAGGTTCATCCACGATACTGCGGGGATCAAAGAGCATGCCGATGGATACAAAAAAAAGGACTGCAAAAGCGTCACGCATTGGAAGTGCATCGTTGGCGGCCCGTGCTGCAAATTCTGAACGTCCCACTGCTATACCTGCAAGAAAAGCTCCCAATGCCATAGAAACACCGAAAATGGCGGATGAACCTACCGCAATACCTATTGCAAGAACGAGTATGGCAAGAGTGAACAGTTCCCGTGAACGGGTAAATGCGATTCTTCCAAGAGCCCATGGTATTACCCAGCGGCCGAGAATCACCACCGAAATTACTAATGCAATAATTTTTAAAGTAATGAGAGAAAGCACTTTCCCTGCACTTTCACCTCCGCCTATACCTGATGTGAAAACAATAGGAAGAAGAAGCAGGTAGGTTACCGTGAGAATATCTTCCACAACTGTCCATCCTATCGAAATGTGCCCGATAGGTGCGTGAAGATCATGGCGTTCCGCAAGTACCAGTGCCATTACAACAGTACTTGCGACAGATATTGCAAGGCCCAGAACAATCCCTGAACTCCAGCTCCACCCGGCCAGGCGCAGTAATGAGGCCATTGCAGCTGCGGTGAATACGCTCTGGATCAAAGCTCCGGGAACGGCAATCCGCCATACAGATATCAGCTCTTTAATATGAAAACGTAACCCTATTCCAAAGAGAAGCAGTATGACTCCGATCTCTGCAAATTGTTCAGCAACAGCCTGATGAGCAATGTAACCGGGAGTAAAGGGGCCGACAGCAATGCCTGCAATCAGGTAACCTACGATAGGAGAAAGTTTCATCCGGTGGGCTATATAACCCATTACCAGGGCTGCAGCGAGCCCGCCTGCAAAAGTCATTAATACGCTTAATTCATTCATAAAGAAGTCCCGCGGACAACAAGTGCATCACACGGCAGAGAAGATACAATGCGTCTTGTGTCGCTTTCGGTAAAAATACTGCGAAGTATCCCCCGGTCACGGGACCCAAGTACGACAAGCTCCACAGATGAGTTGTATACAAGTTCTTTCAGCATCTGCGGCAGGTCACCCCATTCAATCAGGATGCCGATGCGTGCGCGCATTTCATCTGACAAATCAACTGTATCAAGAAAAGCCTGATACTCACGGTGCACCATCTGGCGGATCTGTTCCCTGTAGCCGTCGGGATCATCCACAGCATAAGAGCCGGGAGCAGTGTGTGCGTTCAGGATAGTCATTTTCTGTTCCGGGAAGTAGGCTGCTGCAGTTTCCAGGGCCTTTCTTGATACTTTTGAAAAATCAGATGCGATAACAATATTGCAGTATGGAGAACGGCCCCTTCCTGTTACAATAAGCAGCGGAATTTCCGAACTGCGTATGAGACTGTCGACTGTTTTACCAGGGATGTAACGTCCCAGCGTTTCATTACGAGCGACACCTATTACTATAAGATCACAATTTTCCTCTCTGGCAATCCGGAGAATTACTTCGAAAGGATTACCGTGTTCAATCCGTACCGAGACCTTATTCCCGACATCGCGAAGCTGGTCGAGAAGCTGCCATCTTGTTTTTTCTATAAGCTTTTCATTCTGTCTGTAGGCTGATGAAAACCTGACACGCCGGACAACCCGGTTTTCATTAACAGGTTCAAGAACATGAAGTACAACCAGATGTTCTGAATTATACTGCTTCATTAACGCAAGTGCGCGATCCTGGGCCCGGTCGCTCCGTGAACTGAGATCTGTTGCCAGAAGGATTCTGCGAGGTGGTATTGCCATATCATCTCCAACGTGTAATTTATCAGAGCATTGAGTCTGATAAATTACAGAATCTTATATTTTTTGTGCCATTCCGATTAATAAAAGTATAAATATAATAAATATTGTTACACTGTTAAAAATAATTTTATATTTTAAATCATTCCTGTTCACATGAATCCGATATTATTTTTTTGTACAATACAATATGAAAGCACCTATAAACCTGGGATAGGTAAATATTAAAAAAAGTTTTTTAGATCGGCCGTATGTGAGCCATGATACCGTTTCTGCCGCCGGGATAAATATTATCTCTAACTCTGGTTTCATCACTGCGGCAGATTACGGGTGTGCCGGTGGATTAAATTTTATCCGATTGAAATGCAGTTTACAGGACATTCGTCAGCCGCCTGCTTTGCTGCAGCTTCATTTGCCGGCGGCACAGGATTTGTGTATGCGACCGCAGTTCCGTCCTCCATTTTAAATACTTCCGGGCAAGTCTGTGTGCATAATTCACATCCGATACAAAGATCCTTATCAACCGCTGCTTTCATGATTTACCTCATTTAATTAATTTTTTTTTATAATGACCAAATTGTGTTCATCTGTCAGAATTTTGTTTCCCTCTTCCATCTCCGCATGCATCGCTTCTATCTGTATTCGCGTCACTTCGGGATGATCGGCTATAGTGCATTTAGAGGGTATCGTACGTATATTTTGTTTCAGCAATATTATAATAATCCTCTTTATATTATATAATGCGGGAGATATATTTAAAGTAAAATTAATCTTAATTATTAAAATTACAAAATTAATTCAGTAATAATTTCTGAACTTTTTTATAATAGAAAATGAGATATAATCGTTTGCTTTACGCCAAAATATATGTTAAGGAATGAGCATTGAAATTAATTATCATTTTCCGGAAACGCATTGTTTAAAAAAATATTTATTTTAAAAATTTATACCATAATACTCTTATTTGTTTATCTTAATTAATAAAAGAAGACTTAATGAATATGAATAAATATACGTCAGGGGACAGGTGGAACATCCCGGGGATAAAACTGATCTACGGAGAAGTTGTTGCTGATACCTGGGGGAAAGTCACATACGATCCGCTTTTTAATGAAACTGAGACTGAGAGGTATGTATCAATACTCGGCAGGGAACTGTCGCTGTACCCGGCGGGGTATCTCATAAAAGCCGGAATAAGTAAAATTGTTCTGGGTAGAAATCTCGCATTTGATAGTGAATACAGGGGGGCGGTGCCTGATCCGTACCGCAAAGTTCTGTATTTGTCGGTTAACGGTTCGTATGGCGAGAGGGATGAAACATACCTTGTACATGTTCTGCATCATGAACTGCACCACATGGTGGAATATGCCGTGTGGAAAAATATGTATTTTGAATGGGCGGAGTGGAACAAACTGAATCCCGGGAGATTCAGCTATGGCAGGGGAGGAACCGGGTATGCGGAGACAGAACCTGATTACTATTCAGTAACTCATCCGCTGAATGGCTTTTTAAATCTTTATTCAATGACCGGCGGTGAAGAAGACAGATGCGAGCTTGCGGCATTTATCATGTCTGATAAAGAGAGGCCGAAACTCCTGAAGTTTTTCGTCAGTGACTTAATACTGCAGAGAAAAATTCAGTTTATAACCGGTTTTATCAATAATTTTGCAGGAGAGATGTTTATTGACATTGAGAAATTTCTGAGAAAAACATAGATTTTACGGCAAATGCCCTGGTAACGTATTATTATTTGTTTTTTTGCATGGAAGTTTATAATATATATTATAAACTTCCATGCATGCAGGCATGCAGAAAATTTAACAAAAAAATTATGATAAGTATCCTGCCGGGTTTATGTCCGGTATAAACGGAGGCTCAAATTTGAAATATAATATTCTAAGCTGGATACTATGATAAAAGATCCGTATAAAACTCTCGGTGTATCAAAAGATGCCACGGATGAAGAGATAAAAAAAGCGTACAGGGCTCTGGCAAAGAAATATCATCCCGACCTGAATCCTAATAAAAAAGAAGCGGAACTTAAATTTAAAGATGTCAGTCTTGCATACAAACTGATTGAGAATAAAGAGGCCCGCGAAAAATACGCGAAAGGAATGTATGAGGAGCCGTTTGCCGATACAACTGCCAGGGGCGGGCCGTTCTACAGCGAATTTCAGGATGGAGGAGGACGTTATACATATAATTTTGAAGGAAATCCGGAAGACCTGTTCAAGTCTTTTTTCTCCGGATTTAAAGGCGGCGGCACAGGCGGTATGGATGTACCCGGGCAGGATCATCTCTACAAAATGGAGATAGATCTCAAAGATGCTGTAACAGGTATAGAACAGGAGATAGTGCTGTCTAACGGGAAGAGATTAAAGGTTAAGATACCGGCAGGCATCAGCAGTAATGAAAAATTACGGTTTAAAAATCAGGGCGAACCGGGTATCGGTAAAGGGAAAACCGGAGATGCCTATGTCGAGATATTGATCAGGCCTTCGGATGTATTTAAAATCAGCGGCAATAATCTTGAAATAGAACTTCCGTTAACACTTGATGAGGCAGTCAACGGCGCGAAGATTAAAGTCCCGACAATAGAAGGATCAGTTAATGTGACTATCCCTCCGGGTGTTAATGCAGGTACGAGGCTCCGCATCAAGGGGAAAGGCATGCCTTTGGGGAAAGGACAGGGACGGGGTGACCAGATTGTAATAGTCCACATAGTGCTGCCGGAAAAAATTGATAATAAATTCAGGGATTTTATAAAAAGCTGGAGCGGAACTCATTCATATAATCCCAGAGAAATATAGAAAAACCCGGAGTGATAAACATGTTATATAAAACAACATATGAGATTACAGAAATCATTGAATTGTATCATGTTCAGGAAGTTTTTATATATGATTGTATTGAAAAAGAATGGGTCACGCCAGTCGATACTCAAAAAAGATCTTTTGATATGGAAGACATTACCAGAATACTTCTTATCAGGGATTTAAAAGAGGAATTTGGTGTTAATGATGAAGCTGTTCCTATCATACTTCACCTGATCGATCAGCTGCACTGGTCGCAGGCTCAGATTAAGCATTACATTGAAATTTTAGAAAAATAAATATTGATAACCGGCTGTTGATTAAAAAACGGATTTAGAAAATAAGTAAATTACAAAAATAAGGGTGGCGCAATGAAAAATGTAAAGCTAAGAGCAGTGCTCCTATTCGTTCTCGGATTATGTTTCGGTATGCTGATCTTCGGCGGTTATATGATTAAAAAAGAGAAACCCCCGGTTCCTGATATAGTAAAAACCGAAAGCGGCGAAGTTTTGTTTACAGGTAAAGATATAATGGCCGGCCAGAATTACTATTTCAGCAGAGGCGGCCAGCATATCGGTTCAATATGGGGACATGGTTCCTATCTTGCGCCGGACTGGTCTGCTGATTATCTCCACAGGATGGGGCTGTATCTCGCGGCACGGCACGGAAATATTTCAGTAGAGAATGCTGTCCTGTTCACTCAGAAAGAATTTGATAATTTTGACGCTGAAAAAAAAGCTGTACTTACTGCTGCTGTTTCGAAAGAGATTAAAACTAACAGGATTGATCAGAATGGAAACCTGATCTATACAGCATATCAGGCCGGGGCGCACAAAGCGCTGATACATTACTACACGGCCCTGTTTAAAGAAGGGAATGACCGGATGGGACTTCAGCCCGGAATTGTCAGGAATGATGAAGAGGGGCGTATCATTGCATCTTTTTTCTCATGGCTCGCGTGGGCTGCCGGGACAAACCGTCCAGGTAAAGAGATTACTTATACAACAAACTGGCCTTATGATAAACTCACGGGGAATGAACCGGTTCCGGAATTTGTAATATGGTCTATTTTAAGTGTTATCATTTTAATCCTTGCCATTGGCCTTGTACTATATGTGTACAACCGGTATATTACCGGAGCGGATTACCAGGCTCCTTCCTTCACGGATTTTAAAGAACCGGAACCGACACCGAGTCAGATAGCCGTTCTGCCGTTTTTTCTCGTTGCTGTTATTTTATTCACGGCACAGATCGCGACGGGATCGCTTACTGCGCATTATACTGTCGAAGGACTCAGTTTCTTCGGATTGCCTATGGCGAAAATATTGCCTTACGCGGTTTTACGCACATGGCACCTTCAGCTTGCAATATTCTGGATTGCTACATGTTTTCTTGCTACCGGTCTTTTCATAGGGCCGTTTGTAGGGTATGAACCTGAACATCAGTGGAAATTTGTTACACTGCTTTTTGCCGCTATTACTGTTGTTGTGTCCGGAACTCTTGCGGGGACATGGCTTTCGATAAACGGTTATCTTACTGACCTTTCATATTACCTGGGCCATCAGGGATATGAATATATTGAACTTGGAAGAGTGTGGCAGCTTTTACTCATAGCAGGAATGCTTATATGGCTGGTTCTTGTAATGAGGGCCATATTGCCTGCACTGAAAAAAGAGGATGATAAAGGAGGGCTTACACATCTTTTATTATACAGTTCAATTACTATTCCTCTTTTCTATATGGCCGGGCTTATGTACGGCAAGGGGAGCCACCTGTCAGATGCGGAGTACTGGAGATGGTGGGTAGTCCACCTGTGGGTTGAAGGTTTTTTTGAAGTCTTTGCAACTGTTGTCCTCGCATTCATCCTCACAAGAATAAAAGCAGTAGGGGAGAGAATTGCCGAGATCACTGTTTACCTCAGTATTTTCCTGTATCTCGGAAGCGGAGTCCTCGGCACATTTCACCACCTCTACTGGTCAGGAACACCGGCGCAGCTTATCGCAATTGGTGCTGTTTTTTCAGCACTGGAGGTTGTGCCGCTTGCGCTCCTGGGATTTGAAGCGGCAGGTAATATGAAGCTGCTGAAAAAATCAGGTGTAAGCTATCCGTACAAATGGCCGCTCTATTTTTTCATTTCAGTCGCATTCTGGAACCTTGTCGGGGCCGGTGTATTCGGGTTCCTCATCAATCCGCCGATTATTCTTTATTACATACAGGGAATTAATACAACTCCTTTGCATGCCCATACCGCGCTTTTCGGTGTATACGGCCTTCTTTCAATTGCGCTTATGCTGTTCTCTGTGCGGCACATCGTGAAGATCGATTCATGGTCAGATAAACTCTTAAAGATAAGTTTCTGGGGTTTAAACGGCGGACTTTTTGCTATGGCGGTATTCAGCCTTATCCCTTCCGGTTTTTACCAGTTTTATTATGCTGTAAAATACGGATTGTGGTATGCAAGAAGCCCGGAGATAGCATCGGGATCTGTAATCAGAATCTTTTCATGGATGAGAATGGTACCGGATATTATTTTTGCTTCAGGCGCCTTTGCACTATTGTTTTTTTTAATAAGGGCTATATGGCTTTCATACTTTAAAAAGAAGAATTAAAACTTAATCTGCCTGCGGCGGCAATACTGTCTATAGAAGATATTGTTATGTGATGTATAGAGTACCAGATGAATCCCGGTTTTATCGGCGGCGGATTTTATAGTTTTATCCGCCGGTACTTCCGGAGAGGTTCTTTTATCTGTTAAAATGCGCGAATGAACATTAATTACGCAGAAAATTTAGACAGGCGGAGTGTATATACTCTGAATATACTCCGGATAGAAGGATGTACGGCTGAGGTACAGAGTGGCTTCGGAAGAGGTACAGCCTTGTATATTATTTATGAGATTATATGGCCGGGATAGAGGCTCTGCTGAACAGGAGGATTTAATTTCAGATGTTTTCTCATGCTTATGTATACGGATATATCTTTTTATAAAGAGATTATGGCCATGCATTGAGAGCTTTTTTGCTTTCTTTTTATATATTTGTTTCTCTACTTCAGTTAGAAGTTTCCAGGAAGCCATTGCTTCTGCAAAAAGTAAACGTTGAGACTGCTGTGCTTCGCTTCCGGGATTATGCGGTTTGACATATTTTCTTACATAGGTTTTTCTGCCTATTGTGTAATATACAGAATCACCATAGTGCCCGTTTAATGATGTAAGAAATGAATTTAGATCTGTTTTTGCCATATGTGCCCCCTCTGGCCGATAGATATCTCCCCCATGATCAGGAGGAGAGTTGTTATAGTTTTTAATTAGTTATACGATTATACGATATGAAAGAGTAAAAAGTAAAAAATTTTTTGATTAAGGATTGAAACGGATATGCTTTGATTCTGTCCGGCAGGCGTGCAATGCCTGAGCTCATGCGGCAAAAAAAAATTGACAATTTACCTTTTCGTCAGTGTAGAATCCGGGAAAACGAAAACTTCATATGATGGTACCCTGTAAATGCTTTCAATAGAACATAGTATTTTAGAATATAAAATATGTGACGATGATTTGCGATTGTATAATCCCTATCTTGAAAATCTGAAAAAAATTATTGATGAGAATAATAATCTGGATGTAGAAGAACTTGCGTCTTTACTCCTGACTTATCGTAATGATTTTGTTACTGATTATTGTTTTACAATCCCGTATTATGATATCCTGAAAAAAGTTGCCTCATATTCTCCAATTGTTGAAATAGGCGCCGGCAGCGGATACTGGGCCAGGTGCCTGAGTAAAATGGGGGCGGATGTCATCGCTTATGACAGTTTCCCTCCCGGTAACCAGAGCCCGTGGGAATGGTACAAAGTCAATTCCTGGTTTGATGACTCATGGTATAATATTATTGAGGGGGATGAGTCTGTTTCCGCCGGCCATCCGGACAGGGCTCTGTTTATGGCATGGCCGGTGCCGATGAACCCCATGGCTTACAACGCCCTGGTAAATTATAAGAACGCCGGAGGAAGGACGCTAATCTACATTGGAAATCCTCATCCTGAATCATCGGGTGATGAATTTTTTTATCAGCTGCTTTACAGGCATAAAGAAATTGAAAATATTGACCTGTACAGCTGGCCTGGAATTAATGAAAAACTTCTGATTTATTCCCTTGCCTGAATCAGGATTGACGGAATTAAAGCACAACCCGACCTCTCATATTATAAAATAATTTAGGATATTGCACTTTGGAAGTGTTCAATATCTGAGCGGCATATGGATTTGCCGATGGACTCAATATTTAAATCCAGATGCTGCCGCATATGATCCGCTTCAGCGTAAAAAGTCTGAACTACCTGTTTTTTAATTGCAAAATATAACCAGTGAATAAAACTTCTGCATGCCGGATTACTGACAGATACAAAAACGGATTTATCAATTACGTTTAAAATTTTTACTTCCAATGCTTCGGCAGGTTCAGCAAAAACTATTAACTGTTTGTACTGTATATTGCGGGAAGCCGCCGGTTACTGAACCTGTTTTTATGCCCGGAGTTTTCTGGAAGAAATAGAAGTATTATAAACCGGTAAATTTTATTGAGGGAGTAAACTAATGAGTGGAGAGACCTTAGAAATTTTCATTGCCATGAGCGGCTATATGCTCGTAGTAATAGGGATCGGACTTTACTTCGCAAAACGCGCCAATCAGAATTCTGACAGCTATTTCATCGGGGGCAGAAGCCTCGGGCCATGGATAGCAGCTATGAGCGCAGAGGCGTCTGATATGAGCGGATGGCTGCTTATGGGGTTACCCGGAGTGGCATACTGGTGCGGGCTGGCTGACGCGGCATGGACTGCAATAGGGCTTGCGATCGGTACATATCTGAACTGGCTGCTGGTTTCCAAACGCCTGCGCCGTTATTCAGAAGTTGCGGGAAATTCCATAACAATACCCGATTATTTCAGCAACCGTTTTCATGACCGGAAAAAGATTCTTATGACGATTGCCGCAGCATTTATTCTTGTGTTTTTTACTGTGTACGCATCAAGCTGTTTTGTTACATGCGGCAAGCTGTTCAGTACTTTATTCGGATTTTCCTACCACAGCATGATGATCGCCGGAGCATTATTTGTTATCATATATACTTTCCTTGGCGGATTCCTTGCGGAAAGCACTTCGGACTTTCTGCAGGCCATAGTTATGATCGTGGCGCTTGTTCTTGTCTTGACGGTTTCAACTATTGCTGCGGGAGGCCCTGGCCAGATTGCTGAAAACAGTAAAAGTATACCGGGCTTTCTGGAATTCTTCGGGATTGCCCAACCTGTGCTGGTTGACGGAGTACAGCAGGTTCAGAACGGTAAAGGGCTGTTTGGAGCAGCGGGAGTTTACAGTCTGCTGACCATCCTGTCAACGCTATCATGGGGACTCGGTTATTTCGGTATGCCGCAGGTGCTCCTGCGTTTTATGGCTATTCAGAAATCGTATGACCTTAAAAAATCAAGAAGGATTGCGATTATCTGGGCGGTCATTTCGATGTTTTCAGCCGTTATGATAGGAATCATTGGAAGGTCTCTTTATCCGGACGCTTTGACTACATCAGGAGGAGCGGAAAAGATATTTATTCTCATGTCATCAAATCTGCTGCCGCCGCTTTTAGCCGGGATTGCAATGGCCGGTATTCTTGCCGCGACTATCAGTTCATCAGACTCATACCTTCTTATTGCCGCTTCAGCATTTTCCAAGAATATATTTCAGGGAATTGCCAAAAAGGATGCAACTGACAAACAGATTATGGCTGTAACACGTATAACACTTATAACGATAACCATAATAGGTATTATAATAGCTATGGATGAAACCAGCGTTATTTTTAAAGTAGTCTCCTTCGCATGGGCGGGCTTTGGTGCGACCTTCGGGCCTATCATGCTGTTTTCACTGTTCTGGAAGCGTACTAATCTGCAGGGTGCAATTGCGGGAATGCTTGCCGGCGGTATAAGTGTATTTGTATGGAAACTCGCAGTGCGTCCTGTTGGCGGAATATGGGGAATATATGAATTGATGCCGGCTTTCCTGATTTCCTGCGGATTTATCATAGCAGTATCCCTGCTGACCAGACAGCCGTCTGAGAAAATGCAGCAGGAATTTGAAACAGCAAAAACTTTTGAGTGCTGATATTAATTCAGGCGGAATTGAAAACAATGAATTTAACAGACTGATATATACAAAGGATTTATTTATCAGTCTGTTTTCCTGAGAAATTATGTTGAACAGCAGAGAATTTATTTTAAACTCTCTGCTGTTCATTAACATACCGAACAACACCGGGCATACTTCGGCTCCGTAGCTGGTAAGCCTGTTGAACTACAGAAGCCGTGCGCGGCCAAACCCGTATACATCACAAACAGAATAAAAGTTAAATAAACCCCCGGAGGATATATGAAAATACTGCACTGTTCCGACCTTCATCTGGGAAGACGCCCCGTGGGAGGGATCGGTGAGTATTCCGGATCGCGATTTAAAGATTATTTCTATTCTTTTCACCATATTGCAGATTACGCGGTTCAGAACTCTGTCGATACGGTAATCATATCGGGAGATATCTTTGACCGCCGTGAAATTACACCAGAGATTCTTGAACGGGCTGAGCAGGTATTCATCAAACTGAAAGAGTCCGGTATCGCGGCAGTAATAGCGGAAGGCAACCATGACCGCGGCGGAAGCAATGATTCAACATGGTTAAACTACCTCGTTCACCGTAAACTTGTGCATATGCCATCTGTTACGATAGATGAAGATAATAATTATATTTTCGAACCTGTTGTCATTGACGGTATACAGTTCTATTCCATGGGGTATCCGGGGATTTATATTGAGGAGATGTCCCGTTCACTGGTTGAAGTCCTTGACTCTGAAAAATCAAATATTGTTCTGGTGCATACTGCAGTAAGCGCAAATGATCATTATCCCGGTACTGTCGCACCATGTGTTATTGATCTCTTCAAAGGGAAAGCCCTGTATATTGCCGGAGGTCATTTCCATTCGTATCACCAGTACCCTGAGAAGGAACCGTATTTCTTTGTTCCGGGATCTCCCGAATACTGGGACATATCAGAGAGGGACGATAAGTTCTTTATAGTTTTTGATACTGCGGACGGTA
>Ga0116171_10001246_pt1 | contig 25644 bp, 22 predicted proteins | sample AD_JPNHW2_MetaG_FD_89798 | JGI IMG/M metagenome (GOLD analysis project Ga0116171, IMG submission 89798) | Active sludge microbial communities of municipal wastewater-treating anaerobic digesters from Japan - AD_JPNHW2_MetaG | ecosystem: Engineered > Bioreactor > Anaerobic > Digestate | place...
CCTGGGTAGGCCCGAGAGCTACGAGCCAGCCGGGTGGGCCTCTCCTCTCGTGCCTACCCGAAATCCCTGGGTAGGCCCGAGAGCTACGAGCCAGCCGGGTGGGTGCGAGAATTTCAGCGGACCAGACGAAGATCCGCTGGACGGCGCGGCGGCGTCACATCCGGCACCACGCGCTTGAGATAGCGGAAGCGCATGGCATCGGCGGCGATAAAGCCGTTGCAGCGGTTGGAGATACGCACATAACTGTCTGTCCCTGCGGGCAGCCAGAGAATGGCGATGCGGTTCCAGCGGCCATAATTTTTGGTCTGATCGATGATGCCGCTGAGCTTTTTAGTGCCGGCCACCACGGCCTCGAAGGGCATGTCATTGGCTTCCTGATAGGCCGAGGCGGTCTCGCCGACCATCGGATGCCATTCGCTGATCTCATACCAGCCGGCCACGCCGATGGTGGGGCGAAAGGTGGCCCAGCCGGCGGTCTCTGCCGGCGAAGAATAATAGTAGCCGATGCCGCTCGAATCCGAGGCGACCCACTGCGAGAAGCAGCGGTTGCGCGAAGCGATGTCGACATTCTCGTTGCCATGATCCGGCACCTTGTGGAAGCCGGCATCGAATTGGGCGCGGGCCGAACCGGGTGAGGTGTCGTTGAAATAGCAGGTGCCGACCAGGATATCGGCGACCACCGTATCAGGATGGGACAGCAGGAGGATGCCATCACCGATATTGTTTTTGGCCGGCGTCTGGGTTTCGCCCCACAGCTCGATGCTGGTGAAGGGTTGGCCGTTATTGATGCTCGGCTTTTGGCCGCCGAGGAAACGCCAGTAGGGCCCCTGATAACCCGACATGCCGGCGAGCATGGCATTGGTGACGGTCACGATCTGGCCGGAGGCGTTGCAGATCGCCGCGCCCTTGTCGAAGAAGCGCACATAGACCCCGCTCAGGCCCGGCAGGGGGTGCGCGCTGCCGGTGGGATAGCCCAGCTCAAGGTCGAATTCATCATACCAGAGCGACATGCTGTATTCATTGCCGTAGGTCATGCCATAGTAGGCGCCGGACATCAGGGCGGCGGAGAGACCATAGCGGATGCGTTTGTAATCCATGCTCTGATTAGGTTTCATGACATTGTCTTCGATCATGGTATAGACGGTATCATGCGCGGCATCCCAGAGCTGATTGACGCGGATCAGCTCGGGCGCCGTATAGGCAAAGCGCATAAAACCCTCCCATTCCATGCCATCGCAGTAGCGCATGGGATAGGGATCGCCCTCCTGGGCGGCGCCCATATTGACGGCGACCACGACCGGCTGGCCGGGGTGCAGGGCCGCGAATTTCCCGCGCTCGTAGGGCATCATCTGTTTGACGCCCTCGGCCCACTGCGCATTGAACCAGGCCAGTCCCTTGCCGCTCTCGCTGAGGTCGTCAAGGTGGTTGTAATCCAGATCGATGGTGGACTGGAAATCGTCCCCCCAGAAAAAGAAGCGGAACGAGTCGTAAAAGATCCCGTCGAAACGGCTGAAATCCTGTTTGGCGGCGTTGAAACGCTGGTCCACGAAATAGGCCCAAACCGGCTGGCTGCCGATCAGCGGTGCAAAGGCCGTGACATTGTGCAGGTAGCCGAAGCCCTGAAAACGCGAGGGGCGTTTGATAGTGTCGCCGATGGCATGCGCGATATTGAGCGCATAGTCGCCGCTGACCGGGATGCCGTAAATCGTGGTATCGGTGAATCCGGTGAAGGAGATCCAGTCGTCCGCGCCGACCAGGGCGTAGATATCATCGTTGATGGCGTTGGTCTTGAATCCCGCCGTCGACTTGACGCGGATCTGGGTATCCCCGGGCTGGGCGGCGACGCGCAGACTGTCGAACCAGCTCGAGTAGATAAAACAGGCGGGCGGCCAGACCGGATTGCCGGGCCAGATCCCCTGGCGCGAGGTGCCGAGGATAATGGTATGGGGATTGAGGGCATGGATGCTGTCATTCAGGGCGTAGGCAAAGATGCCGCCGCCGCCGTGAATGGCGAGGTCGTAGCGGCTGAAAAAATACTGCACTGCGCCGCCGGCGATGCCGCCGGGGCGCTGGAAAACCAGCCGGGGATAAGGGGGACGATACTCCCGGGCGGACAACAGCCCGGGTTGGACAACAAAGAGCAGGAGAGCCAGGCAAAGGATGCGGATGCGGACCGGGACAGGCTCGGAAAACATGGGATTCTCCTTACAACAGCAGGGGGAAAGAATGGATAGATACATCCCATACTACCCGCAGGAGAAGCCGAATGCAGAAAACAACCGGCCGTGCACTCACTCGCCGGAGGCGCGCACCACCTCCGGAATCGTCCGCAGCATGATCTTCAGATCGAGCCAGATCGACCATTCGTCAATGTATTTCAGATCCAGGCGCATCCACTCATTGAAGCGCAGCCGGTGGCGTCCGCTGATCTGCCAGAGGCAGGTCAGGCCGGGGCGCATGGTGAAGCGCCGGCTCGGCCATTGCTCATACATGTTGTTGACATCGCGTACCGGCAGCGGCCGCGGGCCGACCAGGCTCATTTCGCCCTTGAGCACATTGATGAGTTGCGGAATCTCATCGATGCTGGTGCGGCGCAGCCAGCGCCCCACCGGGGTAATGCGCGGATCGGCGGCGATCTTGAAGGCCGCCCCATCCGCCTCATTGAGGTGCTCGAGCTGGGCCTGCAGGGCCTCGGCGCCCTCCACCATGGTGCGGAATTTGTAGATGCGGAAGCGGCGCCGGTTAAAGCCCACGCGCTGCTGTTTGAAAAAGACCGGGCCCGGCGACGAGCAGGTGATGAGGGTGCTGACGACCAGGAAAAGCGGCGCCAGCAGCGCCAGGCCGAGGGCCGCCAGGGAAAAATCGATCACGCGCTTGAGGAGCAGATGGGTATAGTGGGCGTGGCCGGCGCTGCGCAGGGTCAGCATCGGCACGCCATTGAGCTCATAGGCGATGGTATCGGCGGTTTTCAGCTCCATCAGGTCCGAGGGCACGCGGCAGGGGATGCTCTCCTCATCACAGAGGCGGGTGATGCGGCGGATCTGGTCGTAATAGGTTTGCACGGGCAGGGCGATAAAGACCTCGTCCACCTCGTGGCGCGCGAGATAATCGGGAAAGGCGTCGAGGGTACAGAGCCATTTGCCCTGCCAGAGGCGGGTGTTCTGGGGATGGTCATCGACAAAGCCGCGCAGCCGGTAGCCCAGGTCGGCGCGGTAGAGGACTTTTTGCGCGAGATCGACCGCCTCCGGGCCGCTGCCGACAAAGACGACATCGCGCAGATTGCGGCCGTGGTTGCGCAGAAAAACCAGCCCCGCGCGCACCAGGCCCCGGCTGGCGACCGCGGTCAGCAAGGCCAGGGGATAAAAGAGGAGAAAAAACTCCTTGCCCGGGGCCGAACCGGTCAGCAGGGCCAGCGCGGCGGCGGCAAGAGTGCCGAGGGTGACCGCCTTGGCGATGTCGAGCCATTCGCGGGCGCGTTCATCGAGGCGGCGGATTTCATAGAGACCAAAGTGTGCGAAGAAGCGGTTCCAGGCCAGCAGCAGCGCGGCGAGGGCCAGGCCCTCGGCCGTGGAGAGCGTGGCGGGCGTCCGCAGCAGTTGCCACTCTCCGGTAGTGAGACGGACCTGCAGCAGGGCCGCGCCCGTGAGGACGCAGAGTAATACCCCAAGGTCTAGGAAGCGCGTTCCTTTCGCCAGCAGCTTTTTCCGCAAGGTGCCCATACAAATCCCGTGGTTGAAGAGGATTGGCGAAGATGCTATACTGTTTCAGGCCGGCCAAAAGGCGTGCCCTGCCACGGGAATAGCAATCTGCGTGCCAGAAGGCAGGAAGAAAAAGGGCGGGAGATTATCTTTGAAAATCAATGAGTTACAGAATTGTAACCGGAGGCTGCCGCTGCATCGGGGCGCACAAATCGTCCGATTTAGCGACAATGTCATTCTTTTTTTCTAGTTGCGGGGCTCGGGTTCTTCCGACTCGCTATAGGCGAGCCCGTATTTTTTCATCTTGTTATAAAGGGTGCCGCGGCTGATGCCGAGGGCCGTGGCGGTGCGGCTGACATTGCCGTTGTACTTGAGCAGCACCTGGCGGATGACCACCTGCTCGACGTCCTCCAGCTGGGTAGTGGGTGTGCCGAAGACCATCGACTTTTGTTCCGCGGCCGGCTCGAAGCCGGCGGCCTGGAGGGCGTGCGATTCGATCCCCATGGTGCGGCTCATAATGGCCGCGCGCCGCAATATGGTGTTGAGTTCGCGGATGTTCCCCGCCAGGGTGTGGCCGCGCAGCATCGACAGCGCCTCGGGCTGGAGTTCGCGCTCGGGCAGGTCCAGCTCGGGAGTGATCTGCTGGAGGAGGACCTGGCAAAGGCGCGGCAAGTCGGTCTGGCGCTGCATCAGATTGGGCAGGTGCACCAGGCTGGCGCCGATGCGGTTGAAGAGATTGGCCGCGGCCTCATCCGGGGCGTCGGTACTGAGTCCGATGAGGCGGATGCCGGAGGCGGGCTGGATCTGGTTTTGTTCCTCGATGAAATGCGCGAGGCGGTTTTGCACCGAGACCGGCAGGGCATGACTCTGTTCGAGGAGCAGGGTGGCATCATAGGTCGGGTAGAGCAGACCGCCGCGGGTGCCGAAGAGCTCGAGGAGGAGATCGCCCGAGGTCTTGTTGGCGCAGGCGACGCGCAGCAGCGGCTGAAAACGGCGCGGGCTCAGGAAGTGGAGGAGGCGGGCGAAGTAGGTTTTGCCAACCCCCTCTTCGCCGCAAAAGAGGATATGACTCTCCTTGCGCGCGAGTTCGCCGATGGTCTGGAGGATGCGGAGCATCTCCTCGCCGCTGCCGACGACGGGCCCGAGATCGCGCTCACGGCGCCAGCCGAGGCGCTGGGCGATGCGGAACTGGGGCGAGAGGTCGAGCTGCAGGGCGCGGTTGAGGGCGAGCGGCACCTCCTCGGGGAGAACCGGCTGGAGCAGGTAGTCGGTGGCGCCGAGGCGGATCGCCTGCATGGCGGAATTGAGGTCCGCGGCGGCGACGATGGCGATCAGGGGCTTGGTGGGAAAGTGGGCGACAAATTCCTGGATCATCTCGAAATGACGGCGCTCGGCGCTGATGTCGACGATCGCCGCGTCGAAGGTGGCGATCTGCTGCAGGCAGTAGCGGAACTCCGCCTCGGTGTTGCTGCGCACCACGCGCCCCTCCGCCGCGGCGAGGCTGGTGGCTACGGTGGTCATGGTCTTTTCATCCGTCGAGAAAACGAAAAACCGTTTCAGATCCGTCATATAGAGTCCCTTATGCGAGCCGATCCCCGAGAGAAAAGCATGGTTTATGCCGAAAACCCCAGGCAGAAGCAAAAAACATTCCAGAAGCGGAGCCCGCCGTCGCGGCGGGGTTAGTGCTGTAAATTATGGTGATCAGAGCCCCTGGCGTCCCGGTCTGCGGGCCGCCATCGTATCCTGCAGAAGCACTGTTTCATTCTTGACCAGCCGGATCGGCCCCTGCCCCGGCTCTTGTCCGGCGCTGGTGATGGTTCGGCACGCCGCGCAGGAGCCAGGCGCCGGCGGCCATATTCAGGGCCAACGCGGCGATGGCGGCCTTGTACTTGACGGCCGGGCCCCAGGCGGCCAGCGCCCAGGTGACGCTGCTCCAGATCAGCGGTCCCACCACCGCGGCGACCTTGCCGGAGAGGGCGTAGAGGCCGAAAAACTCGCCCAGCTTTTCGCCGGGGACAAGCGAGATCAGCAGCGGCCGCGCCGAGGTCCAGACCGACCCCATGAGCATGCCGATGACGCAGCCGGAGGCCCAGAAGATCAGGCGGCTGCTGGAAAAGATCACCACGGCCAGGCTCACGACCCAGAGGATGATCACCCAGCTCAGGGTCTTGCGCGGGCCGAAATGGTCGGTGAGAATGCCACAGAGTGCAGATCCGACGATGGCCGAGGGGATGATGACGATAAAGAACTGATTGGCCTCGGCCAGGGTGAAGCCCATGACGGCCTGGGTATAGATCCCCATATAAATGATCACGGTCTCGATGCTGTCTTCGTAGAGGAGCTTGGCCAGGAGAAAGCGCGGCAGCCCCGGATACTGCCGGGAGTCGACCAGGGCCTTGAAGGTCTTGCGATACGAGGCCTTGAGGCTCCAGCCATTTCGCTGCGGCAGCGGAGCGTAGGGCTCCTTGACAAAGAGAAAGACCGGAATGGCAAAGAGCAGAAAGACCAGGGCCGTCGGCACAAAGGCTGCGGTGGTGCCGCCGGCGGTGACGCCCGGAATCCGCAGGCTGTAGAAATGGCCGTCGACGAAAAGTCCGGCCACCGCCAGGCCAATGATCGAGCCCATGTAGCCGACGGCGACGCCATAGCCGGAGACGCGGCCGATGGTGTGCGGTGTGCTCACCGCGGGCAGCAGGGCATTATAAAAGACCAGTCCCCCCTGGTAACTGTAATTGGCGAAAACAAAGACGGCCATGACCAGGGGGATGAGCAGGCTGAGGGTGCTGATCCGGGCTCCCAGCAGCCCCAGCGCCGCCGTACCGGCGATGCAGATCCCGGTGAAGAGGGCGAGCAGGAGCATCTTGCTGCCGCGCTGGTCCGACCAGTCGCCGAGCACCGGCATGGTCAGCGCCACCAGGATCATCGAGAACGAATTGGCAAAGGAGACGATAAAGTCGCTCTGGCCGAGATTGAGAATGATCCAGGTGCCAAAATAGAGCGACACGACATTCATCGAATAGGCCGTGTTGGCCAGATCGTAGAGAATCCACGAAACCGTGGCGATCATCTTCGGCTTGCGCTGCTCCCCCTGGAGCGGGACAGGCGGCGCCGGGTTCACGGGGTGGCCTGCGCTTCGATCAGGCGGCAGAGGCGGTTGGCCAGGGCGCGGTAGCTCCGCTGTGCCGGCACAACCAGGACCAGGAGCGCCGGCTGGCCGAAGACGGCGAGGTAGCGGAAGACGATGCGCCGGCCTTCGCCATCCTCGATGACCAGCTCCTTGAGCGCGCCGAGGCCGCTCATCTTTTTGACCACCTGTTTCAGCTTGGCCATCATCACGGCGAATTCGACGGCGTGGTCCTCGCGCAGCAGTCCGGTGCTGGCGACGTGGGAGGCGAGGAGCAGCCCCTCCCGGCTGAAGAGATAGACCGCATTGAAACCGCCGATCTGAACCGACTCCTGCATTTCGCGCCGGGCTGCTTCATGGAAGGGCAGGGCGGGTTCAGGGCCGATGCGATGGAGGGCCGAGTGGGCCATTCTCGTCTCTTTATTCATAGTCGTTGCAGCAGCAGTTGGATGACGCCGCGCAGGGTTTCGAAGACCGCGATCCCCTGAACAGCGACGGCCTCGTAGTGGGGCACACCAAGGAAATTGAGGGTCGCTTCCATTGTGGCGACCGGCTCGATATCGGCAAGATCACGTTTGTTGTACTGCAGGACCCAGGGAAAGTGGGCCAGGGTTTTATCCTGTTGGATCAGCTTCATTTCCAGGTCCATCAGGGTATCGAGATTGTCCTGGCGTCGGGCCGACTGCGAATCGGCGACGAAAACCACAGCGTCGGCGCCGCGGAGGACAATCTTGCGGCTCGGTGCGTAATAGAGCTGCCCCGGGATGGTGTAGAGATGGAAGCGGGGCTTTTTGCCCTTGATCGCGCCGAGGGCGAGCTCGAAGAAATCGAAATAGAGGGTGCGTTCTTCCGGCGATTTCAATACCACCAGCCGGCTGCGCAACGCCGGCTCCAGGTGGGCGTGCAGGTACTCGAGATTGGTGGTCTTGCCGCCCAGGCCGGGACCGTAATAGACGATTTTGAAGACGATCTCTTGCCGGAGCCAGTTGACATGCATACTTATCGGGGCCGCAGGCTGCGGTCGAGCTGCCGGGCGAGCAGATCGCGGAACTCGAAATCAAGGAACTGGTGGGTTTGCTCGCTCTCCTGCTTCAATGACTGAATGAAGCGGCTGATCTTTTCCACGGCATAATGTGCGAGCACCCGGATAATGCCCAGAGCAACCGAATTATCAAAGACGACCATGAGGAAATAGTCCGCACCGACAGCGCAGAGATAGAGGCTGCGTTGGGCGCCCTCATGATAGAGAAATTTGAAGCGCGATTCCTGGCCGATGAGGCGCGAGATCTCGGCGGTGGCGGCAAAGTCGCCGGCGGCCAGGGCGGTGAGCGCTGCGAGATCGAGGGTATCGGCTTCGCCGCGATGGACCACCGGATAGCCGCTCATGTCGGCAAACAGGGCGAGCCGGGCCTGGGAGCGGCCCAGCAGTTCCTCAAGAATACGGGCGATCTGATGATAGGCGGTCTGGGAGAGGACCACGCGTTTGCCGTTCTTGCGTTGCTGCATTTCCATACGTTGAACACTCTCTTATTGACCGTGCTGCAGGCGCTGGATGAGGAATTCGGGCAAATGGCGCTCGGCCATCAAGGCCTGCGTCCGTTCGACCGCGTATTCGACGCGCCTGAATTCCACCACGCCGCTCTCCTGATCCAGCAGGACAAAACCGGCGCGCGGATCGCCGTCACGCGGCTGCCCGACACTTCCTACATTGATGATGTAGCGAAACTGGTCATTCAGCAAGAGCCTCATCGGGCGGAATGCTGTGATCCGGCCCTCCGGAATGCGCACAAATCCGCCGGGCATATGGGAGTGGCCGATGAAGCAAAGCGGTTCGGTAAAAGCGGCGAACTGTCTCTCCGCCTCGCGGAGATTGAACAGGTACTCCCAGGCACGGGGATTTGCGGGCGAAGCATGGACGTAGATAATACCCTCCCGCCGTCCGGCGAGCATATAGCGCTCGAGCACGGCGCGCGTCGCCGCCGTGATGATGCCTCGGGTCCAGAGCGCCGCTCTCAAGGCGTATTCATTGAAGGAAAAGGGATTGGTCCGCCCCAGCACGGCATCATCGTGATTGCCGAGAATGGCCAGGGCTACCCGGTCGTCAAGCTCGGCCACACATTCATCCGGCTGCGGACCGTAGCCTACTGCATCACCCAGGAAAACGATCTCATCACATGATGCGGCATCTATGCTTCGCAGCACCTGCTCGAGGGCCTCCAGATTTCCATGCACATCCGAAATAATGCCCACGCGCATAGCACTTCCTCTGCGATATGTAGAATATAGCATTTACCCGCGCGCGAATCAAGCATTATTTGGTTTTTTATTTGCTTCTTTCGGTACGTAGTATTAGATTGAGAGCGTCAATTGTGCTTATGGAGGAGAGCGATATGCCACAAGATCTGGCGCACCTGGCGGAGGCGATCCGTATGGCCATCGCCATGGAAAAATCAGGCCGGGCCTTTTATCTGCAGGCCGCAGAGCGCACCGCGCAAGCCACGGGCAAGGCCATCTTTGCCCGGCTCGCCAAGGAGGAGACCCTGCATCTGCTCACCTTCGAGCGCATGCTCGACGCCGCCGCGGAGCTGGGTCAGTGGCGGGAATGGCTGCAGGACTTTCCCGGGCACCCGCCACTGCCGGTCTTTGGCGAGAAGGCGCAGGAGTCGATCCGCAAGGCCGGGATCGACGAACTCCAGGCCCTGCGCGTTGCCATGCAGCAGGAACGCGAGGCCATCGACTATTACGGCCGTGTCGCCGCTGGCACAGAGGATGAGGCGGTGACCGGTATCTTTGCCTTCGTCCGCGAGCAGGAGGTCTATCACTACGACCTGCTCCAGGCCGAGTACGACTCGATCACCCAAACCGGCTTCTGGTTCGATACCGCGGAATTCCGGATGGACGGAAAATTCTGAGGCGGTGCGCCGGCTGCATCGAGCATTCCATGAGCACAACTTTTTCCACGCTTCTCAACCCCTGGCAGCATGACGCCGCCGTGCGTCACTTTCTTGGCCATTTCGGCCTCACCGCCGGCGCGCCGGACTTTGCCCAGCTCGAGCGCGTCCTCAGCCATTTCGCCCGGCTGCCCTATGAAAACATCAGCAAGATCATCAAGCTCAACCAGCACTTCCTCACCCTCGAGCGGATCCGCCTGCCCGAGGAGGTGATGGAGGGCTATGTGCGCCACAATCTCGGCGGCACCTGCTTTTCCCTCTCCTATTTTCTCCAGACCATCCTCCTCCACCTCGGCTATACCTCCGGCATCGTCATGGCCGATATGGGCGCGCGCGCCAATGTGCATTGCGCGCTGATGGTCGCGGTCGAGGGGCGCCGCTTCCTCGTCGATCCCGGCTACCTGCTCACTCGCGCCATGGAATTCCATCCGGAGCGCTCGCGCCTCTATTCCGGCCTGCATACCGGCGTCGAGGTCCGCTTCGACCACGCCCGCGAGCGCTATGCGCTCTCGACCTTCGACCGGCAGGTCAAAAAGCTGCGCTATACCTTCCGGGATCGCGTCACGCCGCTGGAGGAGTTCCTGCAGCACTGGCTTGCCTCCTTTTATCAGGGCATGATGCACGGCATCTGCCTGACCCAGCTGCGCCCCGAAGGGCTGATCTATATGCATGACGATTATCTGCAAATTGCGAATGCGGAAGGCCGGCGCAAGCGCCGTCTCAAGGAGGAGTATCCTCGCGTGGTCTCCCAGCTCTTCGCCATCGATCCGCAGTGGATCGAGCGCGCCCAGACCGCCCTGGCGGAGAACATGGAGATGGAAAAAGTGCACGGCCTCTATCAGCCGCGGTCGGTGGCGGCGGAAGAACGGAGTGAGGATGATACCCGCTGAACCGGTGCCCGTCAAGCTGATCTGCGGCATTCTCTTCAGTGATGCCGCGCGACTCGAGGCCGCTCTGGAGGCGCTGACCGCGCGCTACGGGGCCGTCGACTATCGCAGCCCCCTCTTCCCTTTTACGATCACCCGCTATTATGATGCGGAGATGGGGGGAGCGATCCAGCGGCTCTTCGTCAGCTTTACGCCCCTGATCAGCCCCGGGGCGCTGGCAGAGATCAAGATCGCCTGCAATGCCCTCGAAGCCGATCTGGCGGTGGCCGGTCTGCGCAAGGTCAATCTCGATCCCGGTTATATGGATTATGACAAGCTGGTCCTCGCCTCAGCCAAGTATAACGCCCACAAGATCTATCTCGATCTCGGCATCTATGCCGATCCCACGCTGCGTTATGAAAAGGGGGCCTATCTTCCGGCCCCCTGGGCTTTCCCCGATTTCAAATCCGGCCAGTATAACGAGACCTTTTTGCGTATCCGCGCCCGCTACAAGGGGCAGCTGCGCCGCCAGGCGCGAACCTCCAGCCCGCTCTGAGCAACGCTGTGCGGCGGAGAGCTGCTGTGGATGCGCCCGAGCACCGCTGTGCCGCCAGGCGCGAACCTCCGGCCAGCTATAGCAGGAGAAGGGCCGGACTTTCGAGAATGCTCTTGAATTCCTTGAGAAAGAGCGCGCCGGTGGCGCCATCGACGATGCGATGATCGCAGGAGAGGGTGACCTTCATGCGCCGCCCGATAGCGAGGGCCCCCTCCTTGACCACCGGCTTGACCACGATCGCTCCGACGGCGAGGATGGCCGCCTCGGGGGGATTGATGATCGCGCTGAACTCCTCGACGTCGAACATGCCGAGATTGCTGATGGTGAAGGTGGCGCCGGTGTACTCCTCGGGAGTAAGCTTGCGCGCCTTGGCTTTTTCGATCAGAACTTTCGCCTCCACGGCGATCTGCCCGACGCTCTTGGCGGCGACATCACGGACCACGGGGGTGATGAGGCCGTCCTCGAGAGCCACCGCCAGGCCGATATCCACCTGCCCGTGCAGGATAAAGCGGTCACCGGCAAAGGCGCCGTTGACACGCGGATGCTTGAGCAGGGCCGAGGCGGCCGCCTTGACGATGAGATCGTTGAAGCTGATCTTGACCTCGCTCTGCGCGGCATGCATCTCCTGGCGCAAGGCGTAGAGCTTGTCGACATCGATCTCCATGGTGAGATAGAAATGGGGGACGGTGGTCTTGCTGAGCGTCATGCGCGTGGCGATGGCGGTGCGCATGGTATTGAGGGGCTGCTCGCTGGGTGCCGCGGCAGAGCGGGCCGGGGCCGGGGCCGGCGCGGCCGGCTGAGCGCTTGCCGCCGCGGCTGCGGAGGCCGGCATGGCCGCGAGATCGCGGCTGATGATGCGGCCGCCGGTGCCGCTGCCCTGGACGCGGCGCAGATCGATCCCCCGGGCTGAAGCGATCTTGCGCGCCAGCGGCGAGGCCTTGATCCGGACGCTGTCGCTGGTGAGAATGACATCGGCGGGGGTCATATCCGGTACCGGTGCCGCCGGGATCGGTGTCTCCGGCCGGGCGGCAGCGACTGGTGCGGCCACACTCTCCGCCCCCTGAGCAGCCGGTGCAGCTGGTGTCTCCGCCACCCGGGCGGCCGCTGCTTCGGGCGCCGGCGCGGCCGCGCTCAAGAGCGCCGCGATATCTTCGCCTGGCTCGCCGATGATCGCCAGCAGCCCCCCCACCGGCACCTTGCCGCCTTCCGGAACCACGATCTTGAGCAGGGTGCCGGCATCGAAGGCCTCGAGCTCCATCGTCGCCTTGTCGCTTTCGGCCTCGGCCACCACCTCGCCCGCATCCACCGTCTCGCCTTCACGTTTATGCCACTTGAGCAGCACACCCAGGGTCATGGTGTCGCTGAGCTTTGGCATGGTGAGTTTGCTCGCCATATGGTTCCTTTTCGTAGTTGAACAGATCCTGACCAAGTTAAGCTCTCACCAGGTCACAAAGAGAGCAAAAAGCATTTTCTCAGCAGGCCACAAAGTCACCAAGAAGACCATCTTTATTGGTGTCGTCCTGGCTTGTGAGATAATAGTCTTTGTGGCTTGGTGTAAGCCATTTCTCCATTTAGACGTAGAGCACCTTTTTGGCGGCAGCGGCCACCCTGTGGGCGCTCGGCACCACCTCGTGCTCGAGGTTGGCCGCGTAGGGCATCGGCACATCCTCGCTGGTAACGCGGAGGATCGGGGCATCGAGATGGTCGAAGGCATGGATATAGATGCGGTGCGCGATCTCGGCCCCAACGCCGGCGTAGGGCCAGCCCTCCTCGACGATGATGCAACGGTTGGTCTTTTCGACCGAGCTGATCAGGAGCTGCTCATCCAGCGGCCGCAAGGTGCGCGGATCGACTACCTCGGCCTCGATACCCTCGGCGGCGAGAAGGTTGGCCGCCTCGAGAGCGACGTGGATCATCTTGGACCAGGCGATGATCGTCACATCCTTGCCCGCGCGCTTGATGTCGCCGACACCGATGGGAACGATATGCTCGCCGTCGGGCACCTCGCCCTTGTAACCGTAGGCTACCTCGCTCTCGATAAAGATGACCGGATTGTCATCGCGGATGGCCGCCTTGAGCATCCCCTTGCCGTCGGCCGGAATGCTCGGGGCCATGACGATCAGTCCGGGGATGTGGCAGAGCCACGATTCGAGCGACTGTGAATGCTGGGCGCCGAGCTGGTGGGCGGAGCCGTTGGCGCCGCGAAAAACGATCGGCATTTTGATCTGGCCGCCCGACATGTAGCGCAGTTTGGCGGCGTTGTTGACGATCTGGTCGAGGGCCAGGAGGGAAAAATTCCAGGTCATGAATTCGATGATCGGGCGCAGGCCCGCCTGAGCGGCGCCGACGCCGAGGCCGGCAAATCCCAGCTCGGCGATCGGGGTGTCGATGACCCGCTGCGGGCCGAATTTTTCCAGCAGGCCCTGGCTCACCTTGTAGGCGCCCTGGTAATAGCCCACCTCTTCGCCCATCAGGAATACGTCGGGGTCGCGCTCCATCTCCTCGGCCATGGCCTGGTTCAGGGCTTCACGAAATGTCAGTTCTGGCATACTCTACTCTCATTTAAAGTGGGGACAGGCTCCGTCCGTCCGCTCCGGCTCGGTCTGAGCCGCCGGTGCGGCACGGTGTTCAGCTCATGATATCGGTGTACAGCTCTTCGAGCGCTGGTTCGGGGCTCTTTTCGGCAAAGTCGACAGCGTCGAGAACGATCTTTTTGATCTCGTCCTCATACTCCTTGACCCTGGCTTCGCTGAGAATGCCCTCGCCGATCAGCTTTTCCTGGAAAAGGTGGATGGGATCCTGCTTTTTCTGGTCCTCCACCTCCTCCTTGGTGCGGTAGTGGGAGTGGACCGGATCGGACATCGAGTGGCCGCGAAAGCGGTAGGTGCGCGCCTCGACCAGGGTCGGCTCGCCGTCGCGGGTGGCGCGGGTGACCGCCTCGGCGATGACGTCGTGGACAGCGAGGACATCCATGCCGTCGACGGTGGCGCGGGCCATATCGTAGGAACAGGCTTTCTGCGACAAATCCCAGACCGCCGAGGCGCGTTCGAGCGGGGTGCCCATGCCGTAGCGATTGTTCTCGATCAGATAGATCACCGGCAAGCGCCAGAGTTTGGCGAGGTTGAGGGATTCGTGGAAGGCACCCTGGTGCACCGTGCCTTCGCCCATCGAGCAGAGCACCACCTTGTCCTCTTTACGGTATTTGGCCGCGAAGGCCATGCCGGTGGCCACCGGCACCTGGCCGGCGACGATACCGTGGCCGCCGTAATAGCCCCGGGCGACATCGAAGAGGTGCATCGAGCCGCCCTTGCCCTTGGAGACCCCGGTCGCCTTGCCGAAGAGCTCGGCCATCACCGGATTGGGATCGGTCCCCATAGCCAGGATGTGGCCGTGATCGCGGTAGGCCGAGATGAACTGGTCGCCGGGGCGCAGGGCCGAGACGGCGCCGACGCCGACCGCCTCCTGGCCGATATAGAGATGGCAAAAACCGCCGATCTTTTGCATGCCGTACATCTGCGCCGTGCGCTCCTCGAAGCGGCGGATGAGCAGCATCATGCGGTACATCTCGAGCAATTTTTCTTTTTCCATTTTAGCCTCGATGGGTCGGAGAAACAGGTGATTACGGTGCGAAATTCGTTAGTAATACAATATTCCGCCGGTAATTATTTCATCGATGGCGCGGCGGCGTCCGGTCGCCGCTGTTCATCGGAATTGCGCCAGGCCAGGGCGGCAAAAATGGAGCGCAGCAGCGGCGCTGCAGCGTCACTCCGCCGGCTGCAGCAGGGCCGCGAACTGACGCCAGAAGGCAAGATGAAACTCCAGGCTGCCCTGCCGTCGGATCTGCTCATGCAGGGTCACCAGGGCGGTGTCGGCCGGGCTTGTTGTATGGCCGCCCCCCTCCTCCTCATAGATGGCACCCGGTTCCGGATGAAACTGGACCCCAAGGACATTTTTGTAGCGCTGGTGTGTCAGTGCCTCGACCACCTTGCCGTCCAGCGAGGTGGCCGCCACCTCGAGGTCCCGGCCCAGTTTCCCGACCGCCTGATGATGGCTGCTGCACACGGCGGGATGCTCGTCGCGCCCCCGCCGCAGCTCGCGCGTGAAAAAACCCTTCGCTACGAAGCGGATCGGCTGAAAATGGCACCAGAAATAATTGCCGTGCGGATCCAGCCTGGGCCAATAGTTATCGTGTCTCTGCCCCTCCGGCAAGGCGATATAGGCCTCGATCGACCGCAGCTTGTAGATCTCGCTGGGGATATCCTGGATCATGGTGCCGCCGGCCGCGACATTCATGGTCTGCATGCCGAGGCAAAAGCCGCGCACCACATAGCCGGGTCTGGCCTCGAGCAGCGGCGTGAACGCCGGGTTCTGGCTGCCGCCGAGGAGGTGGAAGAGAAAAGAAAGCTCGAAATAGTGGCGCTGCGGGGCATCAAGAAAGGTCAGCAGGCTGGTTTCCCGGCCATAGCAGGCGGCGGGGAGGTCGTCGCCGCCGAAAAAGAGCGCGGCGTCGCTGCGGGCGAAGAGACGGCGAAAGGCCGGGGTGCAGGGATTTTCGCCGAAGAGGGTTTCAGGTTCAAGATCTCCGGCGATGACCTCCACCTGCACCCAGGGCAAGCCGCGTGCGGCGATGCGGTCACGGATCGACTCGACCGGGCGCTCCACCTGCGCGCCATAGACCGCGGTCAGGAGCGGGCGCGCCAGCGGGATGGTCCCGCTCTCGATCATCCGGATCATGGAGTCGAGGTCGCCCTGACTCGGGTTGATCAGCAGGATGCGGGCACTGTCGGTTACCGCTGCCGTCCCGCCCGCCAGAACCGGCAGACTGATGAACAGCAACAGGATCGCAAAAAACACTCTCCTCATCGTTTCCTCCATCAGGGTCACATGATCGAAATCGGGTCCACATCGATGCTGATCTGCACGCCGCGGGCGCGGTGGTGCTCGTGGAACTGCTCGAGCGCCCGGCGCAGGGCGCTTTTCATCAGGCCGCCGCCCGCATCGGCCTCCTTGAGGCTCATCAGCAGCATCTGGTAGCGATAGAGCCCCTCGATGCGTGCCAGCGGCGCGGGCGCGGGGCCGAGGGTGCGCCAGGCGCTGCCCGGCCGCAGGAAGCGGGCGAAGCCTTCGGCCGCGCGCTGCACGGCGGCCTCCTCCTCCCCCTTGAAGAGAATGCAGGTCATACGGCTGAAGGGGGGATAGCCGAGCCCCTCCCGCTCTTTGATCTCCGAGTCGTAAAAGCGCGGATAATCATGGCTGCTGACAAAAAAAAGCGAGGGATGGTCCGGCGAAAAGGTCTGGATGACCACTTCGCCGAGGCGATCCTTGCGGCCGGCGCGTCCCGCCACCTGGGTGAGGAGCTGGAAGGTGCGCTCGCCGGCGCGGAAGTCGGGGAAATAGAGCTCCGAATCGGCCGAGATCACCCCGACCAGGGTGACGCGGGGGAAATCGAGCCCCTTGGCGACCATCTGGGTGCCGAGCAGGATCTGGTATTCGCCGCGCCCGAAGGCGGTGAGGATGCGGTCGTGGGCATGCTTGCCGCGGGTGGTGTCGAGGTCCATGCGCACCGCCTTGATGCCGGGGAAGAGATTCTTCAGCTCCTCCTCGATGCGCTGGGTGCCGATGCCGCGAAAATAGAGGTCGAGACCGCCGCACTGCGGGCAGACCTCCGGGGCCTTGCGCACAAAGCCGCAGTAATGGCATTTGAGGAGGCGGCCGCGCAGATGATAGGTGAGGGAGATCGAGCAGTTTTCGCACTCGGCGGTGTAGCCGCAGCTGCTGCATTTGAAAAGCGTGGCAAAACCGCGGCGGTTCTGGAAGAGGATGATCTGTTCTCCGCGTGCCAGTTTTTCGTCGATTTTTTGGCGGAGGAAGCGCGACAGCACGACCGGCTCCTTGCTGCCGATGATTTTCGGCTCGCTGCGCATGTCGACGAAGGTGATCGGCGGCATGGGAACGTCGTCGATGCGGCTGGGCATGGAAATGAGCTGGTATTTGCCGCTGCGGGCGTATAAAAGCTCTCGAGCGAGGGCGTGGCGGAACCGAGCACGATGACGGCGTGGTTGAGCTTGGCACGCATCACCGCCACATCGCGGGCATGGTAACGCGGGGTGAGGTCGTTCTGCTTGTAGGAGGGCTCGTGTTCCTCGTCGACGACGATCAGACGCACATCGGCGAGAGGGGCAAAGATGGCCGAGCGCGGTCCGATGACGATGCGGTGCCGGCCCTCCCAGGTGGCGCGCCACGAATCATAGCGTTCGCCCGGGGACATACGGCTGTGAAAGACGGCAACGAGGCGGCCAAAGTGGGAGCGGAAGCGGCGCACCATCTGCGGGGTGAGGGCGATCTCCGGGACCAGGACGATGGCGGCACCGCCCGCGGCGATGACGCGCGCGATGGCCTCGATGTAGACCTGGGTCTTGCCGCTACCGGTGACGCCATGGATGAGGGCGGTGGTGAACTCACGGCGGTCGAGATCCGCGCCGATCAGGCGCAGCGCCTCTTGCTGGCCGGCGTTGAGGCTGAGCTGCTGGGGGGGCTCGACCTCCAGGGCGCCGTAGTAGTCGCGCTGCACCGCAGCGGTGCGGCGGTCGAGAATGCCGCGCGCCTCGAGGGCGGTGACGGCGTCGAGAGGGACGCGCGCTTCGCGCGCCAGATCGCTGCGCCCGAACTCCTCGCCGGTATGCTGGCAGAGATAGTCGAGGAGGGCGGCCTGGCGCGGAGCGGACTTGCGCAGCTGCTGGGCGAGGGCGAAGAGGCTCTCGTCGGTGCAGGCGGCGGTGGTCTGGACAAAATTCTCGAATTTCTGGCCCACGCGCGGCCGCGGCAGCATCAGCTCATAGCGGATAAAGCCGGCCTGACGCAGTTTGGTGAGGCTGGTGGTAATGCTGCCGGCGTCGGCGCGGCTGGTGAGTTCCTTGACCGGCAGGGGATTCTTCGCCGTGAGCTGGCGGAGGATCTGCGCCTGACGCGGCGCGCGCTTTTCGAGCAGCTCCGCGACGCGGGCGGGATCGTCACAGGTCAGGCGCGCCACCTTGACCGAGTGCTTGTGGATCCCCGAAGGCAGCGCCGCCTTAAGCACCTCGCCCCAGCCGCAGAGATAGTATTGCGCGATCCAGCGCGCCAGTTCGAGGACCTCGGGCGTGAAGAGCGGCACGGGATCGAGGACCTCCTCGATCTCTTTCAGTCCGCTACGATCAGCGGTATCGCTCAGGCTGACGACAAAGCCGGTCGACTTGCGCGGGCCGAATTCGGCCAGGACACGCATGCCGGGCTGCAGGTCCCCCTGGAATTTGCCGGGAATGAGATAGGTGTAGGCATGATCGACCGGGACGGGAAAGACCACCTGGGCGAAGGATTGTGAAAGCGCTGCGGCATTCATAAAGGGAAAATAGGAAATATTCGCGGGGTTTGCAAAGTAAAAATGCGGCACGCCACCGCAGATCTCGCTCCCACCGCGGCGCCGTTCAGCGCGGTGCGCTACCGCAGATCTCGCGCCCACTCCGGCGCCGTTCAGCGCGATGCGTCACCGCAGATCTCGCGCCCACCCCGGCGCCGTTCAGCGCGACGCGCCACCGCAGATCTCGCTCCCACCGCGTCACCCCCGGTTGCCCGCTACGATGGTGTACCCGGAACAGAAATTCCTGGAGAGAGGAAAAATCGTCGATTCGGTTACTCTTATTCAAAAAAACAATAAAGTTATTTTACAATAAGACCAAGCGTTAAAATCGCCTGATTGTTTTTAAAGAGGCTGTGCGAATATGCCGAAAAATTCATATCAAACGCGAGATGATGAAATATCGGCAAATAAAAACCCAAGCCCAAACCTATACTCCCGTAATCCTCGTTTGATTTGTTTGCACTTCGTTGCACAAGGCCATACTCGGGTGGCTCATAAAGGGTGACCCGGTGTTCTATCCTATCATTTGTTTTTAGTCCTATGACGTGTAGATAGGGAGTAAAACAAGAGCTCACCGGTGAAAAACAATAGCGCAGGCCGGCCAAGAAAAGTAATTCCTTGTGAATGAATTCATCAGATCGACCAGGAGAATTACGATCAACGCCTGTAGTCCAGTTGTAAAAATTCGCAGCAGCGATTAATTCAACGTGTCCGTACGATCTGATAGCTGCTGATACGCCTAAACCATCGATATACCGATCGCTGGCACGATGCAGAAGATTAACCGTCGGACCAACTCTCATGTTTATAGCTGAAACTTGCGCGACCGCGCACAGCCACAACAACATTACCCGGGACGGCATCCCCTGAACTTTCATGTTATTCTCCTTTCTCCTGAAACTTAAAAAAAAGGATTTAGTAACACATATCAGGACTAAAGACACGATAAAACATATCGAGACTTGATGCTGTTCCGCCGCCGACATCACATGTGCCCCAATTATACTCTTCATTCACTTGGAAACAGGAAGAATAATAGTATGCTATTCCGAAGCCGGTCTCGTATGCATAATTGAGTTCAAATTCCGAGTTTTCACCAAATTTATCTCTATCTTTAAGTGCAAACGCATGCAAGCAGATCGGTCTGGCAATTCTCCACTCCGGGGAGTAATAGTCATCAATCCAGCGATGTGAATAGATGGCATCATTAAAAGAGCCATCATAATTATCGGCACAGCAAGACTGACTTTTCGATAAATCATAAATAACCTTATGATAATAACCGTAAGTTGTTGTCTGCTGGCTAAAGGTAAAGCTATCACCTGTCCATGACGTCCCTTTGTAAACCGTTGCCAAATCCCAACACTTTGTATCGGTCAAAATTTTAGATAGTTTTAATTCATCAAGGTTTTGATAAGGTAGATTGACTTGCAGGACTTTTTCAACTGAATTTTTTTCAGCGCCTACTCTTATCGTGTAGGCCTTCAATGCTTCCAGTTCATCGTTATAAAAAAGTATATGAAAAGTTCGTTCTGCAGGCGTCCATGCGCCAAGAATTCTGATATTACCATAGTAACCTTCACTCGCCAATTTTAAGGCATACTCATTAACTATATCCGGCACTGCCTGAGGCATAAAAAGATCTGCCTCAGAGATTAAAGAGTGGTTTGAAGACTTACTGTAATCCACTGTAGATATTTGTTTTTCATTAGGTTGTAGTGTATTATTGTCGCATTGATAAAAAATGCCTCCTGCAATCAAGACCAACCCTGACAGAAATGTGTGCGGTTTCATCATTTTTCTCCCTCCAGGTTAAAATGATTATGAATTGCTGTCCATTTCTGGTCATAATGCCAGACGATCTCTTTATTGAAATAATAATTGTCATCGCTTTAGCCGAAATTGGCTGCGAACAGTATCAATTTTAATTTAAGCAAAATTGTAACGCTTGTCAAGCAGCATTTATGACTTTGTTGATTTAGTTAATGCAAGCGGCTTAATGAATTAAAAATAATCTACTTAATTGCAAAATGTGTTTGCTATTTACCGCGGCGATTATTATCTTAACCAATTAATCGTATAGAAGATAACTACTATTTGCGGAGCAAGTCGTGTTTCAGAAATCAGCTGATCAATCGCCTCTGTTTGAGGTTGGCCCGGTGCGCCCCCGCAAATCTCGCTCCCACCCCCCCGCCGCCAGGCTAGCGTGCCATTTTAGTTCCCGCTCTCAGCCCTGCCCGAAAAATCGCTTGCGAATCAAGCTATTTTTTTGTATCTAATGCGGAGAATCCCGCGAGCGGGCGGGAAGAAGGTGCGACCCACGAACGAAGGAGAAGCGCATGAAAAAGATAGTGCTGGTGCTGGCCTGCGCCGCCCTGCTGGCGGCCGGCTGCGGTAAAAAAGAACAGGGGGAGAACAAACCGGCGGCCCAGGCGCAAAAAGAGTGCACCGCCTTGAGCGACACCCAGCTGCAGCAGCTGCTCGAGAAGGTCAAACAGACCCCCATGGATCCGGTGGAAGGCAGTGAAGTGGCGGTCCTCGAAACCAACTATGGCAAGATGGTCGCCACCTTTTTCACCGACAAGGCACCGATGACCTGCACCTCTTTCAAACGCCTGGTCAAGGCCGGCTATTATGACTGCACGCAGTTCCATCGTGTCATTAAGGGCTTCATGATCCAGGGCGGCGATGTCAACAGCAAGGACGCCATCATCGGCAACGAAGGTGAAGGCGGTCCGGGCTACTCCCTGCCCGCGGAATTCAACGACACCCCGCACGACCTCGGCATCCTCTCCATGGCGCGCCGCGGCGATGACATCAACAGCGCCGGCAGCCAGTTCTTCATCTGCCTCTCGCGCGAGGGCACCCGCGGGCTCGATGGCCAATATACCGCATTCGGCAAGCTGATCGAGGGCATCGACGTGCTGCAAAAAATCGGCGACGCCGCCGTCACCATGTCGGCCATGGGCGAAAATTCGGTGCCGGTGCAGCCGATCTATATCAAAAAAGCCTATATGGAAAAGAGATAAGTTGTGCGTATGAAAAAGTCTCACCCTGCTGCTGCAGGATCGGCCCTGGTTGGGCCGGTCCTGCTTTTTTTGCTCCTCCTCGCGGCCGCTCCCGGCGCAGCCAGGACAGAGAACCCGCGCACCTGGTTCTTTTTCCGCGACAAGGGGCCGCTTAACCTCGAAAAATCATCCCTGGCCGAGGCCCAGGCCGGGCTCTCCTCCCGGGCCCTGGCGCGGCGCGCCAAGATCGCCGCGGGCGGCCCGCTCGTCGACGCCACCGATGCGCCCGTCTATGCCGGCTATCTTGAGCAGCTCGCCGCCCTTGGCATCCAGCCCGTCGTCGTCTCGAGGTGGCTCAACGGCGTCAGCGCCGCGGCCACCCCGGAACAGATCGCCGCAGCCGCCCATCTGGAGTGCATCGCCCGCATCCAGCCGGTCCTGCGCGGACACGCGCCCTTGCCCGAGACGTCACACATCCTGCAAAAGAGCAGCGACACAAGCGACCGGCCGCTGGATTACGGCTACAGCCTCAGCCAAAACGAGCAGGTGCTGATCCCCCCGGTCCACCAGCTCGGCTTTTACGGCCAGGGTGTGCGCATCGCCGTCTTCGATACCGGATTCCGGCTCACCCATGAGGCGTTCGATTCGCTCAAGGTGGTGGCGCAGCACGATTTCATCCAAAACGATGACAATCTCGACAATCAGGAAGGCGAGCGCAGCGACCAGAACAGCCATGGCACCATGGTACTCTCGATCCTCGCCGCCAACAAGCCGGGCCGTCTGATCGGCGGCGCCCCGCACGCTGAATTCATTCTCGCCAAGACCGAGGATGTCTCCCAGGAGATCCAGGCCGAGGAGGACCACTGGATCGCTGCGGCCGAGTGGGCCGAGGGTTTGGGCGCGGACATTATCAGCACCAGCCTCGGCTACATTGACTGGTATACCTACGCCGAGATGGACGGCAATACGGCGCCGATCACGCGCGCTGCCGATCTGGCCGTGGCCAAGGGAGTGATCGTCGTGGTCGCGGCGGGCAATGAAGGCAACAATATCTGGCACTATATCTCCGCCCCGGCGGACGGGGACAGCGTCCTTGCGATCGGAGCGGTGGATGAAAAGGGCAATGTCGTCTCCTTCAGCTCGCGCGGGCCGACGGCGGATGGCCGGATCAAGCCGGATCTGATGGCCCGCGGTCTCGGCGTCGCCTGCATCGCCGTGCCGCCGGCCAGTGGCATCGGCACCGGCTATGGCTATGTCTCCGGGACCTCGGCCGCTTGCCCGCTTGCCGCGAGCTGTGCGGCGCTGATCCTCTGCGCCAATCCGGCGCTGACCCCCATGGAGGTCGTCAATGCCATGCGCCAGACCGCAACGCGCAGCCGCACGCCGGACACCGATTATGGGTGGGGTATTATCCAGACGCTGGCGGCGGTTGAATCGACCCGGGTGGAGGAACCGGTCGTGCTGCCGGAACGCGCTGCCTTGCGGGGGATCTACCCCAACCCGGCGGCTACCGGCGGGAACCGGAACTTGACGATGGCGTTGGATCTGAAGGAGCCCGAATGGGTGGAGGTGCGGCTCTACGATCTGCTCGGGCGGGAAGTGGCGGTTTTATTTCGGGGACAAGTGGCCGCGGGCAGCGACCGGCGGATACGTATGGCTTGGCCGGCGGCCATCCGGCAGCTAGGCAGCGGCGTCTATTTTGCGGTCACGAAAAGCAGATCATTTAATGAAAGCCGGACGATTACGCTGCTGCAGCCCGGCCGCGAGGGGCGCTGAGGAGAAGGCCTCCCGGGCGCCGAGGACGCGATCGCGTCCCGCCCGCTTGGCTGCGTAGAGAGCCCGATCGGCCTGATGCAGCAGTTCGGTCTCCCCTTCGCCGTTTTCCGGGCAGGCTGCAACGCCGATGGAGATGGTGACGCGGCCGCAGTTCATCCCGTGACCGATAGGCAGGGACTCGGCGGCCACCGCCCGGCGCAGCTTTTCCGCCGCAAGCAGGGCATGGTCGAGATCGCTCTCGGGGAGGAGGACGACAAACTCCTCGCCGCCATAGCGGCAAAGGATGTCGGAGGTGCGCAGGTTGTTTTTCAGCAGCTGGGCGACCACTTGCAGGGCCTGGTCCCCGGCGAGATGACCATAGGTATCGTTATAGGCCTTGAAGGTGTCGATATCGATCATCAGCACGGCCAGGCTGCGGCGGTAGCGCCGGGCACGCTGCAGTTCAGCGGGGTAGCGGTCTTCGAAATAGCGCCGGTTCCAGATGGCGGTGAGCACATCGGTCATGGCCTGCGCCTCGGCATCGCGGACGCGCACCTGCACGGCGAGATGGGCAGCGAAGAGTTCCATCAGCTTGCGCAGGATCTGGCGCTCGCGCAGGGTGAAGGGGAGCTCCTCGCGCCGCAGTAAGGTCAGCCAGCCCACCGGAATGTTGTTCGGGCGGGCGATCACCAGATCGAGACGGCGGGCAAATGCGGCAGGCAGCGGGAAAGCCTCGCGCGGGGTGAGCGAATGACCATTGAGCCAGATCAGCTGTCGCGGCGTGGCCTCTTCGAGAATGGGGGGCCAGGCCAAGAGCAGTTGCCAGCGGCCGGGCTGGCGCACCCAGAGGGCAAATCCATCGGCCGCGAAATGACGTTTGAAAAACGGGGCTAATGAGAGGAACGCCTCATCACCGCCGTCAAGGCGGGATAACAACCGCGTCCACCGCAGCACCAGCCGCATCACCTTGAGGCGGCGCTGCAGGTGTTTTTCACCCAGCAGCCCGAATGCATACCCCTTGTTCGCCGTTCTTCCGAAAGATGCGCTCGACAAAAAACCACTCCTTCATTCAATCCCCCTTTACCACCATCCCCTCCGCCCACGGCTGAATTGACCCGGATTCCTCCACTGAACCGGAACCTGACCCGGACGCTAGTCCGGGGGCGCCCGGTTTACTGCAAATTTGGTGCCCGGATCATCTCCTCTTTTTGTGAGGAAGAATAATAACTTGCAATATTTTTGTTGTGCAGGAGTGGCCGGAGTTCAGCCAAAACGATGGAGTTTCGGACAGCAGGAATAAAAGGCGAGGCCGGGGGCGAACCGGGAGGCGGGGGTGGGCCGGGAGTTGGGGGTGGGGCACAAGGCACGGGTGGATCGCACGGCGGGAGTGGGCCGCAAGGCGGGGGTGAGCCGGGAGGCGGGGATGGGCTGCAAAGGGGGTCGCAGGAGCCCCGGCAAAGGCAGGTCAGAAGGCCAGAGAGGCGGAACGGGCGGGCTCGGGGCGTCCGAGATAGACCAGCAGTCCTTCCAGCGCCCGGATGGCATCCGGCGTGCCGGGCCGATAGAGAAAGGTATAGAGCTCTTCCCGGGCGGATTCGGCATAGCCGGCGCGGATCGGGGCACCGCTCTCCATCACCACGGCCAGGCTGAAATAGCGGACGGAAAGATTGAGGTCGATGACCACATCGAAGGGGGTGCTGAAAAGGCGCTTTTTGCAGGCGGCATTCGGCCCGCCGCTGCGGTCCATATCGGTCGGCCCCCAGACGATGAGCTGAAATCCCCGCGCCATCTCAGTGGCCACCGGAATGGCGCCGTTCTGCAGCAAGGTGACATGGGCTTTGGGGAAATTCTTGCGCAGCCCCGCCAGCGAAGCCGCTATCCGGTCATATTCCGCCGGTATCTCCGGCAGGCAAACCAGAACCCGCTGCGCCTCATGCAGCAGGGCGCTGAAGCTGATGGGCTTGCCGTATTTGTCAGCGCGGCGGCGGAAACGGCTCAGCGCGAAGGACTGCAACATTTTTTGCATCGCCATAAGGACATTCCTGAAAAGTGTGCAAATAATGTACTAAAAATAACTACCCCGGTCAACAGCAATTTGCAGGTGGGAACGAGACCGGGGGGCGCAAGGGGGAGGGGGGCCGAGACAAGGGCGGCGGCAAAATCGGGGTGGGAACGAGACTGGCGGGCGCAAGGGGCGGAGGGTCGAGACGGGGGCGGCGGCAAAATCGGGGTGGGAACGAGACCGGGGGGCGCAAGGGGGAGGGGGGTCGAGACGGGGGCGGCTTTTGGC
>Ga0116171_10001251_pt1 | contig 25605 bp, 18 predicted proteins | sample AD_JPNHW2_MetaG_FD_89798 | JGI IMG/M metagenome (GOLD analysis project Ga0116171, IMG submission 89798) | Active sludge microbial communities of municipal wastewater-treating anaerobic digesters from Japan - AD_JPNHW2_MetaG | ecosystem: Engineered > Bioreactor > Anaerobic > Digestate | place...
CCCCTTCCCATTCCGAACAGGGACGTTAAGCCCGCCAGCGCCGATGGTACTGCGAAAGCGGGAGAGTAGGACGTCGCCACCCATCACGGCCCCTGACCCAGCGTCAGGGGCCGTTTTTTGTTTAGCACTCTTTAACTACCACTACCCCTCTGCATTATAATAGTTTATTGAACTATAGTAAATTTGGATTATATTTGCAGTCCGAATGAAAAAAAGTATAATTTTTAGAATACGACTTATCTTTATTACCCTTCTTTTTACTCAGGGTTTATTAATGGCTGGAGAAATAAATGCTTACCATCCAAAGTGTATTGCATTAACTGATACTCTTGAATTAAAAAGAGAAAGAGAGAAGAAAACAACACTTAAGAATACCACTATTGATTCTTCATCAATTAAAAAGATAACTACAGACAAAACAATTCTTGATATTCTTGACAATGTTGATACACTAAATAGAATTGTTGCATGGAGACTAAACCCACTATATTATAGCTTAGAAGCTACCGAAGGCGTTGATACATCTCTAAACTTTCCTCATCTTATCATACCCACACAAAAGAGACTTGAGACATTAACATCCCTAGGAAATTTGGGATCACCTTTACAATCCGATAATTTTTTTAATAGGAATAGAGCCTATGATTTTCTGTTCTCAAGGTTCTATATTGACTATGTCGATGGTACTACTGAACATAAACAATACCATGTTAAAAAACCATTAACATTAATTACATACTCAATGGGCGGAAAAACCAGTGAAAGTGAGCAAATAATGAGGGTAGTCCATTCGCAAAACGTTAATAAATATTTAAACTTTGGATTGACATATGATCGCTATGGTACAAAGGGAATGTATAAGCGGCAGCAAACAAAAGATAATTTTTTCTCATTTTTCGCAAGTTACTTTAAAAACAACTTTTCGGCACAAGGTACTATTACTTACAATAGAATAAGAAATCAGGAAAACGGAGGCGTTGAAAGCGATTTTTACGTTCAGGACACCACGCTAGAAAATACTCTAATTCCAGTTAAACTACATGGTGCATCAAGTGAAATAAAACAAAAAAGTTTTTCTGGAATTGTTGGTTATGACATTGTTAACAGATGGGTAAAAGAAGTTGATAAAAAAGGTAATCCAATTATAATAAAAAAACCTGTTGTTAGCATAAAAGCCATTTTTGAAGCTAGTAAAAACACTAGGACCTATAGTGATACCACAACTTCTTTCTATAAAAATTATTACATCAACAAAGGGAATACTCACGATTCAGCAATGTTAGTAACATATGAATCTACGGTTTTAGGGGAAATTAATCAATTAGCAAAGTTTCCAGGCCTTCCAGGCCTTAGATTTTGGATTTCAAATACACAGGGAAAGTACTACTACTTTAGGCCAACTGATTTTATCTTTAAAAGAAGCGACGATAAAATTGAGGCCAACCATGTTGGCGTTGGAGTATATAGCTATTCACCATACCTATCTTATAGCGGATCTTTGCGAATGTATATTAATGGGTATCGATCAGCCGATAAAGAGCTTTTCGGACAAATGGTTATATCTCCTTGGAAATCTGTTGAGTACCCTTACGTGAAGGCTAAAATTGAGATTACTGATAAAGAACCGGATTTATTTATTAAGAATTACTTCTCAAATCATTTCAAATGGAATAACAGCTTTGAGAAGGAGAAATACTTTTTACTAAGTGGCTCAATTGGTGCCGATAAGTGGAAAATTGAAGCCGGGTACAACGTTGTTCGCATTAACAATTACATCTATTTTGATACAACAGGAGTTCCCGCTCAAGCTTCGGGATTAACTATAACTTCAGCCTATATTAAAAAAGATTTAAAACTGGGAGGTTTTCATTTTGTAAATAAATTTTTATGGCAGGCATATGATAATAAGGATGTGATAAGCCTTCCAACTTTTTCTGTCTTCAGCTCATTATTCTTTGATTTTTCTCTTGTGAAAAATGTTCTCTTCGCAAGACTCGGAGCAAATATTTTTATTAGATCAAAGTTTTATGCTGATGCATACTCACCCGCCACAGGTCAGTTTTACAACCAAAGGGAAAAGCAAATTGGCTACCCCGTTGTTGATGTTTTTGCCGACTTAAAGTGGAAACGAGCAGTAATATTCTTCAAAGCAGACCACATAAATCAGGGAGTTCCCAATAGCGAATACTATTCTGCATTGCACTACCCTTTAAACCGTTTTATTTTCAAAATTGGAGTTTCATGGATATTTTATGATTGATCGTCAAAATACCATGATAATTGTTAACTATTCTAATCAAAATTTGTTCGTAATTAGCTAATAAATAAATAAGTAGGGATGATGAATTTTATCTTTAAGAGGGTAAAGTATTGTATTTATTTTGTGTTGATGTTCATATTTTCGTGTTCCTATAAGGATTCAAAATTGAATAATGTTGATTTTAGGAACAGGGATCTTGCCCAGATTTTAGCCGACGGCAAGCTCATTGCTGTTACTGATTATACTTCAGCCAATTACTTTATTTACAAAGGAGAACCAATGGGTTTTCAGTACGAAATGCTGGTTTCATTGGCATCGAATCTTGGCGTTAAGCTTGAACTAATAGCAGAAAACGATCCTGTTAAAGCGTTAAACATGCTTAAGGATGGTGAGGTTGATATTATTGCAAACGATCTTTCATATATTTCATCCAAAAAAGAACAGTACAAATCAACAGTACCCTATCGTCAGTATAACTTGGTGTTAATTCAACGAAAAAGCTATGACGAGTATGGTGTGGCGAATAGTACTCTTATTCGTAATCTGAAAGGTTTAACAGATAAAAAGGTTTATGTTGCTACGAAGTCATGTGCTGCAAAAGTGCTAAAAGACTTGGCTCAAGAAGAAAAAATTTCAATAAAGATTGAAGAGAGTAGCACGGATGATGCCGAACAAATGATTGATCTTGTTGCAACAGGTTCAGTTGACTATGTTGTGTGTGATTTTGCAATTGCCAAGGTTCAATCAACCATTTATTCAAACATTGATATTGAAACGAAAATTGGTGATGAACAGGATTATAAGTGGGCCGTAGGTTTAGGCGCACACGATTTGCTAAATAAGGTAAATGATTGGATGCTCTTCTTTCCTAAATCGCTGGCATACTCAAATATTTACAGTAAGTATTTCGATAACCCTTATATGGCTATTATCAAGAAAAGCGATTATTTTTATTCAACCAAGGGTCGATTATCCGTATTTGATGAGCAAATTAAATCCGAAAGCAACCAGATAAACTGGGATTGGAGGCTTGTCGCTTCGCTAATTTATCAGGAATCAAAGTTTAACCCTAATGTACGTTCTGAAAGCGGTGCATATGGTCTTATGCAGTTTATGCCAAACACAGCAGAATTTTTTGGGATTGAACATGAAGCTAGCCCTAGCGTACAGCTCAAGACAGGTATCCGCTACCTTAAGATGCTTGAAAAGTATATGGAAGAAATAAAGATTCCCGAAAAGGAACGTCTAAAATTTGTTTTAGCCGCTTACAACGCTGGCTACGGCCATATTCTTGATGCTCGAAGCTTGGCTAAAAAGTATGGAAAAGATCCTAATGTGTGGGATAACAACGTTGCTTTTTTCATTCAAAATAAAAAGGAATTTTGTAGTGATTCTGTAGTAAGATACGGTTATCTGAGAGGGTCAGAAACGTATAATTTTGTGAATGAAATTCTTGATAGGTATAACCATTACAAGAACATCATCAAAAGGTAGTTAGCAGCTAAATAGCTCAATAAACTCAGCTATTATCATGGCTGTTGCTCCCCAAACATCTTCACAATCAACCTTTATATAGGGTGCAGTAATTGTACGATCCCTTACGCCTATGGTTTTTTGAAAGTGATTTGCTGGGTTTTTAAGGTGGCAAATTGGAACCGCAAGAGTGAATTCTACTTCTTGTAGATTGAGATGAAGTTCGGGCTTTTCATATAACAATCCGACAACTGGCAGAACCATCATATTGCTAACAGGGATATGCAAAGGGGTTAATTTTCCTAATATCTCAACTGATTCTGGAATAATACCAACCTCTTCATTCGCTTCACGGAGGGCTGTTTGTATTAATGAACCATCAGTTTCTTCGTATTTTCCACCAGGAAACCCCACCTGACCGCTATGAACTCCATCATATGTGGCTCTTTTAATTAATATAGTATTGAGTTTATCGTTTTCAGGGTACAGTGAGATCAAAACTGCACTTTGACGGTATTGGCTTTCGTCATAATTTTTAATTAGATCTCCTCTGAATGAGGGGGACATGCGAAGTTGAGCCGATAGTCCAGGTAGCGGATTTCTTAAACGAATTTTTAGTTCTTGGATTATCTTCTCGTTGGAAACCATTCTTAAATATTTTACACATTAAAAATAGGTGAAAACGAACATAATTTAGTAAATTTGACTAACAATGTTTTTTAGAAGTTCTTTAATTTTTTTCGATTCAAAGGTAATTCGGGTCTTGTAATAGTGGTAACCAATTGTTTAACTTAAAAGATATTACCATGGAGTACTTTACAGCAAAAAAAATTAGAGAGCAATGGAGCGAGAAACCTTGCGATCACCCTAAAATGGAAAGGGAGTTCTATGGCGATACGTACACCCTTGATTATGTATGTACTCGGTGCGGAAAAGAATTCAACATCCTTGAAACTTTCGAATTAAAGGAGAAACAAGTTAAAGACAAGAAACAGAGGGCTTAACCGCAAAATATGTAGTTAAAACAGAAGAGGTGGCAATTAGCCACCTCTTTTCTTTTATTACCGAATTGATTATGCTCTATTCTTAAGAATAATTACCTCAATTATCTTTTTTGAAAGATCATCGGAGATAGCCATTTTCCCTTTTAGCATTGCAATAACAATCTCTTCCTCGTTTGCTACAGTTCCATCAGCTAAAACAAAATCAACTGCGTTTGTGTAAACGGTTGGACGAAGTTCAGCAGGAATTTTTTCAACCGCTTTATCAATTAAGCCTTCTAGACTTTTAGTTTCTTTAAGAATGCGTTGAATCTTCTTCATCGCGTCACGAAGGTCGAACTTACGAAATATAGGTCTGCTTGAAAGTAGGTTAATCAGGTTGATTTCCTCTTCTGGAGCAATCTCTCCATCGGCTGCCATACAGGCAAAAATAACTGCAAAAAATGCTTCTTTTTCATTTGAGATTTCTGGTGAACCTCCTAAATTAAATAATCCCATACAAATTGCTTTTAAGTTAATTTTAACGGAGGGCAAAAATAGTTTTTTTACTACAAAAGCAGACAATTTGAATTATTAAAAAAGTCTAAAAAATGAAACACTAAACTACCACGAGTTTCATATTCAGTCTGAAAAATTATTATTTGGTTGATATAATTAAAGTTACTACATTCGATTATAGATTGAATAGTTGTATTCTATCTAAAAGAACATTCAGTTTAACTAACTATTTAAAAAATGAAAACCGGGAAATTAAAAATTCTAAATTATTTAACAGCAATGCTATTCCTTTCTCTGCTGTCATGTACTGGCGGAAAGGATAAAAAGCTTTCGATTGAGTTTGAGAAGTATAAACTTCCAAATGGTTTAACCGTTGTTCTACATCAGGACAAATCGGATCCTATAATTTCTTATGCCGTACAATACCATGTTGGTTCTAGCCGTGAGATTCAAGGCAAAACAGGGTTTGCACACTTATTTGAACACCTTCTTTTTAGTGGATCGGAAAATGTTGAAAAGGGTAGATTTGATAAAATTCTGGAAAATGCGGGAGGTTCAAATAATGGATTTACCTCGCGTGATGTAACAACTTACTTTGAAGTATTTCCAAAAAATGCTCTTGAAAAGGTTCTTTGGCTTGAGTCAGATAGAATGGGGTTTTTTATTAACTCAGTAACTCAAAAAGCGTTATCAATTCAACAGAATGTTGTTCAAAATGAGAAAAGACAAAGCGAAGACAATTCACCATATGGGTTTACTAATTATGTGATCTGTAAAAACCTTTACCCTCAAGGACATCCTTATAGCTGGGAGGTAATTGGTGAAATGGAAGATCTTAGCAAAGCCTCACTTGATGATGTTAAAAAATACTACGAAACTTTCTATGGTCCAAACAATGCAACTTTAGTACTCTCGGGTGATTTCGAGAAAGAAGACGCAAAGAAGTTAATCGAAAAATACTTTGGCGAAATAAAATCACATGGAGAGGTTAAAGTAAGAGAATCGATGGTTCCAACCCTAAAAAGTGATGTAAGACTTTACCATGAAGATAATTTCGCAAAAGTACCTGAAATCACTTTGGTTTGGCCAGTTCCTCAATCTTATCAAAAGGATGCTTATGCTCTCGATTTTCTTGCAAGAATACTATCAGTTGGCAAAAAAGCTCCATTGTATAAAGTTTTGGTGAAAGATAAAAAGCTTACCTCTCGGGTATCTGCGTACAATAGTACCGAAGAGCTTTCTGGCGAGTTTACAATTACCATTAGGGCAAATGAAGGCAAAAACCTAAGTGAGATTGAAGATGCTATTAAAGAAGCATTTGATAAATTTGAGAAAGATGGGATTACTGAAAATGATATAGAGAGAGTTAAAGCAATTTCGGAAAAAGGGTTTTATAATGGAATTGACAACGTACAGGGGAAAGCGATTCAGCTTGCCTTTTACAACACCTTTTTAAACGACCCCGGATATATCAATAAAGATATTGAGAATATTAAGGCTGTTACACTTGACGATGTGATGAATGTTTATAATAAATACATAAAAGGCAAACCATGCGTTATTACCAGCTTTGTACCAAAAGGAATGGTAAATGTAGCGGCAAACAATTCCGTAAAAGCAGACTTAAAAGAAGAAAATATCAACGAGGCTAGCCAAGTTGAGATTAATTCTGATGCTACTGATAAGTTTGAGAAGACTGCTTCTACAATTGACAGAACTATTGAACCACAATCAGGAGTTGATCCAGACCCTAAAACCCCGGTTGTTTGGAAGGCAAAACTATCCAATGGAATTGAAGTAGCAGGAATTGAAAACAAAGAACTTCCTTTAGTTAATATTAATATCTCAATCGATGGTGGAATTGGCCAGGATAAACTAGAACTTCCAGGCATAGCGTCATTAACCGCATCAATGATGCAGATTGGCACTAAAAATAAAACCCCAGAGATGTTAGAAGAAGCCATTGAACTTCTTGGATCATCAATTAACTTTTATGCAGGGAAAGAGGATATAACTGTATACTCGTCATCATTATCAAGAAACTTTGACAAAACGGTTTCCCTGATAAAAGAAATGCTACTTGAGCCTCGGTGGGATAGCGTTGAGTTTAAACTTGCAAAAACTAAAAACAAGAATACTATTATACAACAAAATGCTCAACCCAGAAGCGTTGCTTACCTTCAATTCAACAAACTTCTTTACGGAGATAAAAATATTTACGGGTTTAATACTATTGGTACACCCGAATCAATTGATAAGATTTCGATTGAAGATTTGAAATCATTCTATGAAAAGAACTTTTCACCTTCAGTTACCCGAATTAACATTGTTGGAAATATTTCAAAAGAAGAAGTTCTAAATGCATTGAAACCTTTAGAAATGGAGTGGAAGCAAAAAGATGTTGCAATTAATACTTATCCAACACCTATAAATCCTGAGAAATCGAAAATTTATTTTATTGATATACCTGGATCTCGTCAATCTGTTGTTTATATTGGGAACATCGCATTAAGTAGAAACAATCCCGATTTCATTAAGGCAGAGTTCATCAATTACAGACTAGGGGGATCGTTTACTAGTATTTTTAACCAAATACTTCGCGAAGAGAAAGGATACACTTATGGTGCCAACAGTTACTTTTCAGAAATGAAAATCCCTGCTCCTTTCATTGCGTCAACAATGGTTAGATCCGATGCGACTTTTGAAACAGTTAAGATTTTTAAGGAAGAGATGGAAAAATACCGTAAAGGTATTTCTCCTGATGACATTCAATTCATAAAGAATTGTATGGTAAGATCAAATGCATTGAATTTCGAAACAAATAACGATCTGCTAGGAATGCTAGCAACTATGACAAAATATGGCTTCCCCGATGATTACTTGAAGAAAGAACAAGATGTAATCAAAGGAATGACCGTAGAAGAGCATAAAGCAATCACTGAAAAGTACATCACCCCTGATAAGATGTTCTACCTAATTGTTGGAGATGCTGCTACGCAAATGAAGCCTTTAAAATCAATTGGTTTTGGCGATCCAATACTTCTTAAATTATAACAGTATTTTGGTAGATAGAAAAGCCCCAGCATTTATTGTTGGGGCTTTTTAGTGTTTAATCTGGAATAATCAAGATTTTATTCCGAGGTATGAACTTTAAGTCTAAATCCGATTGAGTATAGATTTTGAATTTCGATTTTAGGATCTCCTTTTAAGTATTTCCTTAGTTTTGAAATAAATACATCAAGACTTCGACCCTTGAAGTAGTCGTCGGTTCCCCAAATTGTATTTAATAAATCATCCCTTTTTAGAAGACCTCCCGGATTAATACAAAAAAGATGAAGTATATCCGCTTCTCTTTGAGACAATGTATACTTATTGTTCCCGTTTTGAAGTAGGAGATTTTCATAATCGAAGGTATAAGTACCTATTTGAGTTATTTTCTCATCACAAAACTCTTTTCTACTGCGCTTAAGAAATACTTCAATCCTTAATACCAGCTCTTCAATATTAAATGGTTTTGTTATGTAATCGTCAGCTCCAGTTTTGAAACCAACAATTCGGTCTTCTTTGGACTGCTTTGAGGTTAAAAACAAGATAGGAATGTTCACATCTCTTTTTCTTATTTTTTCAGCAAGGCTAAAGCCGTCCATACTGGGAAGCATAACGTCAAGAATACAAAGGTCGAATGGGTTTGTTTTAAATGTATTCCAAGCCAATGCCCCATCGTTTTCTAGACGACAATCATAGCCACTTAATGATAGGAAATCCCTTACAACAATTCCCAGACTCTGATCGTCCTCAGCAAGTAGGATTTTGGCTTTACTCTTTTCCATTGTTTTTATTTAAAGGTAGTGCTATAACAAATTCGGTTCCTTGATTTGGGATACTTATTACTTTAATAGACCCTTTATGCCCAATAATCACTTTGTAAACGTAGTACAATCCAATTCCAAACCCTTTTACATTATGAATATTTCCTGTTGGTACTCGAAAAAATTTATCATATAGCATTTTTTGATGCTTTGGTTCGATGCCAATGCCATTGTCCTTTATTTTTATAAATATTCTTTTTTTTAGGTTATAAGAAGAAATACATATTTCTGGTTTTTTCGAATTATATTTAATTGAATTGTCGAAAAGGTTAAAGAATACATTAATTATGTGGATGGCATCACCATTGATTTTGCTTTTGCTTGCTTGAATCGACTCCGTAAAACACCCTCCTTTTTTTTTCAATCGATGTTCAACACTGTTTTGAGCCTCAATAAGGCATTCATGGACATCAATAGATGAAAATGTATAAATTGATTTCGAACTATCAAGAACAGCTATTTGCAGGATCCTATCAATTTGATCTTTAATTCTTAATGCTTCTTTTGAAATTAAATCAGAATATTCAGATACCCTTACTGAACTACCAATCACTTCCTCCTTTTTAAGAAGTTTGCTCATTACCATTATTGAAGATATAGGGGTGTTAAATTCGTGGGTCATGTTATTGATGAAATCGCCCTGAATTTCAGAGAGTTTCTTTTGTCGAAGAATAATAAATAGAGAATATCCAAAGAATATACATACCATAAATAGTACGGCTGTTGTAAAAAGCCATATTCCAAGTTGACCGGTTAGGTAAATTGACTTATTCGGAAAGAAAATTGAAAAGTAGTAACTATCATTTTTCCAAACAGGTAATTCTCTCGTTTTGCCTGGAATGGATTCAGCATTAGATGAAATAAAGTTCCCATAAACCATTTTCCCGCTTTGGCAATTGTATACACCATATTCAAAATCAACTGTTAAATTTTTCTTTTGAAATTCGCTCTTTAATAAAATTTCTAAGGTTTTTATATCAATCTCACAGTTAGTCATTACAGCATAGTAGTTTCCCGAAATCTCATTGACTAATGAAGTAAGAGGTATCTGAATTTTATTATAGTTAAGAATGGTTTCAGCAACATTCTGTAATGCTATAATTACAGTTTGATTGAATTGTTTTTCTTTTAAATCAAATGCTTTTTTAAACCAGTATACTTGGCTAATAATAATTCCTGTAATGCAGATAATTGCAAAAACGACCAAGGATCGAATACTGTGTGTTCTCATCAGGGGAAACCATAGATTACTCAAAAATAATATAAATAAGTATTCATGTGAAAGGTTTAACTTTTTGTTAAGTATTGTTTGGATTTCATTAACAAGATATAGAGCGAACGCTTATTTACTTTGCAGAAGTAACCCTAATAAAATTTTGAATATGAAAACACCATTATCAATTTTTGTCTTTATGATTGTATCAATTTGTGCAAGTGCGCAGAATGATCAAAAAAACAACCCTGAGAGCAATGGGGCTAGTTTTAACTGGACTTCATCAACAACACATGAACTTGGGGAGGTTAAAAAAGGAAATTCGGTTTCTTCAACTTTTGAATTTACCAACATAGGTAACGAACCTTTAATAATTACCGAAGCAACGGGGTCGTGTGGGTGTACTTCCGTTGAATATTCACAGCAACCAATTAAACCCGGTGAGAAAGGCTTTGTTAAAGCAACGTTTAATTCTGCGGCAGTAGGTGTTTTCCAAAAATCAATAACAGTTACTTCGAATACTGCTAGCAAAACTGTTCAACTATATATAAAAGGGCAAGTCGTTAATTAGGCTGAGAAACAAAAGAATCCCAATTTATGGGATTCTTTTGTTTCTATTTTTATTGAATGCGGTATATTGTAATTCCGTAGTGATCCTGATCGTAAGGAGGAGTATCGTTCCAATCACGGTATGAATGTGAATCATCAGTTTGGAAATAAACTGTGTAATCACCAGCAGGAAGAATAATTGAACCATCGTACATCCTATTTTTTTCTGCACCACCAGCGTTTTCTGTTGTTCTATAGGTCATTTCCCAAACTACTTTCCCTGTAGTGCTGCTTTTTATCCAACCATAATCAACCATTTCATCATCAACACCTTCTCCGATTGCGTAAATTCTAATTTTTGATTCTTTATCAAGTGTAAATGTTTTACTAATTTTTTCATCATCTCTAACCCTAATGGCTTCAGCTATAACCTGAGAGTTAGTTGGATTTTGAGCATCGGTAAGTACAAACGAATCCTTATCAGCAATAATATTAAATCCCCAAAGTTCAGGCATAATAGGAGGTGCTGCGTTCCATTTGCCATAGGCGTGAGAATCGTCAGTTACATAGTATGCAATGTAATTTCCTTTTGGAAGATCAACCTCCATATTTACTATTTTGTTCTTTTCTGCACCACCAGCGTATTGGGCTTTACGCTGAGTAAATTCCCATACGGTTGCATGAGTGTCGGTATTTACGATCCAACCATAATCTGCCATATCAAAATCACCTGTGCTTTCTCCTTCGCTTACAATTCTGATTTTCATGTCCTTTTTCAATGTGAAGCCTTGGGATAGATAAGCATTATTCTTTGCCATATTGAGTTTTAGAGCAAAAGGATCAACCGATTCAACGACTTTTACTTTTGATTTATACTCCAAATCAGGCCAAATGGTGATTCCCCAGAATTGAGGATCGTATGGGGGCAGAACATTCCATTTATCGTAGGAGTGAGAATCGTCGGATGTGTAGTAAAGCGTGTAGTTCCCTTTTGGTAAAGCTATTGTTTGGAAGGTTGATTTATTCTTACTTCCACCACCTGCTTTTTTATAACGTGTTTCATTATTAGGCCATACTTTTTCTAATGTGTTAGAATTTACAATCCATGCAAAATCGTAAAACTCGCCTTCCGATTGTTCACCGGTAGCCATTATATTAAGTTTGATATCACTGTCAATGGTGAAACTCTTCTTGATGTCAAGGTTATCGCCTGCGCGAACAATTGAAATCAAGGCGTTAGCAGAAAATTCATTTACCTTTTGATCATATGAAACCTCCGAATAACTTACGGTAGGCATAATAAGTGACATAGAAAATCTTGAAGCATACTTACTATCGTAGTATTCATCGTTATTATACTTTATTTCACCAAATATCATGTTGATTAGGTCGCCAAGATCATTGATTTGAAAATCATAATTTTTTCTTCCAAATTGATTATAATTCATGCCAGCGGCATAGTAAACTTCATACTGACCAGCGGGAAGTTTTACTTCTTTTTTAAACGAAAATCTACCAGGATCCTCTTTCGCAAAAAACTCATTATTAGCAACCTCAATTAGGTTCCATACAACCTTACGCGAACGGCTATCGATAATCCAACCATAGAACATCAAATCGTTACCAATTTTTTTAAATAGTCCGCCAAATCCTTCAATTTTAATAGTTGTTTCGTTTTTCAAAACGAAAGCTTTTACATCAATTTTCCCAGGTTTCAAGTAACCAACGGTTAGCTTACCTTCCTGAGCGCTTAAGGTAATTCCACTTAGCATAAATGCTGATAGAATTACAAGCAGAACGAATAGTTTTTTTGATTTCATGTACTTTTTAGGGTTTTTTAAGTGATTCGATTTTCAATTGATTTTAGTATGACGCAATTCTTTCTAAAGTGTTACAAAATAATTATTATGTAAAGTTATGAATTAGGTAGAATAGTATCTTTAAATTTATATTACTTATTAAGAGGTTCTCTGTTAAAAAGTGTGATAATTTTATATCATCAACCTGTATGCCATGAAAATAGAGCCGTTTAAGTTGGAGCGTTATTTTGCCAAATACGAATTTACATCTAAGTACTTACTTTCAAGTTCTGATTGCGATGGGTTTAGCCTTAAGGATATTTTAAGTTTTGCCACCAATGAAGAACAACAACTTTGGAATAATCTCACCCTTGGTTATACCGAAAGTCAAGGTTTACCAAAGCTAAGGAGAGAAATAGCGAAACTCTACTCAGGAATAACAGAGGATCAGATCACAGTTTTAACCCCAGAGGAAGGCATTTTTGTTGCCTTGAACTGTATTCTTAATCCAAATGATCATGTAATTTGTATTTCTCCAAGTTACCAGTCGTTGCACCAAATTGTTAAAAGCATTGGCTGTGATATGAGTTTTTGGATTCCCAATGAGGAAAATGGTTGGTATTTTAACCCTGATGATTTACCAAAACTTATATGCCCTAATACAAAATTATTGATCATCAACTTTCCACATAATCCCACAGGGTACTTGCCTACGTTGGAAGATTTTCAGAAAATTATTGAATTTGCTAAGATCAATAGATTAGTCCTTTTTTCTGATGAGATGTATCGGTACCTCGAGCATGATTCTTCGTTAAGATTACCCTCTGCAAGCGATTTGTATTCAAAAGCAATATCTCTATCGGGACTATCCAAAACCTTCGGTTTGGCTGGTTTACGTATTGGCTGGCTTACAACTCAGAACTATGAATTGATGCAAGATATTATTGCCTTTAAGGATTATACAACAATATGCAATAGTGCACCAAGTGAAATTCTGGGACTAATTGGATTGCGACACAAAGAAAAATTAATTGAAATAAATCTGCAAAAGATTAAATGCAACCTTTCTATTCTTAATGATTTCTTGGTATGCAATTTAGAACTATTTTCATGGCACAAGCCAAAGGCAGGAACAATATGTCTTGTAAGACTAAATCCTAACTTGTCAAGCCTCGATTTTTGTGAGAAAGTTGTTACTGAAACTGGAATTATGATTGTCCCAACCGAAATGTTTGAGTTTGGGAATAAACATATTCGGATTGGATTTGGAAGGGAGAACATGCCGATTGCTCTAGAGATTCTTAATGAATTTATAAAGAGAAATCAAGGCGAATTTATTTGATCTTTTTTAAACGCGTAAAAATAGGTTTTACAGCATTTTGTATTAAGATTTATTAGGGTTTGCTTAACTTGCATGTTATTGTTTTTAAACAAACTCTAAACCTTATTTGTTTCGAATTGTCTAAACTTCAATCATGGTTAAATAACCTCATAAAATGAAAAGAGCACCAATATTAATCGTCCTTTCTATGCTAGCAATAATAGGTTGTAAGCAACAGGAAAACAAGTCAACGAATCCTTTTTTTAGTGAGTTTAATACTCCCTTTAATGTTCCACCATTCGATATAATCGATACAATTCATTATGTCCCAGCGTTTGTAAAAGGAATTGAACAACAGCAGAGCGAAATAGATGCTATTGTTAATAATCTCGAAGCGCCAACTTTTGAAAACACAGTATTGCCATTTGACAAGTCGGGTGCGCTTTACAATAGAGTTAAAAAAGTATTTTATGGATTATTATCGGCCAATTCAAATCCTGCCATGCAGAAAATTGCACAGACAGTTTCTGAAATGACAACTAAGCATCAGGATAATATTGCTTTAAACGAAAAATTATTTCAACGAATAAAGGTTGTTTACGACAATCGAGAAACAGGGAATCTCGATGCTTTACAGAAACGAGTGGTTGAAAAGTATTATAATGAGTTTGTACGAAATGGAGCTAATCTGAGTGATGCTGATAAAGCCAAATTGCGTGAGATCAACCAAAAAATATCATTTTATCAACTAAAGTTTAACGAAAATCATTTAGCAGAGACCAATTCCAATTTCAAGCTTATAATTGATAAGCAAGAAGATCTTGCCGGGTTACCACAACCAGTTATTGATGCTGCCGCAGAAACTGCTAAAGCTAACAACCTAGAAGGGAAGTGGGTTTTCACGCTTCAAAAACCAAGTATGATTCCGTTCCTACAGTATGCTAAAAATAGAGAGCTCCGCGAAAAATTATACAGAGGTTACTTTATGCGTGGAAATAATAACGATAAGTTCGATAATAAAGAGAATATTTTAAGTATTGTAAATCTTCGAGCAGAGCGAGCAAAACTTCTTGGGTATAAAACTTACGATGAGTATATTATTAGCGAGAATATGGCAAAAACACCCGAAAAAGTTTATGAATTCTTAAATAAACTTTTAGTGCCCGCTCAAATATCAGCTCTAAGGGATAGAGATGAAATGCAGAAGATTATTGATAAAGAAGGTGGTAAATTTAAACTTGATGTCTGGGATTGGTGGTATTATGCTGAGAAGCTAAGAAAAGAGAAATATGATCTTGATGAATCGGAGGTTAAACCCTATTTTGTGCTTGGCAATGTTCGAGATGGTATGTTTTATGTTGCTAATAAACTTTATGGACTCACTTTTACAAAGCTAAATAATATTCCTGTTTACAACCCAGATGTTGAAGTTTTTGAGGTTAAAGAAGCCAATGGCGACCATGCTGGAGTTCTCTACTTAGATTACTTCCCTCGTGATAATAAAGAAGCTGGTGCTTGGTGTGATACATATCAAGATCAATACTATGAAGGTGACAAAAGAGTTGCACCCATTACCTACATTGTATGTAATTTTACAAAGCCTACAGCCGATACCCCAGCTTTGCTTACTTGGGACGAAGTAACAACTCTTTTCCATGAGTTCGGACATTCGCTGCACAATCTCTCTGTTGATGGAAAATACAGAAAAATTGCTGGAAACATTCCAAACGACATGATTGAACTTCCTTCACAAATTATGGAAAATTGGGCTGGAGAGCCTCAGGTTTTAAACTATTATGCAAAACACTATAAAACTGGAGAGATAATTCCAAAAGAGCTTTTAGAGAAACTACAAAGGAGTTCAGTTTTCAACCAAGGTTTTATAACCACTGAGTATATTGCAGCATCAATTCTAGATCTTGATTGGCACAATATCCAAGAACCACAAAAGGTTGATGTGCTTGCTTTTGAAAAAGCATCAATGGATAAAATTAAGCTGATGAAGGAGATATTACCAAGGTATCGTACTACATACTTTGGTCATATTGTTGGAGGATATGCCGCTGGTTATTACGTTTACCTTTGGGCTGCTGTTTTAGATTCTGATGCTTTCCAAGCATTTGTTGATTCAGGAGATATTTTCAATAAAGACCTTGCTGCAAAGTTTAGAAAATATGTTTTAGCAGAAGGTGGAAACGATGAGGGAATGGTGCAGTACAATAAGTTTAGAGGACAAGAACCTTCACTAACTCCATTGCTAAAAAAGAGAGGACTAGAGTAGATTATCAGATATATTGAAGATTGAGGTTACCCATCATTGGGTAACCTTTTTATTTTGAACTTATGTTATCATTTCTATTTGCTTTATAGCATAATTATCAGTGAGGTTTGGAGAACTCTTTTTCCTATTTTTGCACCCGAATTAAAAGGGTATGAGGAGAGTAGTTTTAATCAGTTGCTTATTAGTTGTTTCTTTTTTTTCATTTGGACAAGGAGAAGAGGATAGGGTAAATACTAATTATAATTTTAACCTCGATTTACTTAGTTCGCATCTTTGGAGAGGGTTTAAAAATGGTAATTCTTACAGTATCCAGCCAACCATTTCGTTAAGCCATAAGAATTTTCAGGTTGGCGCATGGGCTGCATTTGCTGGCAACGACAGCTATTTTGAGGTAGATTTATTTACAGAGTACAGTTTTAAAAGTGTAACAATCTCGTTATACGATTATTACTGTCCTCAGTCAACCCAAATGAATGGTTTTACGGAACTTCGTAAGCATCACACAAAGCATACCATCGATGCTATGTTAACATGGAAACCCTCCAAAATACCTTTTAAAGTTTTAGCCTCAACAATGGTTTTGGGCGATGATCTATCCGGAACCCCCCAAAAGCAAACATATTCAACGTATATTGAACCTGCATTAACATATTGTCATAAAAGGATTTCGGGTGAAATCTTTGCCGGATTTACACCTTTTCAAGGATATTATGCAAATAAACCATCATTTGTTAATATTGGAGCGGCGATCAAATACAACCTTAAAATAGGCAGGCTTTGTTTGCCTTTTCAATCCAAAGTTAGCCACAATCCCTACCTAAAATCCACATGGTACATGCTTGGTGTATCTCTGATAGTTAAAAAATGATAATAATGTAGCATAATTGTGCTAGACATAATATTTAATAATTTGTAGTTACATGCTTTAAAAATATATAATAATCGTCATTTATATATACAATTAATTATAATTAATTGATAAAAGTATTGGTCTGAATTAAATTATTCTCTAACTTTAATAAACATTTTTACCAAAACTTGCATTAGTGATTAGGTTAACTGTTGTTGATAATTCAGTTAAGGTTGATAATCTACCTATCAACATAGTTTCTGATTCTCCTGTACAATCTATTGATGGGTACGGTTTTGTTAAAGAGGAGATTAGCTCAAAAAATATTTTAGATGAAAAGGTTGTTGTTTTCAATATCAAAGTAGATAGTGATCAGGCAAAGGCATTAATTGATCAAATCAGGAAAAAGCAAACAAAAGTTTGTGTGCTACTTACAACAGACGAGAAAGATTTTTTAACAAAGGAACGGTTGCAGCCTATAGTCAACTGGGTATTATTAAAAAATAACCTTATTGATTTTACTCTCAAAGAGTTAGCCGTGATCATGAATGATATTGAACCATTCAAGCCTATTGATGTTAACAAGATCTTAAAGAAAATTTCTGAAAACCTAATGAATGATACAGGATATTCTACCCAGCTTACAAACCGTGAAGTGGAAATCATGAAGTTTTTATCTCATGGCTTACTTTACAAAGAAATAGCAAAGAATCTGGGAATCAGTGTCCAAACAGTTAAGTGTCATCTTAAGCATATTTATAATAAGTTAAACGTCTGCAATCGTACCGAAGCTATATTAAGATTTTCCGCATCTGCTTAATAAATTAACCCCATTGTTATAACCCTAAAGGGCTATTTACACGAGTATTATCCTGCCATAACTTAGTTGTAATAATAAGCAGATGTTTCACTAATACGAATTTTATTGGTTGTGTAATTGATAAATTCATTATTTGATATGGAAATCAATAGCATAGATGACGTAAAGTGCATCTCAAAAAAAAGAGCAAACAATGTTATGTTTAAACTTCAGGAGTTGAGTGCTGAGGATAATAGTGAATGGGAGAAACGCTTTAATGGATTGCTATGTGAGTGTGGATGCAGCACAGGTCTATATTACTTGAAGTTGTTTACACCCATTTTCATTATAATTGGAATACTTGCTCTGGTATTAAGCTCAATACCCTACGCTATTATTATTTCAGCATTTATTGTTGCAAACATTATTGCTGGGGTGATAGGTAAAATTAAAGGATTAAGAAGACGTGACGAAAGCATAAAGACATTGATCAATGAGTTCTACTGCAAATACCCTATTATTTTAAACTAAAACCTACAATTATGCCAACACAAGAAACCTACACTGAGTCCTACTGGACTGTATGCTGGGCATGGATAATTCCTTACCCATGTAAAAAATATCGAACAGTAACAAAGTGGTGCTACGATTTCACTTGGGTTAAAGAGTATCGATGGGTTTTTTTCTGCTACCTCGAAGGCTGCGAGCATGGCGTTCTTTACGACTGGTATGCTTTCTGTTTCAACCTATTTGGGTCAGTAACTTTCTATAACATTAGAAAATGTTTCTCAAGCCAGCGAAGCGTTAAGGGGAAGTGTGAATAGAAGAAACCTTGATAAGATTGGAATTGTATTCTGATGTTCTATATTGTCAGATCAATAAATACGTTTCTATTTGTAGTTTAGCGCGGGTATTTGTGCCGCGCTTTCTCTTTTTGTTAAGCGTAAATTTCCTTAGTTATCTATTTATATCGATTCGCATAACGCTCATAAATGCTATTCATCAATACATCAAAATTGGGTAATTGGGCTTAATGTAAAAGTGCTTTTTATTTCCTACTTTTACCTTTACATGTGATTTTCGAAACGATGAAGAAACAGTTTTACAGTTTAATGTGCTCAACCTGTATAATCGCCTTTATTTCAGGTAACTCTTGGGGGCAGAACGAAAAAGCCTTTGAAAAAATATTTCTTAAGGAGACTCAGAACTCTGAGGATAGTGGATCAAACAATAAGTTTAAAAACGTTAAAAAATATAGCTACTATCCCGATACATTGCCATCATGGTTTTTTAACCCACCTGCTTGTACATTAGGTTGTATATACGCTGTTGGAATATCTGATCCTGACATGGAACCTTCTAAGGCCAAGGCGATGGCAATACACAGAGCCAAGGCGATGGCAGCGCTATACAACTTTGCAAAGCTTCAGTATTTCCGGGATGTATATACATCTGAAGAGCAATCAGGTAGATACACAAATATTCGCCAGCGTTTTGACACTTATTTTAAAATATCTGCAGCATCAAAGGTTGATGATGAATCGTTTGCTGTTGTCGATAGCCACATGACTCGTTATAACGAATCGATGATTTTAATAAAGTATACTCCTAAATCCTTGCAAGAAGGAACCAACAAAATGCTTTCGGTAATTGGAACCGTCCTTTTCATTGAGGCTCAAGTAGGAGATGCGTTTGAGGATCAAGCAGAATACGAGCTGCTTTCTGCAGTTAGACCTTATCAAGATAAAACCCAGGCAGCACATTTTCTTTACCGAGAAAAAGGGAATAAATTTTACTCAAGTTCAGATTTCTTAGACAGTTCGATTATCTTTCCTTCTTATCTATATAAATATGCTTCGCCTAATTGGGATAAGAATACACCCCCAATGGTCACCTATAATGGGTTATGGAGTAAATTTACACGTGAGCTGCTTTTTCATTTAACTTTAACAACGGAACAAACCAAAACTAAAGTTAAGAATTTAGGAGAGAGGTACAACCCCGAATCAGCAAAGCTTTCAAGGGAGGTGGTATCTTATTTAGCTCAATTGAAGCTAAATGGCATTGTATTTGAAAGTGACACCATGAAATTAAATTTAAATGTTAATGAGGTATTAATTCAGAAATAAAACGGATAATCCATAAAACCTAACAATATGAGCAAAGGAATCAAACTTATCTTATCGGTAATTGCTGTTTTAATATTAAATGCAGTTTCCGTAGTAGCTCAAGATTTTTCTAGCATTTCAGCCAAGCAAATGGGTGAAAAGATAAATCTTGAATATGCCATAAATGGGGAGAGCCTTGGACAGCTCTTTAACGTATCTCCATTCTATTCTACCGATGCGGGGAAAACATTTCAACCATTAAAAACCGTTTCGGGTAATGTTGGAGTCGATGTTCCTGGTGGACGAAATCAAATTATAATTTGGGATGTTCTAAAGGATTTAAAAGAACTTGATAGTGATGTAATCTTCAAGTTAGTAGCCGACACAAAAAAATCGGTTCCAACTCAAGATGAAGTTGGTAAGGTTAACTTTAGGATTGAAAGCATGCACCACCTTGGAAATGGTAAAGTTGAACTAGACCTTACAATTACAAACAACGGTGCTACTCGAGATTTAAAAATGGTAAATGGATTAATAACCATTACCGATTTTAAAAAGCACCAATATGATGCTCAAAAAGGTAAAATTGCCGAAGTTGAGGGTAATGAGCGCTATTCAACTCCTACACGTACACTCAAGAATGGAGAAACAGTAAAGGCAGTTTTTGTTTTCAACTATGTTCCAGACGATTTGGAGCGTGCAATGAGATTAGATTTAGGCATCGAGCTTATCACTTATGATGGCTATGGTCTTGATCTTAAGATTGGTAAGGTTCAATTCCGCGATCTTCCAATAACATTTGTTAAAACATCGGGGATGAATGTTGAGGTTTCGAAAAAATTCGAGATTGCAACAAGTAACGATCATTTTACTGTAAAGAAAATTGAGGTAGTTGATAAAAATCCACCAACTATTGCAATTACAAGCCCTGCAAATGTTGTACTTGTTGGTAAAGAATCAACTCGTGGTCGTCCTTACGCGCAATCATCAATTGGAATGGATGACAAACGTTTACGAGCGCTTTCAACTGGTGAGGAATTTGCAACAACAGACGATAATATTTTAGTAAAAGGGAAAGTTGCTGATGAGAATGGAATATTTGCTGTTGTCATCAACGGTATTGAGGCTACTCTGAACTCAGATGGAACATTTAATGCTACAGTGCCCCTTGCTGTTGGTAAAAATGAAATTGCAATTAGAGCCACCGATATTCGCCAAAATAGCATTGAGAAAAAATTCTTTGTTCTTCGTAAAGGAGATCAGAACGTAAAGGGTGAGACAGAAGAACTAGATCTTGTATTCAATAATTCAGAGAAAAAGACCCCAACCTACTATGCGCTAATCTTAGGAGCAAACGATTATATCGATCCTCAAGTACCAGATTTAGATGGTCCTATAAGTGATGCGGCTAAACTTGGGCTCGCTTTAACAACTAGATACACATTTGATCCGCAGAATGTTATTTTTATCAAAAACCCAACTCGCGAACAGATTATCAATGAGCTTGACCGTCTAACACGCATTGTTACTAAAAACGATAATCTGTTAGTTTTCTATGCTGGGCATGGTTTCTGGGATCAACAAACAGATTTTGGTTATTGGCTACCAGTTGATTCAAAGTCAAATTCTTCATCAAATTGGTTTGCCAACAGCCAGATTAGAGACTACGTTGCTGCAATAAAATCGAAGCATACTTTACTTATTTCAGATGCTTGTTTTGGTGGAAGTATTTTTAGAACTAGAAAAACTTTCGAGGAAACCTCGGCTCCTAAAAATAAGCTATATGGTAACCCAAGCCGTCAAGCAATGACAAGCGGTTCGTTAACTGTTGTTCCTGATAAAAGTTTATTCCTTGAGTATCTTGTTAAACGACTAAACGAGAATACTAAGGATTACTTAACCGCAGAGGAGTTGTTTAGCAGTTTTAAAACTGATGTAATGAATGGAAGCCCTGTTACGCCTATGTTTGGTGATATAAAAGATTCTGGCGACGAGGGAGGAGATTTTATATTTGTAAAAAAATAGCATAATATGTTAAAGTGCCCGCAATTTTTTAGGGCACTTTTTTTTAACTTTACTCAACATCTGGAGGGAATCTACGTAGAAACCAATTAATAACTTAAATTAATTGTTATGAATAAAATTATACTTCGAAGCCTAGCAATATCCTTAGTGCTTTTTTTCATCATATTAACAGGCACATCATATGCACAGGATGATGCAAAGACTAAAAAACTACAGGATAAAGTTGAGTCTGCTCAACAAAAAGTAGATAAAATAAATGCAAAAATAGCTTCTGCCGATAGTTTAATTCAGGCAGGTCAGGATATGGTTAAAGAAGCAGAAGGTGAACTGAAATCACTTGAAGCAGAACAGAAATCACTTGATAAGGAATACTTTAACAACACCAAACCACTTGAAAAGAAGATGAGATCAACCGATGATGAGGTGATGAAACAGGCAAAAGATGAACTTAAGGAGGTTGATGCCAAGTATAAAGTTGATCTGAAAGAGTTAAATGCAAAAATTAAAGCCTCTACTAAAAAGTACGAAACAGGTAATAAGATGATTACCAAGGGAAAAGAAAACCTCAAAAAGCACAAAGACAGTAAAAAAGAAGCAGAAAGTATGCTCAAAGAAGCTGAGAAAAACCAAGGGAAAAAGAAATAATGAATCACTTTTTTAATACTTTTAGCAGCCATCTTTAAAACGGCTGCTTTTTTTTTGAATAAATGCATATAGCTATATGAACAATCAAGAGAGAAAACCAAAGGTGTCACGATCTTTCCCAAAAAGTTTTTGGACAGTTATTGTAATGGAATTTTTTGAAAGAGGTTCTTATTACGGGGTGATGTCAGTTCTTTCAGTATACTTAATTTTAGATATTAATCAAGGGGGTTTGGGATTCTCGAAGGAGAGTGTTGGTGTAATAAAAAGTGTAATTACCCCGCTCCTTTACTTTCTTCCAATTCTATCAGGAGCAATAGCCGATCAGTTTGGATACAGAAAAACATTAATGTTCTCGTTTGTTGTTATGAGTGTAGGGTACTTTTGCACAAGCATTAGTTCTTCTTATGCAGCCGTTTTCTTGAGTCTCTTACTTATGGTTACCGGCGCAGGCACATTTAAACCCATAATTTCTGGAACAATTGCAAGAACTACTGATCAACACAACTCTGGACTAGGATTTGGGATTTACTATTGGTCAATAAACTTAGGTGCGTTTCTTTTCCCTTTAATCCTTATACCGTACCTTAAAACGATTGGTTGGTCGTATATTTTTATTATGGCCTCAATGTTTACAGGATCGCTGCTACTACTAAACATTTTTGTTTACAAGGAGCCACAACGATCTACAACACCAAAATCAATTATTGAGGTTTTTAAAGGCATGGTAATGGTTTTAAAGGACTATCGCTTTTTCTTGATGATTTTTATTTACTCAGGATTTTGGATTATGTACTTTCAGATGTTCGATACTGTTTTATGGTATCTAAAGGAGTATATGGACATGACACCGGTTAATAAAGCTGTAAATGCTTTTCTATCGCTTTTTGTAAATGCTCCAAACTGGAAGTTTGATGCCGAACATGTTACAGTAATTTCAGCCGGTACAATTATTGCCCTTCAGCTTATTATTTCGAATATTGTTAAAGAGAAAAAAGCAATGCCAACAATTATCACAGGAATTCTATTCGGTTCAATTGGCATGGGGATTTTAGCAATATCAACCCATGCATGGGTTTTTATAGCTGGGTTGATTGTTTTCTCAATCGGGGAAATGACAGCACATCCTAAGTTCATTTCTTATGTAGGATTGATTGCCCCTGAGGATAAAAAGGCGTTATACCTCGGTTACTCGTTTTTATATGGTGTAATTGGTAGTGGAATAGGAGGAATACTGGGAGCATTTACCTATGTTAGGTTTGTTACCCAAATGGGGCGACCCGGTTTGCTTTGGTTTATGTTTTCAATGATTGGAGTTGCCACAATTATTGGTCTCTTGTTGTATAATAAGTATTTAGCACCCAAGAAGGAGATATAGAACTTATTGTTCAATAATTGGTTAGTTGATATAAAACATGTAAACTGATCTTACATTAAGGGTAACTCCACAAAGAATTTTGTACCACTATTGATTTCGGTTTCAAACCAAATACGGCCACCTGTATTCTCAACAATACCTTTTACTATTGCCAAACCAAGCCCCATTCCTCCTGATTTTGTGGTGAAGTTAGGACTAAATATTCTGCTTTGTAGTTCTTCCGGAATACCTCGTCCGTTATCAGCAATTGTAACAATTACAGTTTTTTCGTTACATGCAATATTTATTGTTACCTCACCCTTTTTTAGTTTATCAATTGATTGAACCGAGTTTTTTGCAAGATTTACAAAAACCCTAAAGAGCTGCTCACGATCTCCTTTAACCATAATTTGGTTTTTGCAGCTGTTAAAGTAACTAAACTTAGTATTACTATACCCTGAGAATAAAGTAAGCACCTCATCAATAACAGAATTGATATTAACCTCAACCATTGTGGAGGCAGGCATCTTCGCAAAGTTAGAGAACTCAGTTGCAATACTTGAAAGGGTATTGATTTGTTCAACCAATGAGTTAGAAAACTTTTGAAACATCGAGTCCCAATCCTCAACACCTTCCCTTTTGGCCTTGACTAAGTGCTGAAGGCTTAGTTTCATTGGAGTTAAAGGATTCTTAATTTCATGGGCTATTTGTTTTGCCATTTCGCGCCATGCGCTTTCTCGCTGGCTTCGCGCAAGTTTATCGGCACTATCGGCAAGTTCCAGAACCATTCTGTTGTACTCCTTTACTAGTTGTCCTAATTCGTCATCCTTACTGTACTTTATAGGTTCATTATGTCCCGAAATATCAACTTTACGAATTTTTTCACGAATTAGCTCAAGGGGTTTTGAAATTTGAGTAGATATAATAACAGCAATGGCAATAGCAAAAAGAGTAATTAATGCATAGATATTTATAATTGCAACAATTATTGAGTATAGTTCGGTTACAAACTCTGCTTGACGTGTAAAGTATGGTAGATTTAGGTAGCCGATAACATTTCCATTTTGATTCGAAAGCGGAACGTAAGCTGACAGGAATGTCATATTACCAATCTCCTCATGATGAATTAGTTTTTGGTTGTTAAGGTAATTCATCTCGTACCATGCAGAAGGATTCATCGTTTTTCCCTGCAATTTGCGCTCAAAGATTTCAGAGCGCGATGAACCAACTAGAAAGCCTGTAGTATCATAAATGTTTATGTCGGTATAAAATACATTTGAAAGTTGAACAAGTTTATTCGCTAAGTAGTCCGAATTAGAAGGAGTGTATAATTCATCCTTCCCTAAATCTCTTTCAATATCAACCATTACTGATAGTAACTTCTCGCTTAGGTTATCGATATTTCTATTTTCAAAGCTTTTTATACTATAGGCAATGGATACGCTTGCAACAAGAATTAGCGATATGAAAACTACTAAAATCATTGCGGTCTTTATCCTGTTTTTAAAGCTACCGGCATTTGCTTTTGATCCTAAAGGAAACCTTGCCAGATTTAGCATC
>Ga0116171_10001254_pt1 | contig 25540 bp, 19 predicted proteins | sample AD_JPNHW2_MetaG_FD_89798 | JGI IMG/M metagenome (GOLD analysis project Ga0116171, IMG submission 89798) | Active sludge microbial communities of municipal wastewater-treating anaerobic digesters from Japan - AD_JPNHW2_MetaG | ecosystem: Engineered > Bioreactor > Anaerobic > Digestate | place...
TATGTATAGATCACTTCGCGCTGCTGGTTCATCACTTCGTCGTATTTGATGAGTTGCTTACGTATTTCGAAGTTATGCTCTTCCACCCTGCGCTGCGCCTTTTCCACAGCCCCTGTCATCCAGGGATGGGTAATGGCTTCGCCTTCCTTCACCCCGAACTTCATCAGCATCGGTGCAATACGGTCAGAACCGAACAGTCTCATCAGGTCATCTTCCAATGAAAGATAGAAACGGGATGTCCCCGGGTCTCCCTGGCGACCTGCACGACCACGCAACTGGCGGTCAATACGTCTGCTTTCATGGCGTTCACTGCCGATTACGTGCAGACCATCGAGCGGTTTCCCGTACTGGAAAGTCTCTGTGACCTTCCAAGGGTCATCCAGGTAGAATTCCTTGTCTTCGGTCACGACCGTCTCACCCAGCTTGATATCCGTTCCACGACCCGCCATGTTCGTGGCAATGGTCACGGCTCCGGCTCTACCAGCATCCATGATGATTTCGGCTTCCCTTTCATGATTCTTGGCGTTCAGGATATTGTGGTCGATCTTCTTTCTGCGCAGAAGCCTGCTCAGGGTCTCCGATACTTCCACGGATACCGTACCGACCAGTACTGGTTTTTTCATGTTATACCAGTAATCTATCTCATCAATGATGGCATTGTATTTCTCGTTCTTGGTCAGGTAAATCACATCTTCATGATCGTGCCTGGATACGGGACGATTAGTGGGTATCGGCAGAACAGGAAGCTTATAAATCTCCATGAATTCCGATTCTTCTGTAATAGCCGTTCCCGTCATGCCCGCCAGTTTATCGAACATGCGGAAATAGTTCTGCAATGTGATGGTGGCAAAGGTCTGGGTTGCACCTTCGATGCGAACATTTTCCTTCGCTTCCAACGCCTGGTGCAGTCCATCACTGAACCTTCTTCCCGGCATCATACGACCTGTGAATTCATCGACGATGACCACCTGGTTATCATTGATGACATAATCCACATCCTTTTCGAACAGGGAATACGCTTTCAATAATTGGGAAATATTATGAAGTTTCTCCGTTTTATCGAGGAAGTGACTCGTCACGGATTCCTTTTTCTTTGTTTTCTGGTCAGCAGAAAGACTTGTATCTTCATCCACTTCTTTCAAGGAATCATCGAGACTTTCCAGCACAAAGAGATCGGATTCAGACCTGGAAAGGACGTCACGTCCCTTCTCTGCCAGATCAGCACTGTTTGCCTTCTCATCTATCACATAAAAGAGTTCATTGTCGAGTTCATGCAACTTCTTATCACGAAGATAGATGCCTTCCGTATCATTGACGATCTTCTTTAGGTCGCCTTCTGACATCATCTTCAGGAAAGCCTTATTCTTCGGTGCGGCTCTCTGTACGAGTAGAAGGTTTTTGGAGATAATATCGTAATCGGGTTTTTCTGAATTCAGGGCTTGCCGAACTTCCGAAAGCAGCCTGTTCACCAATGTATTCTGACTGCCGACAAGTTGAACGATGGGCGTGCGAAGCTCATCATAGTAATTCTTGTCCTGTGCCACAGGTCCACTGATGATGAGAGGTGTACGTGCTTCATCGATCAGGATGCTGTCCACTTCGTCCACGATGGCATAATAGAATCCGCGCTGCACCACCTGCTCAGGCGAGACCGCCATGTTGTCACGCAGGTAGTCAAAGCCGAATTCGCTGTTCATACCATAGGTCACGTCACAAGAGTATGCCTGCTGGCGTTCATCGAAATCCATGCGGGTGATGATGACACCAATCGTTACTCCATGAAAGGCGAAGATGGGACTCATCCATTCGGAGTCACGCTGTGCCAGGTAATCATTCACAGTGACCAGGTGCACGTTCCTGCCGGTCAGGGCATTCAGGAACAGAGGCATGGTGGCGACGAGGGTCTTACCTTCACCCGTTGCCATTTCAGTTATCATTCCCTTATGCAGTGCAATACCACCGATCAACTGGACATCGAAGGGCACCATGTCCCAAGTCACTTCATGTCCGCGCACCAGGTAGGTGGAACCTACGAGTCGACGGCATGTGTCCTTGATAATGGCATAAACCTCTGGCAGGTAGTCATCCAGGATATCCTGCACCTGCACTTTGGCTTTCTTCTTGAGGGCATCCATCTCATTACCGATCAAGGTCTGCTCTCTCTCGTCAGTTTCTCTCTGATATGCTTCTGCTAATTTATCTATCTCGGCGAAGATACTTCTAACCTTCTCCTGTATCTCCCCTCGAATCACATTGATGCGTTCACGGATTTCATCATCGGAAAATGCTTCCAGCGAAGGATATATCTCCAGGATCTCATCCAAATACGGCTGAAGTTTCTTGAGTTCCTTGGCTGCCGGATCCCCGAATAGCGTACGTAATACTTTTTCAAACATAGTCCTATCCTGTTTTGGTTTGGGTCATTTTTGCATGGGAACTTGGAGTGTCAATCAATTTAGGTTCCAGGTGCTAGGTGTCAGGTGCAAGATCTCCCTCCCATTTGTAAAGGGAGGGATTAAGGGAGAGCTAGTTTCTACATTGAGAAAAATATTAGTTTAATCCTTAATACACTTGGAAATTTAATCTTGACTCATATGTATCAACTCACAAATTTATATTATTATTCTGTATCAGGAGGTTATTCTAATGAAATGTCCACATTGTCTTTTAGAAATAAATCAAGATTATACAGAAGATTACATTGGCAAAGATGCAGATGGTTTTTGGTCTGTTTTCCATATGATTTGCCCTAATGATCAATGTAGCAAGCTAATTATTTCTTTAAAGAAAGGGAATAATGTACTTAATTATCAGGGTGGATTAGAAATTACCGGTATTACATATGAGACTGTCATTTGGCCTAGAACTTCTTACAGACCTCCTGCTCTCCCTGAAGTTGATGTTGAATATGCTAAAGACTTCAATGAAGCATGCCTAATACTCGACCTTAGCCCAAAAGCAAGTGCTGCTTTATCAAGGAGGTGCTTACACAACCTTCTAATTAATAGAATTGGAATCAAAAAAGCGAATCTTTTCGAAGCAATTCAGGAGCTTATTGATCAAGGGACATTGCCTTCCCATATCATCGACAATTTAGATGCAATTAGAAAGATTGGTAATTTTGCTCTTCATCCTAAAACAACGTCTTCTGGCGAAATATTGGATGTCGAACCACATGAAGCTGAATGGCTGTTAGATATATTAGAAGATTTATTTGATTTTTACTTTGTTTTGCCGGCAAAGAGTAAGGCAAGAAGAGAGAAATTAAATGAAAAATTGGATAAAGTAGATTGATTTATTTAAATGAGGAACGCTATGTTTAGAAAAATAATAGTCACAGTATTATTTGTAATTACATTTAGTATGTTTTACACACAGACTCCACGTACACAAATAAAACAATCTTTTCAGCGCTTCAATGATACAATATCAAATAAAAGTAATATTCCATTACATCCTACAGAATCTCAACATCATGAAAAATCTGAGAAAGAGCAGGGTTTATTAGGAAATCTTTTGAGTGGATTTGTTGGAGCATTCTTGTTACTATTGTTTAGTGAGATTCTGAGTTATTATAAAAAGAAAAAAGCAGAAAAAGAAAAATATCTGAATTTACTTAAAACAACAAAAGATGAATTAGAATTTTATCAAACCAAGTTAATTAATTTGGAATCAAATCTTACTCAAATCATATCAGATTTAGATCATAATAGAAGTCCTGAAATTCCAACATATAACTTTTATCCTTCTCTTACTGGAAAACTAAAAATACAGCTAAGCTCATACCAGATTGATTCTGATTTGATATTTAAAATTACAATCTGTCATTTTGAACTATGCCATATTAATGAAAGATTAAACTTATATAAATATGAATTAAGACAGGATTATGATAATTCAACTATGATTCTTAATCTTGTAGGTTTTAGAACATTGATCCAAATTTGTATGACAAAATACCAAGAAGCTCTATTGACCATTAACGAGATTATTAAAAGGAGATCTCAATGAACATACTCGATGAGATTAAAACATCAATAACTCAAGGCTCTGTTAGCATCAGTGATATACTAAGGAAGACATTAGAGCTTGCTTATATACTTAATAATGATGAATTGAAAAACTGGGTTAATAAGGAACTCGATGGTTACGATGAAAATGATGGGATACCTGATTATCGGAAAATCAATTGTGAAAGTATTGGAAATTTTAATGGACCCTTTGGTTCTGGATTAAAAAATTATCCAATACCATCGATGTGTCTTCCTCCTAACTTGAGAGAGCAAGCTAATAAGATGGTATTTGTAGATGGAATCAAAACAATAGAAAGTATGGTTCAAAACTCTAAAGAAAATGTAATAACTTTCATTTGGCCAGCTAATATCATTGCTCTTTGTCAAGACGCTCGTATATATGAAAATATGTCTTTGGTATCTGCATCAAGAATAGTTGGTAAGGGCAGTCTACAACAAATAATTGATCAAATTAAAACAAGATTATTGAGGTTTATATTAGAATTGTCATCAAAAAATCCATCAGCAGAAACTGATGATCAAATTAAGAAAATCAAAAAAAGTGAAATTGAAGAAGTATATGAAAGTTGTATTTCAGGAAGTTATAAGAGCACAAAAGTACTTGATTAGATTTCAATGAATTTTAGAAAAATAACTCAACACATTATGTACATTAAAAAAATTTTAAGGAAAAAACCATGTTCTTTTTTTCTGAAGATGAACACAATTTAGAACTAAAATCTTCATCTAATAATATTATAGATTCAACCAAGCTAGAATATTTATCGGTTATTGGAACCGGGTATTTCTGCAATGTAAAGAAATATAGAGATAAAGAAACGGGTGAATTTCTATCTTTAAAAGAACTGAAAAAGGAACATACAACAAATCCAGATTATTGCTATAGATTTAATCGTGAAATTGAACTTCTAAAGCAATTACAGGATTGTGAATATGTAATTAAATTAATCGGTTATGAAATTGATCCCGTAAAATCAATATATAGATATCTTATGCCCTTTTCAAAATATAATCTCTTCGAATACGTAAGAAAATATAATAATCAAATTAAGCAAAGCCTGAGATTTGATATCGCCAACCAAATTATTGAAGCAATACATTTCGCCCACAATCTTGAGATTCTGCACAGAGATATTTCTCCAAACAATGTTCTTGTTTTCAAAGATATTGACCATCTAAAAATTAAAGTATGTGACTTTAGTCTTGGCAAAGATTCTGAGTCCCTATCTTTTTATACCCGTTCTAGTACGACAGGATATGGCCAAATCTTATATGTATCCCCAGAGCAAAGAATTAAGCTTAAAGAAGCAACGAAACAAAGTGACATATATTCGCTTGGCAAATTAATTTACTTTGTGTTTACAGGCAAAGATCCAGATAATTTAAAAACCTTTGAACTATCTTCTTTAGTTACAAAAGCAATAGAGGAGAATCCACAAGATCGATTTAAAAATATAGATGACCTATTGAATCACTTTAATCATTTAAAAAAATTAAATCTGGATATTGATGTTCCTATACTTGAAAGTACATTCTATGAACTTGTAGAATCTGGAAAACTTCCAGAATCTTGGATCGAATTACATGAAATATTCAGTAAGGGTTCTTTTTACGATGATGTCTTCGAAGATTATATTCAGCCTGTGATAAACTACCTTTTACATGATAGAAAATTAAATGAATATCTTCGCAATATTGGCAATGGTATTAGAGATTTTATTTCTGTGTTTTCTCAAAGAATTGATGAATGTGGTAATATATATAATTTTAGATTTCAGAATTATAATCATATAGGACATTTCTTAATAGAGATTATTAAAAACGTTCGTGATGAACAGACTATTTTGATTTGTTTGAAACAATTATGGACATTTGCTTATGTATTTGACCAATGGAAGGTACAAGAAGAAATTCAAAGTGTCTTAAACGATAAATACATCACACAAGTAATTGCATCACAATTTGCGGAATTCATAAGTGATTCTAATAGTCTAGTACCATTAGATAATGTTATGAAAGTAAAGATACCTCCGGTAGTTAAATCTGCAATTATAGAATCAAATAAACGAATTTATGAGAAGGAAATATAACATAGAAGTTCACATTCCCAACTTTATTGCTTTCCCTGATATAATCCTGCAAGCTTTTACTTATCCGTACTACAGGTCTCCCGACCTGTTCCTGGAAGGGTTTTCCAACCCTGAATCCGTATCATAGGTCTCCTGACCTGTTACTGGAAGGGTTTTCTTACCCTGAATCTTTAATATATTAATAAGAGATAATAATTCGGAGGTAGGGACACCTCCTCAAACGAACAGGTCAGGAGACCTATGGTACGATTGATTACAACATCATCTGCTCTATAATATCTTCACTAACCCAAGTATATTCCCAGTCCTGATAATTTGCGACTAAGTGTGCCTTCACAGGATTCTGTATGATGTAATTTACAATTCTGAAAAATTCATTTTCATTTCTCACCAAATGATCGTATGACTCTCTATTCCAAAAAGCACCTTTACGATTTAATTCCTGATTGATTATTTTTGCAGAATACCCTTTCCATGATTTCGTGATTGAGCTTAATGAGTTTTTATAAGATTCAGGATTCGCATACGGTGTTATGAGCACATGCACGTGATTTGGCATGATACAGTAGGCATTTAAACAGTATTTCTTTTCATTATCAAATAGTAGACATTTTTTAATAATTTCTGAAACCCCTGGTTGTATGAGTATATCAGGCACTTCTTTGATAACTCCCATCTGAGTATCATACCAGTCGAATATCTTTTTATGATATGAGGTTGCCATGAGTAGCCTGTACTCATTACTCATGTTTTTACATGACTGTTCAAATTCAATTTTCAATTGATGTAGATGATTCTTAATATGCTCAGGTAAATGAAATTTGATACCCCACGTAATAAATACAGGATGATTTTGCTGAAAGAGATGTGGAAGACGACGCTTGTAGAAGAACGAAGTACTTTCTTGGTCTAACATATTGCCTCCGATATTTAACACATAATCATTAAATTCCTTTTATATGTCACCGTCAAGAGATTCATTTTCTCAACAGGAATTTATGTACTTTTGTACCACAGGTCTCCTGACCTGTTACTGGAAGGGTTTTCATACCCTGAATCCGTAACATAGGTCTCCTGACCTGTTATTGGAAGGGTTTTCTTACCCTGAATCTTTAATATATTAATAAGAGATAATAAATCGGAGGTAAGAATACCTCCTCAAACGAACAGGTCAGGAGACCTATGGTACATAAAGAATGGAGGTAGGAATACCTCCTCAAACGAACAGGTCAGGAGACCTATGGTACGTTATGAATTCCAATCCCTATCCAATCGGATACCAATCCCATACCAATCTCTTTCCAATCTCTCGGGATTGGAATGGGATAGGAAATGGATTGGTTTTGGTTTGGATTTCGATAAGAGTTCTGTTGTGTGAAGAGCAGATTGCAGAGGAGCGCTGATTTCTTATCGGCGTGCGAGGTGAATTTGCATTCACCTCTAACATCAAATCCTGGATCCCCGACACTTCGACACTTCGACAGAGCTCAGTGGAACCAAGCTCAGTGCAGCACTGCGCGAGGATGACGCTAAAAAGAAACTGCGGGAAAAGTACATACGAGAGATAACAGAATAATATTGAATATCTTCATAATCACTCGCCTAACATGAAAATACGTTATCTATTTTACAGGTCAAGAAATATTGTACTGATAAGTTGAGGTTTTCTTGACATTTTTTATATTGCTTCTGATGAATTGTTTTTTTATCAAGGGAGGAAAAATGAAACCAATTTATCTACTGATCGCAGCTTTGTCCATGTGCCAATTATTGTTTTCAGAAGAGACGTCAAAGGCTATTTTGTTCCCGGATCACCATCTTTGCCTGGAGGCTACAGGGAAGGTTGTATTAAAAGCCGACAAAGCGGTATTTTCATTCACTGTCATCGGTTATGGGCCATCATTGAGAGATGCCGTGACAAATGCCAAGACCAAGGTTGCAGAAGTAACCACGGCTCTCAATGGAATCGGAATTCCAGATGACAATTTTGCAACAGGCAGTTTTACGTCAGGTAAAAGCTTATCAGGTGCATTTTTATCAGATAAAAAAGACTATACAGCAGCTCTCGTAACAACCGTATCCTTGAAAGATATGACGAAATTGGATGAAGCGGTGCTTATATTAACAGATAAAAAAGTAAATGACCTCAGTAGTATTTCCTACGTATTGGCTGATCAGGCTTCAGCCCGACAGCAGGCTCGTGAAATTGCCTTCAACCGTATTAATCAGCAACGTGATTCCATAACCCGCATTTTGGGTGTGAATATTACGGATGTTCAATTGATCGATGAAGCACCGTTCGAACAACTGCCATGGAACACGTGGAACACTCAGTATACATATGATAAGCGAAACATGTATTCGAACACAGTGACCAACTATATCGATAATGAAGATAAGGATGTACAGGCAGATAAAACCGGGGGATTTTACACGCCTGAAATTACAGTAGAAACTCAAGTCAGGGTTATTTATAGAATAGGTGTAAAATAAGTTCAATTTAATCAATACCCTCAATTCAGGAGAGCAGGAAGATATAATTCATGTCGGAAAGATTCTGGTTCTACTTCATATTCAGTACAGTCGTAATGACGGCATCCTACTTCGTATGTATCTACGCTGTTGGTATGACAACCAGGGGTTGGATTTTCAATATTTGGTTGGATGTTTTACTGACCATCCTTGGTCTGAATTTCACGGTGCTGCTTTTCGGTGGATGGGATTACATGAAGGAGAGCAGGGACTTTCAATTGCCCATTGGAATGGGTTTGGCTATATCATTACTGATAGCCATAATCTATTCAGGATTGAGAATACAGTTTAGGTTTTGAATAGGAAAATGTGCCGTCCTACGGACTCATTCTTTTGTTCAGACTACCCAGGATTGAAATCCTGGGATAAGTGATGACGTCCTACGGACTGATACTCGAGTCCTTAATTCGGAGGTCATCCTCGCGAAACGTTGTATTATATGCGTCGGGCATATCGCATGGTTTGCGATGTAGGGGTGCAAGGTGTTGCACCAGATGAAGTAGGAGCGACCGGCATGGTCGCCCTCTGTCGTAGAGACGACCGAACTGGGCGTCTTTCAAATGTTCATTCTTTTTCCCGCAAAAAGAACGAACCAAGAAAAGCTCCCGTCGGTGAAAATTCAGCCAATCGCTATTCGAATACCCTCATTATCGCAAACTCGTTTCACTCAAACATGCTTTATTCGGGCATTCTCATACGCGAAGGCTTTCAGCATCCGCTGAATTTTCAATGACGGCATGAAGAGCAGATTGCAGAGGAGCGCCGATTTCTTATCGGCGTGCGAGGTGAATTTTCATTCACCTCTACATAAAATCCTGGATCCCCGCCTTCGCGAGGATGACCTTCGAGCATGGCCTGGAATCAATGAAGAAGAATGGATCCCCGACACTTCGACAAGCTCAGTGCAGCGCTGCGCGAGGATGAAGAATGTAGCAGGATCGGAGTCCTGCTCTACAACCCTGTCTCCCCACCACTTCGTCAAGCACTATGCAGTGTCCACAAGGGGGAAATTCAATCTTCAATCTTCATTCTTAAATGCAGCTATTTCCAACTGCTTGAACTCCGTATTTAACAGAGGATACATCCATTCCTGTTCGAGATCAAGCTTCGAGAACAGGATAAAAGCCGATTCGAGGAACTCCTCTTTCGATTCATTGAATTCAGAGTATAGGTTCAGCTTGCTCTCACAAATTTCAGGATTCAAATGAATGTTATTATAAGACCGCGTTAAAGTGACAAGATTGAGCATGTGTTCTATTTTATCTGAAAGCACCGTTATCTGCCTGCAAAGCACTCTGTCAAAGAAGCTGTCAGTCCCCGCATGATAATCGACCTTTGATTTATCTTCGAGAGGAATGCGAATCGTCACATCACGGGTATCACCTGTGGGGTTAAAGTGACTGTTTACCTGCAGACAAAAATACTCAGCATAACCGTCAGACTTCAATATCAAAGGCACGATTGCCATGACCGGCACACCGGGAAGCATAACGAAATATTGTTCATAAACAAGACCTTCCAGCATTTTCATGTTCCTGATCGATGTCCTGACAGCAATACCTTCCCAAATATTTCCCCACTGGTCGGTAAGAGAAGCGAAACGTGTTTCATGAGTCTCGGACAACATGTTTGCCATCCGCATTTGCACTGGAATTACCTTCATTCCTCCCGGATATGGATTGAAATAGGATTTGATCTTGAATTCCGGATAAGCCTGATCAAGCCATTCCTGTCCCTCGTATTTCAGGGAAATAAGACCCGGAAGACGGGCATCTGATGCTGCCGTGATGGTGATAAGACCATTATCCGCACGAAGCTCAGGTCTGTCTTCTTGTGAAAAGAGTCTTGTCGAACCCTTTGATACAAGGATCACCTGGTTACGCGTTTGGGTCAATAACGGCATCCTGGCTTCGCACCTGATGATTTCCATAGGGATATCAGGTTTCTGAATTCCACTCCAAACAATCTCTCTTTCTTCATCAGATGAGCAGGTAGTCTTTTGCAGGGGAACTTTCCCTTCTTCCGATTGAAGAATGAAGTCTCCTTTCAAGTTTTCATTCTTATGCTGGATAAGTTTTACATCAAAACTATCTCTGATGAATGGGGCACCATTATTGATGAGCATTTCGAGTGATGGATAGATGGGTACAGCCTTGCTTTCAACACCTTCTGCTAATCGCTGGACCACATAGGAACTGGAGATGCTATTGAGGAATAATCGCAGTGGTTCGGTTTCAACAACACCTCGCGCCTTATATTCAGAGAGATTGATCTCCCAGGATATCCACCATTTATCGAAAAACCCCTTCCATTTCGGGTCCCAGATCACTGCGCTGGAAGCATCGTCATATTCAGAATATATCCAGTTGGAACCAATCTCTTCTCCTTCAAAACTGGAAGTATCTGCCCCAATCAATTCCTTTTCAATCCTTATGATCTTGCCATTTTGCTTGAATATAAGCCCTTTGCCTTCCATTCCGATTGTGAACTTGGTTAGGACATCCGTATATTCATCCGGTATATTGATAATACGGATCGTACATTCCATCATGCCTGTTGGGTATAAGGTGTAAGTCCTGGCAAATTCAACCCCCTTGAAATCGTGGGAGCGATAAAACAGGATGAGACGGTTGGCATAACCAAGGTCTTCCACTTCCACGTGGTAAGGGGCTTCACGTTCAAACTCGTCTGAATAGGGCTTCCCGAGGAGAGGAGGACACAGGTTAAAGTTCTGACCATATGTATTGCACAGATAACCCCAGTTCTTTTGTTCCTTCTGAATAAACAGCAACATTACTGAGCCGTTGAGCAGATAATATTTGTTGGGAAGCTTACACTGCGCTTTTGATGTAAGTGTAAATATCGGAATTTCGAGACTCTTTACGAATTCAATCTCTTTCATCCCTTCTGGACGGGCAGTGATTGTAAGAGTCGGATTGAAAATGCATGACTCATTCGTAACAAATTCAATCGGAATGAATGATTTCTCTTGAGGTTGGAGATCTACTTCAAATATCTTTTTCTTCAATACAAGTGGTTCTTCGTCTGTAAGTTCGATCCTATACGAACATGGGATTGAGAAATGATTCCAGATGTTGAGAAATACTTCCTTTTCAGTATTGGGGAGTATTTGGTTTCTACCCATCCGAAACATCGTTTCCAAAGGATATTGAATTTTCAATCCTGTCTTGAATCTTATACTTTTCCCATCAATCGTTAACTTGGAGACTACGCTTGGTGAAGTGAGCCATTCGCTAATATCATCATCCAAAGGCTGAATGAAGTAAGTACTTTTCAGAGTGGTCTCTGAGTTCAATTTGTCATGATACGTAAAAGAATAATCGACCTGTTGATCACTCTCCCCGTTGATTGTAATCTGGATTTTCTTTCCGTCCTTGGAGTTGATATGATATGAGTAATCATAATCCAGACCGAATATTGGCTTTGCATCGGTGGTGTGGGTGGAGATTTCAAGCTCCGGAGTGGAAAGATAAACGATGCCTCTCCCTGATTTTTCAAAGGTCACCTGAAGCTGCTTTCCATCCTTTTCCCAAATATAGTCAAAGAGGTCGAATCCATTATCAGGTCTGCCATCGGGTTCTATTTCCAATGGGCGTTTGGAATCCTTGTACCAGTCAAAATACTCGAAATAGGGTTTCAGATACTCATTATTCAATAATCCAGGGATGAAATTCATGAGATGAGTAGCTTGTGACTCCATCTTTTCCCAGAAGAAACCGCATTTCTTGTATAAGGGAACAGCTTTGGTGTTCCCAGCCCAAGTGAAAAGGTCAATTCTTTCATAGTTCAATTCTGCAGCACGCAGGACGCATTTCTGAACCAATTGCCTGCCAATTCCCTTTCCATGCCAAGCAGGGTCAACACTCAACATTTCAATGTAAGAGACACCTTTTTCTTCAGCATATCGGGCAAATGAGGCATATCCGATAACCAATGTATCATCCACCGCAAGATAGAGATTCAGATAAGGGGAATTCTCTTCCTCTTGCAGGACGATCTGTTCGGTCTTGTTGAATTGCCTGCCGTTCCAGCCACTGCTGCTACGGTTCCACATCTCGGCAATCGCTTTCGCATAAGTAGGCTGATATTCTACGATTTCAATCTGAGACATATTCCCTCCATGTAGTATTAAAATATATTTCATGGAGAGTAGGGATTTATGTCAAATATTATTCAGTTGTGACTATGTAATCGTGGTGTGCGTTTTCATTGATTACTGGTTTCAGTATAGCGCGGGGATGACATGGAGGTGGATCCCCGCCTTCGCGAGGATGACCTTCGAGCGAGGCTCGGAATCAATGCAGAAGAATGGATCCTCGCCACTTCGTCAGGCTCAGTGCAACGCTTCGCGAGGATGACATTCGCGTGTAGTTTGGGATTTATAAAAGAAATGAATCCAAGCTACTTCGACAAGCTCAGCACGGTGCCCATAAGGGAGAAATTCAATCTTAAATCTTCAATCTTAATTCTTTATCTTCAGCTCTTTTGCAAGTTTCTTGGCAGTTTTTTTGATTGTTGCCTTCGTGCTTTCTGAATATTTAGCGGCAATTTGCTGCAGTTCAGCCTTGGAATCAGGCCAGGAGCGATATACAACCATCAAGCCTTCCATGACTCGTGACGCATGCCGTTCTTCCCACTGATGAAGATTCTCTTTCAAGGTCTTGAACGCTTTTTCAGCTTCCTTCTTACCTACGGAGGCATATTTCCCGAAGAGGTCCGTCACATAATCACGGACAATGATACTCTTATCGGATTTCATAATCTCTTCAAGTTTGTGATAGACCTTGTCAATTTCGCGTGGTACGCGGTCGGCGATCAGGGAAAGAGCATGCATGACTTCCCAGCGTACACGGGTGGTCTTATGGTCAATCTGTTCAATGAGTGCCTTGGCATATTTCTCAACTAATTCCGGTGCCTTTTGCGCAACCATGGTAATCACTTCAGCAGCATCACCTGCCAATTTGGAATCCTTGGATTTGAGGGCTTTGACGATATCTTCCAATAGTTTCGGTTGTTTTCTTACTTCCTCCGCCACCTTTTCATTGGAAGCCTGGGTAGTATCGCCCACCTGCGATGATAATTGTTCCGTGATATTGGTTTCCTTTTCGTTCATGATTCCTCCTGGATCTTTTATTATCTATGAATGAAATGAAAGATCGATCTCTTCTCGCTGTTCAGCAGAAAGACGCTTGTAAGGTCCCTTGCCCATCATGAGATACTGGACACGTGCAATTTCCTCGGCAACTTCCAATTTCTGGAAACACTCTTCGAGAGTTGTCCCACAAACCACGATACCATGATTGGCAAGAATGAGGACATCCGCTTCTTTCGAGTGATCTGCCACCAATGAAGCCAGTTCAAGTGATGAGGGCATGGCATAATTCACATAAGCAACACGGGGAATGAAGATATAAGATTCGGAAAGGATATCTGTCTCAAGTGGAACACTAAGAAGGTCCATAACAGTCGTATATGTGGGATGAGCATGAATGATAGCTTTGATTTCAGGGCGACATCGGTATATTTCGGCATGCATCATCATTTCACAACTTGGTTTGGAATCTGAGATGACTTTCATGCTTTCCAGTACGAAGGCGGAGATATCAGAGACTTTCAAATCTCCTTTGTCCTTGCCGGTAGGTGTTATATATACTGTATTTCCCACATGCAGGCTGACGTTTCCACCTGAAGAAGTGGAATATCCACCGTTGTAAATACGCTGTTGGTACTGAATGATCTCGGAGGCTGCCTTTTCGTCATTCATTCTGTAGTCCTTCCTACCTGTTGGTTGCCATAGATTCGCCATACACCATTCTCCTTGATAAAATAGGAAAAGTCTCCATTATCATCCGGTTCATTCGTAATATAGGTCTGTGTAGCAGCGTGCCATTTTACGGAACCTGAGACCACAGCTCTATCATCATTTATATCATAAACAGGATTCGTGAATTCAAAAGAAGAATATTCGGATAAACGGTTTTGCCACTTTGTTTGTTCAGCAGAAAGACCTTGTCCATTATGAAAATAATCAGGATGATAAAAGGACATGATACCGGGAAGGTCGATATTCCGGAAATCAGTCTGCATCTGATTGATGATCTGTTCTAATTCGGCTTTGTTCACTTCCTTCGGTTTCGAGATGTCACATGAATTAATCAGTATCAGTAGCGCGGTCAGCAGAAGAAGATTGATAACTCGCCTCATCCCTGTCTCTCCAAAGTCACTACATTCTCAACATGCCAAGTCTGAGGGAACAAGTCGAAGGGTTGAATTTCCTTAATTACGTATCCATGTTCCATGAAAGATACAATGTCTCTGTATTGCGTAGAGGGATTGCAGCTAACATAGATGATCCGGGGAATACCTACACTGGCAATGACAGGTATCACTGCGGGTTCCAGCCCTTTTCTGGGCGGATCGAATATCATTGTATCCAGGCTATGGGAGGTAACAAGTTGAGGTAATTCATCTTCCACTTTCCCCGAAATACAGGTGATATTATTCATTTCATTCAGTCTTGCATTCTGTTTTGTATCTTCAACCGCATATTCATTGGATTCTATCAAGTAAACCCAATTACATTTGGAAGCGAGGGATAGACCGAGAAAACCAATCCCGCTGAAAGCATCCACAACGTTCTTTCCAGGTGGTATGATCTCATCGAGGTAGGTTACCAGATTCTCAGCCTGGTTCGGATGAATTTGCATGAAAGACTGATAATTCAACTGAAATTGTGTATCTTTGATCCTGTCACGTATATAGGGAACACCATACAGGATCTTCTCTTCATCACCCAAAATTCGATTGCCCGCATCGGGTTTGATATTCTGAACAACTCCCACGATATTGGGATTCACTTTCAGAAGGTTCTTCACGAGTACTTCTGCAAAAGGCAATTTCCTTCCTCTTGTCACAAGAACCACTATCACTTCCCCAGTGGATGCTGAGTAACGTATCCCGACATGTTTCAATATACCTGAGTTCTTCTTCTCATTGTAGATGGGAATATTGGCAGCTATAATATGCGAATGCAGGAGAGAAAAAATATCATCGAAAAAAGCGGGATGTAAACTGCAATGTTCATGGGGAATAACCTCATGGCTTTTCCTCGCATACATCCCGATGATCGGTTCATCACCTTTTTCACCAATGGGCATGAAGACCTTGTTTCGATAATTCCGGTCAGGATTTGCACCGATGATTTGTCTGATTTGTTCTGAGGGGTAGATTCTATTATAAATCTCAGCTACAATGTTTTGTTTCCATTCTAATTGCACTTCATACGGAACATTGAGCCAGTCACAGCCTCCACAACTACCGAATGCATCACAAGAAGGTTCAATCGTTATGGGAGATTGCCTGTGATAGGATTGTATCTCGGCAAAGAGTGAATTGCCCTTCTTACCGATTACACGGACAGATACTTCATCCCCAGGTATTGCATGAGACACAAATACCGTATGATTCTGCCAGTATCCAATACCGTAGCCTTTATTTACGATCTTTTCGATGGTAAGATGTTCAATGCTTTCCGTTTGCACCTCAAAAATGATGTAGCATCGCTTTGATTCTCAGCCACCAGACCATGTAGATGGCTTCCCAAATGATATGTTTGGACATTTTAGATTGCCCATCACTTCTCTCATAAAAAATAATGGATATTTCCTTGATACGGAACTTCTTCAGCCAGGTACGGTAATTCATTTCTATTTGGAAAGAATATCCATCGGAAAGAATCGTATTCAGATCGATACTTTCCAAGACTTCACGGCGGAAGCATTTAAATCCTCCAGTCGGGTCTTTGATTGGCATGCGGGTAATGGTCCGCACATACTTGGAGGCTCCATAACTGAGGAACAGCCTCATAATAGGCCAGTTCACCACATTCACACCATTCACATAGCGGGAACCAATCACCAAGTCAGCATCACGGATTGCTTCAAGCATCACGGGAAGCATGGCGGGATCATGTGAGAAATCAGCGTCCATCTCAAATATATAGTCATAATGATTGGAAATTCCATATTTAAAGCCTTCAACGTATGCAGAGCCAAGTCCCAGTTTTCCTGTTCTCTCCAGTAAATGGATTCTCGGCTGGTTGACTTGCATATCACGAATGGCTTTTCCTGTTCCATCAGGTGAGTTGTCATCCACAATGAGTACATCGATGCACGAATCCTGCTTCAGGACTTCAGTCACGATACGAGGTGCATTGCGAATTTCATTGTAGGTGGGTATGATCACCAGGGCTTTCATATTATCATTCTCCATTTTTTACATCTTACTTTGAAATAACCTGAAAGAAGTCATGACTTATCCAGATTGTTATCTAATAACTGTGGTTCATCGACATCACGAAGTTCCCTGGCTGGCTGCCCGATCCACACTTTCCCAGGTGTGATGTCCTTTGTGACAAGCGCGCCTGCGGCGACCTGTGCGTCCTCTCCAATAACCTTTCCGGGTAATATTGTGGCATTAACGCCAATCCTGCCACCTCTTTTGATCGTGACGCCCTTGAAATGATTGAATCGCTCCTTATCGCGAGCCATATAATTATCATTGCTTGTAGCTACACAAGGAGCAATAAAACAATAATCCTCGATTTCCGAATAAGCTGTGATATAACAATTTGTTTCGAACTTGTTTCGACTCCCTATTTTGACAAAGTTCTCGATGGTAACATTCCTTCCGATAATATTCAAATCACCTATGACTACATTCTCTCGAATGGTAGCCATATCAGCGACGAGGTTCTTTTCCCCGATTACGGACTGAACATAGATCACGACATTCGCACCGATCTGGCACATATCACCAACTAGGGCAGGTTTCAGGTCGGTTGGAACCTTGAAGATGCTTCGTGGAGAACTGAGTGGTTTCTTTCCAATGATCGTATTATCGTCAATCCTGACATTATTGCCAATCACGCTTCCTTCATAGATGATCACATTGTTTGCAATTCTGCAATTATCACCAATGACGACATCATCCATAATGATGACATTGAAGCCAAGTTGAACATCAGCACCTAACTTTGCTGAACTGGAAATGTGGTTACTCATTTTATCTCCCGAATTATCCTACTGAAAGTATTTGTTACAGGAACTATTCCACTTTCTATTTCGTCAAGCAGATATGTATTGAAAATTAATCTTCCTGTGTCGCAGATTCCTTCTTTCTGTTTTCCAGATGCTTTTGCCACAAACTCAGGGCAAGTACCTTCTCGTCGGCAATTGATCTGATATGACCTTCCAAACTTGCCATATAAATTCGATCGAGGATACGTCCGACACTTCTTCCAGCCTCGATTCCCATATCAATTAAATCAGTTCCCGAAAGGAATGGTCGTATTGCCTGTTCTTTCATCAGGAGTTTTTCAACCATACTTTTGATATACGGATTCCTCTCCTCGCAGAGGATCATATAAAGTGTCAGATGATGCAAACCCTTCAGTGCCCGCCAAACAATACCCAGACGATCTGTATGAAGAATTTTCTGCCGAATATGCCTCTCAAAATGGTTGAATTCACGATAAGTGATGCTCAGCCACTTCAGCTTCAGGAACTTGGCACATTTCAAATTTTCCGGAAACCTGAAATTTGAGAACAATACGATAAAATATATCTGATACAGATGCTGTGGAATCTTGAGTGATGTCCATTCCCTATGCGTTTCGTGATAGGTATGTATCTTCGCCCCCATGTTGGGAGGGATCTTCATCCCAGGGAAAATCGAGCTCATGATACCAAGTTGTTCTGCACGCTGAAAAAATAATTCAGGATTCTGCTCTTTGAAAGCAAGTTCGAATTCATTGCGAATACGCTCCACTGAAATGATATGAAGATCGCCATCATCGATACTCTGCTTCATTAATTCGAGAGTGCCTGGCTCAATTGAATAACCGAATCTCTTTTCAAACCGGATTCCTCTCAGTATTCGCGTAGGGTCGTCTTTGAAACTTCCTGAATGTATGACTCGAATAATGCCATGATTCAAGTCATCGAGACTTTCATCCAAGCCGTACAGCATCCCAAAATCATCTTCCTGGATCGAAAGTGCAAGCGCATTAATGGTAAAATCACGACGGGTCAGGTCAGAACCAATATCGGCAAATACCACTTCCGGTAAGGCTCCTGAACGGGGATAACTCTCAGCACGTGCAGAGACGAAGTCGATCTTCCGATGTCCGGGTATATGCAGGATGGCAGTCCCAAAACGCGTAAATGCCTTACAGTTGGTATGGTAATGAGCTGCAACCTTTTCTGCAAATAGAATTCCGTCACCTTCAACAGTAAAATCCATATCAGGTGAAAGATGACCAAGATAAAGGTCACGGACAAAACCGCCTACCAGGTAAACCCTGACGCCTTCCTTTAGCGCAAGTGAGCCAATCTCCTTGATCAGTTCCAAGTCGCTGGGTTTTAGTTGGTCGAATAGTTCTTTCTTCAGTTCTTTTATTATCTGTTTATCCTCGTTTACAGGTTGGATAAGAGTTTGGATGCCATCGGGGCACGAAGACGATGTGCTGTTGGGAAACCCGAACCCAATAAAGGTCTACAGTAGAATTTGAAGGCATCTGTTACGCCATTAGCTTTGCTGTTGATAAACTCATCAGGCATATGGCGAGTCTTGCCGGCAATATCCGCAAGGTCTGCAATTTCATAATTCACAGCGTAGAATCCGGTTCTTTGAATCGTAATGGAACCGTCCATATCATACCAGATTGCATAATGCGCAGCTTTCTCACCGACTTCACGAGCTTCATGCTGATCGACATCGGATACACAGTTAATAAATGAGCGCTGCAGATAACCGAAAGTATCAGAACGAACACGGTTGATCTTCAATCTTTCTCTGATCAGATTGGAAAGAAGATCACCCAACGCACCAGTACCGGATAACTGAACATTACCGTGCGCATCCTTCTCTGTCGAATTTGTCAGTTTGACCATGATGGGAACGCCATCCTCGTCTGTAATCCCTTCAGAGACTGCGATGACGCAGCGACCATATCTGTCATACATATTCTTTACGTCTTTCAGGAAAGAATCGATATTGAATGTCCTTTCCGGCAGATAGATCAAATGGGGACCATCATCTTCGTATTTCTGGGCAAGTGCTGCTGCTGCCGTAAGAAAGCCCGCATGTCTTCCCATGACAACACCTATATACACACCCGGCAGAGCACGATTATCCAGGTTTGCACCTATGAATGACTGTGCAACAAAACGCGCTGCAGAACCGTAGCCCGGGGTATGATCATTCAACACAAGGTCGTTATCGATGGTCTTGGGAATATGTATCGCACGAAACTCATAATCAGCCAGTTTTGCCTGTTCATTGACGATTCGTACTGTATCTGATGAATCATTTCCGCCGATATAGAAGAAATAACGGATATCATGTGCCTTCATGACCTTGAACATCTCGATGCAGTATTTATCATCAGGTTTGGCGCGAGTCGATAATAAAGCAGATGAAGGAGTATCAGCCACCTGTTCCAGGTTGTGGGTTGTTTCCTGGGTTAGATCCATGAAATCCTCATTCAGGATTCCAGCAACCCCATGAATTGCTCCATAAACTTTGGTGACCTGGGTGAACTTGCGGGATTCGAGAACAACCCCAACCATCGACTGATTGATTACGGCAGTCGGACCTCCGCCTTGGGCAACGAGTACTTTACCTTCAAGTTTCATCATCATTCTCCTTTATCTCTTTTTGAATTTGTTCTTTTGCCCTGGGATGTGCCTTATGATATGCCTTCTGCACATCCTCGAGGGATACATGCGTATAGATTTCCGTTGTTGTCAACTTCTCATGTCCAAGCATTTCCTGTATCGCTCTCAGGTCAGCCCCATGCTTCAACAGATGCGTGGCAAACGTATGCCTCAATACATGAGGTGAATATCCCTTTTGCTGAGCAACTGCTGTCAGGTATTTGGATAATGCCGCCCAAATCTCTTCCTGATCAAACGGTTTCCCGCTTTTCGTCAGGAACAGGATATCTCCACTGAATTCAGATGCCAGTTTGGGTCTTACCTGCAAATACCTTTGGATTGCTGCGATGGCTTGCTTCCCGACTGGAACGATTCGCGCCTTATTCCTTTTCCCGTGAACAAGAAGAACGCGTTTGGACATATCAAGCCAACTGACTTTCGTGGTGGCGACTTCACTCGCACGTAAACCGGAAGAATAGATCAATTCGAGTATTGCCCGGTTTCGGATGCCAAAGACAGATGTCGGATCAGGCAGTTCCACCAGTTTTGCAGCATCTTCTTCATTGAAGAATTTCGGTAGTTTCTTCTCGAATTTGGGAATCGACATCTTTGCCACAGGGTTTTTCTCACAGAATTTCATCTTCATCCCATATCGGAAGAACATGTTGATTGCGATCAGCTTTCTTGCCAACGTTCGGTTGGTATCCCCTTCCTCGAGCCTGTATCTCATGAAGTCACGCAACTGCAGGGGAATGATGTCATCGAGACGGATGTCCCCATCTTCAAAGTAGTTCTTGAGAAATGACTCCAATTGCATGAGATCTTTCTGATATGCAATCACTGTGTGGGATGACTTCCCTTCCACTTTCATGTATTGGCAGAAATCAAGTATCAGTTGATGCATGTGTATTACAGAACGCCAAAGCCAAGTATGAGGCGAAAGAAACCGAGTACGATGGCAATCGTACAGAGGACGATCCCTACCGCAGCCAGGTTCTTGTGCCGTCCGGTATGATCTACGTAGCCGATGATCCCGATAACCAAACCAACGATTGAAAAGGGAATATTCACCCAGTTCCAGGCACCCAGGAATGGTATCAAACCAAACAGGAAACCACTGATGGCAAAAAAGCCCCAGATAAAAGCTAATACACGCATATTTCACCTCAAAATTGTATGAAGACCAAAAACTCTGGCGTGTCAAATGATTTTTACGATTGGTTTCACATGACTTCCCCATCATTTATGAAAAGTGAAATTTTTATTTGACAATAATATGTAATCTACTACTTACATATTGATGAATCATCAGGAGGAGTCTATGAGAATATTCACCCTCTGCATCGTATTATGCTTGGTGCTCTTGAGTTGCCAATCAAAGAACATTTTGAAACCCGAACTAATTCCAGATTCTCCCATCCTTTTCACCGGAGATACAATTCCGGTGTCAAACAGTGATGATGTGGGTTTCAGACAGACAATCTCCTGCAAGGCACCTGACCAGGATGCGCTATATGCTTGGAAAATCATCACAACCGACTATATCCTTCCCGAGGGAGTTCAGGCAGATTCAAGCGGTTGGTTGATCGATTCTGTGAGCCATTCTATATGGAGTCACAGGACTTCCCTATCGTTTGATTTCGGAACTGCCAATGGCAGGATATCCCATATCATAGCCAAAGTTCAGATGAAATGCATCAAGAACGGGATTGAACAACCGATGATCGAAGTTCCCTTCCGTACCGACAGAATACTGGAAACAACTCTAATTGCTCCATTCAAAGACGGTTTTAATATTGGGACAGGAGTCCATATTTCACTGCATGAGACAACCAATCTTGCTGTAGATGGCATGTATGCCCACCACTTCATGTATAGGCTCAATCGCGTCAATAATAACGGTGATGTCCTTGAATACGGTCAGTGGTACAATTCGATCGATTGTGAAGATATCCGTGAGATTTATCTCAATGCAACAACCCAACCCATGATAGCACCAAATGCAGATAATGAGATGACGCAATTTGAAGTTTATGTAGTTACACGACAAGGAGTCGAAGAAGCCACTCACCATACGATCAAGTTCCATGCTCAAAGCGGGCACAGACCTCAAACTTTAATTTATAATATCTGCAACTGTGCTTTAGGAACATATCACTATTCCATTGTCGATAACTATCTTCCACCCATGTTCTATACATTTATTCCAAGTCAGATCACCGGACGATATAACAGACCATTTTTTCTTGATAATCTATCAAATATCTATGTTGCCGTCAATTCACCAGATTTGAAAATTAATTTGTGCTGGGGATATCATGGTCAGTACGGATGTGTATCTTCTTCAGGTGTTGTCAACACGACTAATTATCCATTCGATAATGAACAATCAGTATGCCTTGATTCATTAGATACTCCGTATTTTGCACAAATTCTATATTATGATCTTAGACTGGATAATGCACCTTTTCCAAGTTCACCGGAACTGGGAAATTCCCAGATCATCACTGATTTAAACGGATATTCCTGGAGAAGGGTGCATGCTAAGGAAGGATTACAGAAAGCCAGGATTAGCGGTTTGAATTCAGCACAACACCGTTTCGAGGTGAGAGCAGTCGATTCTCAAGGAGAGCATGATCTTACACCGGCAGTCTTCCTGTTTACCCTCGTGAATTATACACCTGTTTCACAGAGAAACGGGATTTTAATCGTTGATGATGATCCTCATATTCCCTCGTTCTGTCCTGATGCTACAGTTGATCAAATCTACTCAAATGTGGTTCCAACCCAGTATGGCAACGTGGATGTAATTGATTTGAATAGTCCAACAATGGACAGTTTTCACTCCAAGATTTCACCTTCGAACTTGTTGAACAGGAAAGTCGTCATCTGGCACTCAGATGGAGGATATATTAGTTCAAGCTTACCAGGTAATCTGGATGCTCTTTATATATTCCTTCGTAATGGTGGGAAATTGGTGATTAGCGGAGGACAGAATCTATATGAAGATTTCCTAATAATTAACCAATCATATCCGCAGTTCACACAGGAGATTTTCGGGATAGGAAATCTAACTTCATACATGCACAAAGTACAAACAGCCAATTCTTTTATCCAAAAACCCTGGTTCATATCAGCCTTTCACGAATATAATGGCTATCCTGATATTAACCTGAATACTGCTACACCTTTTTACGCCCTCATTACATCTCGTCATGGATTAGGCCCTGTATCATACTTTGACGATTTACCCTCGGGAATCCCTTTATATAAATATGGCTGTAAACCGCCGGGAACAGATAATTATTCACCGGACCAAACTTCCTACGATATGCTGTCAACCAAACACGTAGGGTATCGATTTGATGTGAATGATTCCAAGATCGTTGTTTTTACATTTCCCCTGGCTTATATGGACCAGGGACAGACACAGCAAATGCTGAATACACTCATTCCAAGCCTGATTGGCAACAAATAGATGTGAAGAGGTGATTGAAATGAAAGTATCTTCAATATTCATAATTGCACTGATGATCGTTCTTTCCACAACTTTACATGCCATTTCAGGGAAATCCTCCAATAATGAAAGAACGTTTGACTCCAGTGTATATAATCAAGTGGGAAACATGCAATTAAGAGTGTCGAATTATGGTTGCTTGGGATCTGATACCAATACAGAATCTTCTTGGCCCTCATTGGAATATCCGGCTAATTCCGGTATCGATTATTTAAATATCGGAGCTCTTTGGATCGGAGCCAAAAAACATCGCCGCAACAGCGATGGACAAGTATTGTACTGGCTCGCGCAGGAACCACATGCCACCCCAGCCGATAGCGCAATGACCATTACCCAGGATGATCCTCTTTGGACACCCTTGAAATCTCTTGTTATGGATACATTGGTCACCGTTGGCTATGATGGAGATGAAAATCTCTATGAATTATTGCCTGCATATAATATACTGGAAGGCAATCATGAAAATATGTCTCAGCTATACAGCACATACAATGCGCAGGATACTGTCTTTCAAAGTTTCTTACATCTGACCTCTCCCAGGCCATTTGAACTTCCAGACCCGACAGAAAGTTATTGTTTTTCCGTCGTATCACCCATTCCCGAGATAACACCCGGCATCGAAACACTGACAAGCTATTATTATGACTATAGCCCGTTTGGAACTACCGGTGATCGGGATTTGGGAATAGATCACTTGAGTTCAATTCATTATCCTTTGCATATAGCTGTTAAACAGCAGAGCTATACTTGGCCCTATTCGAATTATCGTGATCTTATCGTAATCAAGTACACCATCATCAATACCAGTCCAGTTGACACCTTGTTTGATCTGAACACAGGTATTTATATGGATTGTGACTGCGGACCCCAATCATGGTCGCCTTCTTATCGAGCCGCTGATGACGTTTCCGGTTATATATCAGGGCAGAATTACGAATTTGCATATTCACGTGATCATGATGGTGATGCAGGTTTAACGAATGCTTTGATAGGAACGAAACTCGTCATCCCCAATTATCAGGATATTCTACTACATACTTGTTGGTACTGGAAATTAGGGGATGGACCGGATGATAATGATGCTATGCAATTACCATACTCGTTTTCCCCGCATAAAACGCCGAACGAAAAATACTGGTTAATGATGAATCATAATCCCAATGCAAACAAATACGTTTCCCTGCGACAGGATGACAATCAATCATATGAACAACCGACTGCATGCGACACAAGATATTTGAACAGCGTTTTCACATCACCCATGGGATTTCACCCGGACAGCAACAGCCTTTATCTCCCACCAAATGGAAGTTTTGATGTTTATATGGCAATCTTTAAAGGATATGATTTTGAAGATTTAAAGGCATCATCAATGTTCGCAACCGATTTCATTAACAGTAATTTCGATATGGATTACGACCCAAATGAACCAACGATGCCATTTGCAGTCAATATGCACCAGACTGATGCCGGATTGGTTTCATTTCATTGGTTATCCTGCACAACTCCTTCACATTTCGATTTGATGTATAAGCTTGCAGATGCACCGGCTTCCACCTGGCAATCGGTCTCTGTTGATGGTATTCTTCGGGAAGGGACCATCTCGAATTTGCAGGACCTTACAGAATA
>Ga0116171_10001256_pt1 | contig 25515 bp, 22 predicted proteins | sample AD_JPNHW2_MetaG_FD_89798 | JGI IMG/M metagenome (GOLD analysis project Ga0116171, IMG submission 89798) | Active sludge microbial communities of municipal wastewater-treating anaerobic digesters from Japan - AD_JPNHW2_MetaG | ecosystem: Engineered > Bioreactor > Anaerobic > Digestate | place...
ACTGATTTAACCACTGTCTCAATAGGAATACAGGCATTTTTATTATTCATCAGGGTATTGGCAGATGTTGTTGTAAACTTTGAATTATCTACGGCAAGCTCATAGCCCGCTGAGGAGAATACCTGGGCCGATTTTGCCCCTGCCACTATCCGGTTATCGCACTTAGGTTCATCATTGGCGGAACGCATTGCAGTATAAAAGCCCGGACCTGATTCACAAGCATCTGAAACAACAAGGGTATGAACAACAACATCACCATATCCCTGCAACCCTGCTTTCAAAGCATTGATATTGAAATAGGTGAACTCGTCGTCTCTTTTTGCATCCACGGGGATCCAGTATCCTATATCATTTATGAATTTGCCATGACCTGCATACCAGATCACCAGCGATTTAACCTGATTCTTTTTTACAAGGTCGCGGAGTTCAATGTTAAAGTACCTCTCCATTTCGGCCTTTGTCATATCTTTCTTATGAATTATGTTATGTATCTGATAATTTGCCAGGGCCCTCTGCATTGTGCTTACATCTTTTATTGGGCCATCCAGGCTGGCAAAAGTCTCATAACTTGAGTTCTCAATAAATACAACCCACGTCCTGCCCATTGGATTGCCAGCTGATAACTCTGCTCCTTCCCTGTTAAGTATAAATTCACTCTCCCGGCGGTTTCCATAAATATCTTCAACGACTACATTAAACTTATTAATGTTCGAGATATCAAGAACAGCGGTAAATGCAGGGTTCAGTTCATCTTTCCTGTAACTGGCTGTTACATCTCCGATAGTAATTGATTTTATCGGACTTTCATCGGAAATCTTTCCCTGTATTGCTATGTTTGGGGTGGATGAATCGAGAAAAACCTGACCCTCTTCCGAAGTATAGGGTGCAACTATGCTGATAACCGGAGCATTAATCTCTGTACGGTTTAGAGGGAATTTTACTGCTGTCTGGTTATCATAATCATCAACAGCTATTATTGATAAGTTATCGAGCCCTGCCACACTTATGTTTGACAGGAATTCATAACCATCTTTCTTTTTTACTAATGTAATTGGTTCATTATTAATCAGAAATGATTTGATCTTGCTTTTATCCTTAATCTTGCCTGAGATAAGCATTTCTGTTTTGTCACCTCTTATTTCAACAGTGTCATTTACCGGGACCGGGCTGACAAGTGAAACTTCCGGAGCAACATTTTCTCTGTTCAGATCATATAGTCTTGCTTCTGCATCTTTCAGCATTTTTCTTGCCCTCATATCAAATTCCAGGAGAACAGTGATCTTGTTATAGTCTTCCATGGCTTTATCGAAGTTCATGATCTCTTCATACGATTTGGCCCGGGCAAAATATGCATCAGGATTATCAGGTTTAAGAGAAATGTATTTTGTAAAATCGTTTATTGCATTTGGGTGCTGATTGAATTCCTGATAGTAAGTACCTCTTATAAAATAGAAATCAGGATTTGCAGGAGATATCAGGATGTTTTTCGAGAGATCATTAATGGCATTAGCATAATCAAGTATCTGCTTGTATACCTTGCTTCTCATAAGATAGGCATCGGTATTTCTGTCATCAACTGCAAGCACCTCATTGCACTGGGCCATGGCTTCCATAGGATTCTTGGTGATAAGTAGTTCGGCAAGGGCCAGCCTGGGTTCAGGTATCTTTTTGTCTTTTGATATGGCTTTTTCAAACTCTTTTTTTGCCAACGGTTCATTATTCAGCTTTTTGTAAACAACACCCCTGTAATAGAAGTTCATTCCCGACTCTTTTAAGATAATGGCCGTATCAGATGCTTTAAGGGCCTGATCGTACTTCTCAAGAGCAGTCAGTGTAATAACCTTTGGAGGATAGATTTCTGCATTACGTTTATCAAGTGCCGAAGCATGATTTAAAACAGTTAAGGCCTCTTCATACTTACTCGTTTTGTTATGAATTATGCCAAGCCTGATCATTGCATCTACATTCTTTGCATCGAAAAGAATTGCCTTTTCAAAATCAGCTTGTGCTTCAGGATATTTCAGCAGATTTTCATAAGCCAGCCCCCTTTTATAATAATAATCCGGGTTAGAAGGTTCCAGATTTATTGCGCTGGTAAACTGAACAATAGCATCATCATACTTCATACTCTCCACAAACTCCACTCCTGCTTTATAGTACTTCTTGGCACTCTGACTAAAAGTGTTCACTGATGTCAGGGCCACCATTATTGCCAGGAAACAGATACTCTTCTTCATAATTGTTAATAGATTATTAGCTTAGTTTAACAATCAAATTTAGAAAAATATATTTATAATACCAATCAATAATATGAGCTAACTTCCATTGTTTACGTATATGCTGAGCAAACTGGTGTCGAAATTTTCCTCCGATATGATTTTACCTGTTAACAAAGGAGCCTTTACTCCTTCATTGAAAAATGTCCGGCCTGTAAAGATTCTTGCCTCATCCCATAATCCGACCGAGGTAAAATGATCAAGCACCATTGCCCCTCCTTCAACAAGTAATGATTGTATCCCATTATTAAAAAGATATCGGGTAATCTGTTGCGCTGAAGGGATATCATCAGTAAGTTTCACTTTTATTGCACCCGGGATATCTGCTCCCATGTTAGTTGTAAAAACAATAAGTTTACTGCCAGTCTTAATCATAGACAGTTCATTACCAAACATTCCGGAATTGCTGAGAATAATTTTTACAGGATCGTTTCCTGCCCAGTCTCTTACATTCAACTTTGGATCATCAGCCCTGACAGTACCAGCACCCACAAGAATAGCCTCTTCTTCAGATCTCCATTTATGGACCAGCACTCTTTCCGGTTTGCCCGATATCCATGTTGGTTTTTTCCCGGCATTTTCCGGTCTTCTGATATCGAGGTACCCGTCAGCACTCTGTGCCCATTTAAGCGTTATATATGGCCTTTTCTTCTCAATAAAAGTAAAAAATCTTCTGTTAAGTCTCCTGCAACCCTCTTCAACCACCCCTGAAATGACCTCACAACCTGCATCTTTAAGACGAGTCATTCCCTTTCCCGATACTTTTGCACTTGTATCAATAGTCCCGATGACTACCCGGGGAATCCCTTCAGAAACAATCAGATCAGCACATGGCGGGGTTCGTCCGAAATGGGAACATGGCTCAAGATTTACATATAATGTTGAAGTCTTTAATTTACTTTTATCCTGAACAGAGTTTATTGCATTGACCTCTGCATGAGGGCCTCCTGCTTTGAGGTGATAACCTTCCCCTATTATTTTTCCTCCATTAACAATGACAGAGCCGACCAGTGGATTCGGATATGTCAGACCCTCTGCTTTAGAAGCCAGTTCAAGACATCTCTTCATGAATTTAATATCATCTTTCTCCGTCATTTCCCCGAAAATATTAAATTTGGCTTATGAGTATCAATATACAAACAATAAAAGATATCCGGCTTTATCTGGCAAAGGAACTTGAAGAAATATACAGCATTACCGAATCAGGTTCAATTACAAATATAGTCATTAAGACTGTTTTCAGTACAAATAAGTTGCATCAGCTCTACCTGGATAAACCTGTCGTGAATAAAGAACAGGCACAAAGAGTTGTTGACATATGTAAAGAGCTTAAAACAGGAAAACCTCTCCAATATGTTCTGGGAGAGACTGTTTTTTATGATTGCATAATCAGATTAAACAACTCAACATTAATACCACGTCCTGAAACAGAAGAACTTGTTGATCTTATCATAAAGGAGAATAAAGATTACAGTGGACAAATTATTGATTTCGGAACAGGCTCAGGCTGCATAGCCGTTGCCCTTGCTGCAAATATGCCAGGATCGGAAGTTACAGGAACAGACATTTCTGAAGAGGCCATCAGCATGGCCCGTGAAAATGCCATGCTGAACAATGTAACTGTTAAGTTTCTTATAGAAGATATCTTCAGCTCTGATCAGAATATGTTTGGAAAAGCCGGGATCATTGTAAGCAATCCTCCTTATGTACGCAACTCAGAAAAACTGCTCATGAGCAAAAACGTACTTGACTTTGAACCTCCGGCAGCGCTGTTTGTACAAGACTCCGATCCCCTGGTTTTCTACCGGGCAATTCTCGGTCTGACCCGGAATATTCTGACGTCTGACGGAAAGATATATTTTGAGATTAATGAAGCCCTTGGAAAACAGATGCTTCAACTGTTTGAGTCGTTTGGATATTCGGAAGCAGAAATCGTTAAGGACATAAATGGAAATGACAGAATCATTAAAGGTAGAAGAAATGGCTGAAAATGAGTCCTTTAAAACAGCTCTGGCAAAGTCGATGGCTATATGCTCACGCAGGGAGTTTTGCCGTGATGACATAAGGAATAAACTGAAACTCTGGGATGTGGATGAAAATGACTCGGGAAAGATTATCGATGTTCTTGAAAAAGAAAACTTCCTTAATGAATCGCGTTATGCAACAGCATTTGTAAGGGATAAATTCAAATATAACAAATGGGGAAAAGTAAAGATAGCCATTCATCTTAAAGCAAAAAATATTCCGTCAGAAATAATAAAATCAGCGCTCGATTCTATTGATAATGAGATATATATTAAATTTATTAAGGAAAATATAGCTCTTCACAAAAAATCTGTAAAGGCAAAAAACCAATATGATCTTAAAGCTAAACTGATGAGATACGGATTGTCGAAGGGATTTGAAAACAATATTTTATATGATATCCTGAATGATATTGAAGATTGAATATTTGCCTTTTTCCTGTTGACCTGCCTTATGACAATTAGTGCGGTAGAAGGTTGTATTTTTCAATTTAGGGATTCCGTAACTGTTCATAAATTTTGAAGTAGAATAATAAATTTAAGAGTTTCTTTCTTCTCTCATTTTGATTCGCTTGGCTTTACTCTATTGAATAAAAACGGCACTGTAGGTGCCGGATATGAATAACCCCGGATCAACAATCCGGGGTAGCAGATACCACAGAAGATCCCTCAGGAAGGTGCTGAACTATAGAAGGGTGTGTGTCAGTAATATTAATTTCTGCATTAAAATCAGATTTTATTCACCCCCTTTCGGGGATGCATGTGATTTGTGGTATTCAAGGCTCCGAGTTGTTGACTCGGGGTTAATCACATTTAGCCGCTGTCGCGGCTGACTTTTGGGTGAGTTTGTTCAAGTCGTCTCGTTCCATTTTGTTGCGATTGGCAGAGATGTCACAAATCAAATCCCTATGTTTTGAGGATTCCTCGTATGACGGCCCCGTTTATGTTTTTTAAAAATCTGTCACCCTATATGGATAAAATTCCGGAGACAATACCTGCAATAAATGGCCGGAACGATATGAGAAAAATCAATACGGAACCAATGCAGTCATACAGTACAAGTTGTTTGCGGGTATTGGTGCAGCTGATATAGTAGATTGTGAATGCTGCTCTCAAAACAAGTTGTGAAATAAAAAAAAGAAATACTCTTAAACCATAAGGATTCCATTTCAATGCTTCTGCTGTTTTACCTCTTACTATCAGTGAGAAGCTGTGAGAAAGTCCGCAGGATATACAGGGTTCACCGGTAATTCTTTCATGTATGCATTGAACCGGATAGTTATCCTTTACAGGAGAAAAAATGCCGGAGTATGCAAAAATCATCAATATTACCCCGGCAAAAATGATATTAATTAAAATGTAAGGTTCCTTCCTGAGTTTAACATCTGATGTCTGAAGAAGGTTACTTTTTCTTTGGTGAAGTATCATTTTTACTGGAATTTCCTCCTTCAAGGTCTTCAAGCTTCATCTCAAGATTCTTTTTATTGGAATCGGAATCAGCAGTTATTTCAACCTTATTGCCGTTGTTATCGACTTTTATTGAGACGTTTGCATCTTCAAACCCCTTGACTACATTGTCCTGGACATCATTAATAATGTTTTCAATGTCAGCAGGCCATTTGTCATGGTGCTTTGCAATCCTCCCGGCTACAAATATCTGTGAAAATGATATCATTACAGAGACTATTGCAATGATCAATCCTGCTATCAGCATTCCCCTGGGTGAATTGGTTTTGGATGCCTGTGACATCCCCACTATTGCAAGAACCAGGGCAATGATGCCGGGGATGATAGCAATAATCCCCAAACAGGGAATGACTGCCAGCATAAATGTTATTATTGCAGTTATAAGAGCAGCGATCCCCAGATTTTGTCCTGTATTATTTTTTACCTCTTCCATGATATTGAATTTATTTGTTTTTATTTACACTGGTAAGGATGTTAACTAAATCCTGTTCTAAAGACGTCACCGGATTTTCTATGATGCGTCCGGCTTCAATATTATTTTTAAAAATAATAAATGTCGGCACAAATTGTATATCCAGTTTGTTATATTCACCTATTGGTGATAATTTTTGATTGTCAACCCCAATGAAAGTCATCCTTGTGACGGGGAATTTCCACATATCCATTATCTTCATGAAGCGGGGCACCTCTCTTCTGCTATCCGGACACCATGTCCCCAATACGACTTTAATTGAAAGGCTGTCTTTATTTATTGCAAGCAATTCGTTAATTGCCATGGTATCAGGCAGGTAATCTCCATAGCCCTTATCATACCATGATGAATATGGTTCATAGGTTAACCGGTCAGGATTAAAATAGCCCAGTATCCACGTCTCCTGTTTTGAAAAATCGAAACCTGATGACGAAGATTGTACAGCATCAGCTGATGCAATCTTCCCGGGTCTTACGGTTGAGCATCCGGTTAAAACTATCAAAAAAAAGATACCTGCTGTTACATTTTTCATTATTTAAGGCCTTTGTGATTAATGAAGGAATAATGGAATAATGGAATAATGGAATGATGGGATGATAAAAATAATATTATATTGAGTTTTTGTTCTTTCATATATCTTATCAATTCAGCTATTTTCCGGCAAACTGCATCAAATATGCTTTTATAAATGTGTTCAGGTCACCATCAAGGACAGCCAGTACATTTCCTGTCTCAAGGTTAGTCCGGTGATCTTTCACCATTTTATACGGATGAAGTGTATACGATCTGATCTGGGAGCCCCATTCTATCTTCTTCTTTTCTCCTTCAATCTTTGCCTGCTCTTCCTGCTGTTTTCTCAGTTCAAGTTCGTAAAGCTGCGACTTAAGTATTCGCATTGCATTCTCTTTATTATTGAGTTGAGACCGGGTTTCCTGGTTTTCAATGATAATTCCTGTCGGATGATGGCGTAACCTTACAGCTGTTTCAACCTTGTTTACATTCTGGCCTCCTGCACCGCTTGATCGGTATGTCTCCCATGAAATATCGGCAGGATTGACCTCAATTTCGATATTATTATCTACAAGGGGAGAGACAAATACAGATGCAAAGGTTGTCTGCCTCTTACCCTGTGCATTAAATGGAGATATTCTGACAAGCCTGTGAACTCCGTTTTCACTTTTAAGATAACCATAGGCTTTCTCACCTTCGATTTCGAGGGTGACCGATTTAATGCCCACTTCATCGCCTGACTGGCAATCAAGTTCTTTGACCTTATAATTATTTCTTTCAGCCCACCTGAGATACATACGCATAAGCATTGCTGCCCAGTCGTTGCTTTCTGTACCACCTGCACCGGAATTTATTTTTAAGATTGCTCCCAGCTGGTCTTCTTCTTTTTGCAGCATATTCCTGACTTCCAGATCTTCGATTATCGAAAGACATGTTTTGTACTGGTTATCAAGTTCTTCTTCCGTAGCCTCTCCATCCCTGAAGAAATCATTTATTACAGCAAGATCATCAACAGCTGCACTGATCCTGTCAAAATCTGTTGTCCAGCTTTTAAGTTGCGAAATTTCTTTCAGGAGCTCTTCGGCTTTTTTGGGATCATCCCACAAGCCGGGTTGTTGCGAAGCTACCTCTTTCTCTTCAATAATCACCTGTTTGCCTTCGATGTCAAAGATACCTCCTCAACGCATCACGGCGTTTTGATAATTCTTTTATCTGATCGTTAGTTATCATATTTGAAATTTTGGACAAATTTACTCATTTATGTGAGATTCCCTTTGCCCTGAATGATCTGAAAATAGTTGAAATTCATTTCTGATCTGCTCTCCGCATAATCATGATAATATTATTTTTGTGGCGGTAAAATGAAATCCCCATCCGGCATATTAAACTTTTATTATGGCCTGCCTCACACAATGCGGGGTAATATTATACGGCTTAATGTAATAAAATTCTCCAAGTGGTTTTCACTTGTAATGCCGGTAATCTTTCCCTTTTATACTGAAAATCACCTGTCAATCACCGAGATAATGGCTCTCAAGTCAGTCTATTCCATGGTTATTGTTGCGCTTGAACTGCCAAGCGGATACTTTGCAGATGTTCTTGGAAGAAAAAAAACCCTCGTTATCGGCTCTGTACTGGCCGCAGCAGGTTTTATAATATACTCATTTACCCACTGTTATGTGGGATTTCTTTTGGCAGAGATGGCCCTGGGTGCCGGTCAGAGCTTTATCTCAGGAGCCGACTCGGCTATGTTGTACGACACTCTGGCTTCAGGCAACAGGCAGGACGAGTATACCCGTTATGAAGGCATTAATGCATCTATAGGCAATTTCTCAGAAGCTTTTGCAGGTCTTACCGGCGGAGCTCTGGCTGTAATAAGTCTTCGGTTCCCTTTCTATATACAGGCAATAATAGCATCTACTGCCATCCCGGCTGCTCTGACACTTACAGAACCGGCTATATACTCAAAAGAGACACGGACCAGACGTTTCCGCGACATCGTGACAGTATTGAAAAGAATTGTTTTACATGAAAAAGACCTCCGGTTCAATCTGCTTTTTTCCTCTATAATAGGTGCCGCAACATTACTGATGGCCTGGTTCGTCCAGCCGCTTTTTGAGAAGATGTTGCTTCCCCTGGCATTTTATGGTATTGTATGGACCGCCCTGAACCTTTTCACAGGAGGATCTTCCATATTGGCTGACACTATCGAAAAGAAACTTGGTGAGTCAGCAACCCTGAAAGTTATAGCAGTCTTTATACCTGCATTAATGGTTATATCCGGATTAATTCCTGTAGTTACAATTATCCCGCTTCTTGTTATCTTCTATCTTCTTCGGGGGATAGCAACACCTGTTCTTAAGGATTATATCAATAAACAGACCGGAAGCGACGTAAGGGCTACCGTGATGTCGCTGCGCGACCTTGTAATAAGAGTATTCTTCTCCCTCTTTGCCCCGCTTGCCGGCTGGCTGACCGATAATTACAGCCTGGGGACAGGACTGGCAGTATCAGGCAGCTTAATAATGATATTATCCCTTACCACACTGATACTGTTTATCAGTAATGGCAATAAGAAAAGGTTATCACCGGCCAGTAATAAAAATGACTTTTAAAAATCACTATTGTCTGGAACAATGATGGTTTGTGTTATAAGAGGCAGATTTCTCACTTCGTTCGAAATGACAGACGGCTTTTAAGCTGGGTGTAGGAGAAGGCGGCGGCGGTGCCGCCGCCTTCTCCTACACCCTCACCCACATTCAGCAGACTGTCATTCCGACCGTAGGGAGGAATCTCATCAGGGATTAAATATTTGCAATAAGATAAGTAATCCACATTATAACGAAGTCACGAAGCAAGGGCGCAATAAATAATAGCTTTAAATAAACATGAGATATTATTCCGGACAGTAGTGTTTAAAAATAAAGATTATATTTATCTCGTTAAAAAAGGCTTATCCGCTGGCCGCAAACCGTAAGCTAAAAGCCTTATACCGATTACTATGATACAATTGATTATCTGGATCAAACCTTTTGCCAGGTATGTATTGATTGCCTGGATCATAACGATGATAACTGTATCATCAATTCCTTCATTACCCACGCTGAAGATCCATACTGAAAAGTGCGATATCAGGCTTGACTATCTTATCCATTTCTGCGAATACGGACTTCTGGCATTTATTACCTATCTCTCATTTACCGGCAAAGAGTTTAAGATGAATATGAAAAAATATCTTTCCCTGACCATTGCCCTTATTGCGTTTGCTGTACTGGATGAATATCACCAGAAGCTTATTCCCGGAAGATCGTTTAATGTAAAAGATATCCAGAGCAATATCATTGGGATAATTACCGCGCTTGGATTCTGTATTTATCTCTTCAGGTTGATTGCCAGCAGACTTGCCAAAAGAGATTTAAAATCGCATCAATAAACCTTGAAGCCGGAAAAGGTTCCGGTACCTGTTTTCTGTTTTAAACGTTTCAACGTCCTGAAAATACACCTCAATTAATAATAATTAAAGAATTAAAGAATACACATCTTTATTTGGAAATATTACGGTGCGCTGCACCACTATGATCTGTGACAACCGAATATCTACAAATTTTATGGTGCGCTGCACCATCTAAATCCAGTGTAAAGTATAGGACAGGATATCTATTTCTGTTCTGGACCCATAAAAAAGCAGCAGAGCTGCTAAATATTTGTAGAAATGCATCTGGGAAAAGCTCTGGAGGTGCAGAGCACCGTACCCCCACCCTCGTGTAAGTTATTGTTTGTTAAATTAATCAATAAACCCTGAAGCCGGAAAAGGAGCCTGTGCCGGTTTCAAAACCTGTACCAACATTTATTATTGGTTTTACTTTGTCGCCAGCAGATAATTTCATAGTAATGCTCCTGGTTATTGAAGAACCTGTTGTTATTCCATTATTTAATATTTCATAGAGTGACCCATTTAGAAATACTTTCAATACTCTGGAATCCCCTGTGCCGGTAGCGTTATAACTTATATTAATTGTATATATCCCTGTAGCAGGTGCTGAAAATACACCAGTAGAAGAATTATATCCTGAACCATCATTATAATCAATGTTTCCCGCGATAAAATCATAATCAGACATAAACGTTGTCACTGTTTCAGAAACTGGTTTTTTTGCCCTGAATGCCACCATGGCACCCAGAGAAACCGTGTTGCCGTTTGTTATTGAAAGAGAATTAGTTGATTCTGAATATGTCAACTGCTGAATCTCATTTGCCGGATCGGCGTCGGCATCATTTTTCAGTGAGGAGAGGTCGACAGGAGTGGCAACATTCGAAATTGATAATTGATTAGTGCTGGTATTAAAACTTAAAGACTGGACAAACTTTGAAAGATCTGCCGAGTTCCCGCCCGAGATTGAAAGGGTATTGTTTGCACCGTTAAAGGTAAGTTGCTGTGAATCTGTATTATCAAGGTATTTACTTAGATTAACGCCAGTTGAAGAGCTGTTTTTTGTAACAGTCAGCAAGTTGTCAGTCAACAGGATATCCTGAATTTCGTTTGTGGCATCAGCATCAGCATCATCCTTGAGTTCAGAGAGGTTAACTGTACTGCTTGTCCCGGAAATGCTCAGGACACGTGTCGAAGGGTCGAGCGATATTGTCTGCCGGTAAGGAGAGAGGTCCCATTCAGTTGCAACCGTATTGTTGGTTATCTTAAGTTTATCTGAACTTATTACAAGATCCTGAAGTTCATTCTTCGGGTCACCATCAGCTTCAATAGTTGCCAGCAGAACTGAATTCCCCCGGGAAATACCCAGGAAATTACCTTCAGCAGTTTTGTTTATTGTCAAAGTCTGAAGAAGGCTGGAGAGAGGTACCGAGTTGCCTCCGCTTATAGTGAGTGTGTTTTCATCGAAGGAAAGAGTCTGATCATCAGAGGCAGGGTCACCCGGTTCGCCTTTCTCTCCCTGATCACCCTTGGGACCTGCCGGTCCGGCTTCAAGTGATTTCTGTGCATATAAAGCATAAGGTACAGAGAGGAACTGCATGGTTCCCATGTCGAGAAAGTCATTAGCAAATTTAACTTCAACTTTAAGATAGTGAAGAGCATCAGCCCAGCTAACCTGTGAAAGGTCACTGCATGTTCCTCCGGTCGGGGTACCATGACCTATAACCAGTGAAAAGACTCCATATTTCGAGGTGGTTATATCAGAATGAAGCTCCTGGTAAACAAGTGTTCCCAGCGGACTTTCCGAAATGATCGAAAATCTGACATCTATGTCCTTATTAATTAACTCCTTTCCATAGCTATCCCTTGCTACCGCCTGATAATGAATCCCCGCAGGAACACTACCCTGGCCAAAACTGATGGCACACAAACCTGCCAGAATAAAAACGAACAAACATCTTCTCATACCGATTAAATTTTTTCTATTTTAAATGTCCTCTCTATCAATCCATCATCACTTTTTATCCTGACAAAATATAAACCCACCTTGTATTCATCAAACTCCACCTGCTGAATATAAAAATAACTATCTGTAAAACTTATTGTTCCGGTATGGACTATTGATCCGGCCATATTTATTATTTCAACCCTGAATCCACGGGCCTTATCTCCAAAAAACTTTATGTAAATGTAATCTTTAGCCGGATTGGGGTATACATCAACGCCATTACCATCAGGCTTAAGTTCTGAAGTAACTCTCATCCCCGGTTGCTGAAAACCCTGTGTAAGAACATAATCGGGGTTGCTGATTACTTCAATCATCTCCTCACCTATTGTTTGCGAATAATCAAATCCCCCTGCTGCTGTTACCCCTGCAACCGGTACAAGTACCTGGTGTGACAATTGTTGAGAAAACAGATTACAGGCAAAAACCAAAAAAAACAGTGTGCTGACTTTTATCCCCTTAACTAACATCCCTTGTTTTATCTCCTGATTCAAAAATAATTAGTTTTTTTAAATATTAACATTTTTTGTTCATAAACATGTTAATAACTTGGTAATAAAAATAATTAAAAAATTCACATTTTGCCTTACCATTTTATATTTATCTGGTTTTTTCTTCAATAATTTAAAGAAAATATCCCGGGGAAATAAACTTCATATTTGAGATGCTTAAGTCATTATTATATAATAATCTTACAGAAGCGGGTTGCGATGAAGCAGGAAGGGGTTGTCTTGCCGGACCAGTTGTTGCTGCAGCGGTCATCCTTCCGAAAAGCTATAGTCATCCCGTTCTTAATGATTCAAAAAAACTCTCGGAAAGGCAAAGGGCCAGCCTGAAAGATGAAATAATGAAATCGGCAGTTGCCTGGCATGTTGCCTTTGTTAATAATAATGAGATAGATGAAACGAATATTCTGAAGGCCTCCATAAAGGCAATGCACATTGCAATTGAAGGCCTGAAGACAGTACCTGAGTTTCTGCTTATCGACGGTAACAGGTTCTACCCTTATAAAAAAATCCCATATGAGACAATCATTAAGGGCGACGGTATCTATTTTTCAATAGCGGCAGCCTCCGTACTGGCAAAGACATTCCGCGATGAATATATGGAAAAACTTGATAATGAGTTTCCTGAATACGGTTGGAAAAAGAATAAAGGGTATCCAACTACATTTCATCGGGCTGCAATAATGAAATACGGAATTACCCCATATCACCGAAAAACATTCGCACTTCTTGATACTCAGACGAAATTCGAATTCTGATTGTCTGTCATTGCTAATTCTGTTCTGACATTTTTTTCTCACGACTTCCAATAAAATCACAAGAAAAATCATAATTAGTTAAATATGTTAAAGTGGAATCAATATAATTTAGAAAAGCTATCTTTGCCTGCTAACTTAAAATTGTTCAAAAAGTTACTCTATATGAAAAAATTGTTCTCTTTTTTAATGATCCTGGTTCTCAGCACCGGATTAAAAGTAAAAGCTGATGAAGGTATGTGGCTGTTGCCGCTTATCGAAAAGCTGAATATTGGTAAAATGACTGAAATGGGTCTCAAGCTGTCAGCTGAAGATATTTACAGTATAAACAAAGCGAGTGTCAAGGATGCCATAATTATTTTTGGCGGCGGATGTACCGGAGAGATCGTGTCTCCACAAGGTCTGATACTTACAAATCATCACTGCGGCTATGATGCTATCCAGAATCACAGTTCAGTTGAGCACGATTACCTTCGCGATGGATTCTGGGCATTATCTAAAGAAGAAGAACTGCCAAATGAAAATCTTTCTGCTACTTTTCTCCTGAGCATTGAAGATGTGACAGCCAGGGTTCTTGAAAACGTAAAAGAGGGAATGAGCGAACAGGATCGCACAAATGCAATTAACAATGCACGTCAGGTTATTGAGAAAAAAGCCGCTGAAGGCAACAATTACAGAGTGACAGTGGCAAGCTTTTATGGCGGAAATTATTTTTATCTTCTCACATACGAAAGATATAATGATGTAAGGCTGGTAGGAACACCTCCTTCATCAATTGGAAAATACGGTAACGATGCCGACAACTGGGAATGGCCCCGTCATACAGGTGACTTCAGTGTATTTCGTGTTTATACAGGACCTGATGGGAAACCTGCTTCCTATTCAAAAGATAATATACCCATGAAACCGAAACATTATCTTCCTGTTTCAATTAAAGATCTGAACAAGGGCGATTTCACAATGATACTTGGTTACCCCGGAAGAACAAACAGGTACATGACCTCTTTTGAAATAGATGAACAGCTGAAGATCTCACATCCCGACAGAATAAAGATCCGTGGATTAAAACAGGATATCTGGATGAAAGATATGCAGGCTGACGAGAAGATCAATATCCAGTATGCTTCAAAATATTCAGGATCATCAAACTATTGGAAATATTCAATCGGACAGAAAGCAAGTCTTGAAAGACTCAATGTAAAGGCAAAAAAAGAACAGCTTGAAAACCAGTTTAATTCATGGGTGGCTGAGAATGCCGATCGCAAAGCAAAATACGGCGAAGCACTTAATATGATCAAAACAGCAATCCAGGGAAGATCTGAATATTATAATGCAATGCAGTATTTGAATGAGTGTCTTGGAGGATGCGAGCTTCTCCAGATGAACAGGGGAACAGAAAGTCTGGCATCAGCTCTCAAATCGGGTGACAATAAGAAGATCAAAGAAGCAGTTGATAACATCAAAGATTTTACCAAAGAGTTCTACAAGGACTATAATCCTGCAACCGACAATAAATCAATGAAAGCAATGATGAAACTTTACAGGGCAGATGTTCCTGCAAAATTTCATCCCGACTACTATGTGAAAGTGGTTGACAAGAAATACAAAGGGAACATTGACAAATTTGTCGATGATATGTTTGCAAAGTCATTATTTGCAAATGAGAATAAACTTAATGCATTCCTCGAAAAACCTGAACTTAAGACACTTGAGAAAGATCCTGTTTGTGTAACCTTCAAATCAATTATGAATACTGCACAGGAGGTATCAAAGGGATTAAAACAGTACGAACCAACACTTTCCGCGGGTAAAAGACTCTGGATAGCTGCATTGATGGAGATGGCCCCGGAAAAGATACAGTTCCCTGATGCAAACTCAACCATGCGTCTGACTTATGGATCTATTCAGGATTATGATCCGAGAGATGCCGTCACCTATAAATATTATACAACACTTCAGGGTGTAGTAGATAAATACAAACCTGGTGATTACGATTTCGACCTTCCAAAAAGGCTTATTGAACTGAATAATAAGAAAGAATTCGGAAGATATGCATCACCAAAAGGTTACATGCCTGTTTGTTTTCTCACAACCAACGATATCACAGGTGGTAACTCAGGAAGCCCTGTAATGAACGGGAACGGGGAACTGATCGGACTGGCTTTTGACGGGAACTGGGAATCGATGAGCGGCGATATAGCTTACGAGCCTAAACTGCAGAGAACAATAGTTGTCGATATCCGCTATGTCCTCTGGGTAATGGATGTTTTTGCCGGAGCAAAAAATCTTGTTGATGAGATGACAATAGTTCAATAGTATTTTCTGTCAAATCTTTACATATACCTCCTCCCTTTCGGAAGGGGGTATTTTTGTGTTAAACAGAAATCTGACCGTGTTATACGTTTTTACCTTTTAGTGATTATCTTTGCAAAAATTTTCTGGCTATGCATCTGAGTTTCCATGAGATTCTGGCATCATTTATGGTTCTGTTTGCTATCATTGACATAACTGGTTCCATCCCGATAATACTTGACATCAAAAGCAAAACAGGTAGTGTGGAACCTGAAAAAAACACCCTTGTTTCCTTTGGGATATTTTTTGCATTTTTATTCATAGGCAGCCCTTTGCTCGGTGTCTTTGGTATTGATGTATCATCATTTGCAATAGCAGGTTCATTCATCATCTTTCTTATTGCCATGGAGATGATTCTCGGGATTGAACTTTTTAAAAACGATCCTTCAAGCGGAGGATCGATTGTCCCCATAGCCTTCCCTCTTATAGCAGGTGCAGGATCAATAACCACTATTCTTTCATTAAAAGCCGAATATTATACTATAAACATTTTTATTGCGCTTATACTGAACATGATAATTGTATACCTGGTGCTAAAGCTTACCCATGTGTTTGAGAAAATCCTGGGGAATGCAGGTATGCAGCTTCTTAAAAAGATATTTGGTGTCATCCTTCTTTCAATTGCAATAAAGCTATTTATAACCAACTCCGGTATTGTTCTGCCTCATGGCTTGTAATATCACAATATATACTGATGGAGCTTCAAGTGGAAATCCCGGTCCTGGAGGATACGGTGTAGTGCTTATTTCCGGAAAACACCGGCTCGAGAAATCAGAAGGATTCAGACTCACAACCAACAACAGGATGGAACTTCTTGCTGTTATTACAGGTCTTGAAGCTCTTAAAAATCCGGGAAATAATGTAGTTATCTATACTGATTCAAAATATGTTGCTGATTCGGTAGAAAAAGGATGGGTCTTTCAATGGGAATCAAAAGCTTTCAGAAATAAGAAAAACCCTGACCTCTGGAAAAGATTTCTTATAGCATACCGGAAACACAATGTGAGATTTGTCTGGATAAAAGGACATGCCAATAACCCTGAAAATGAAATCTGCGACAGGCTGGCTGTCGAAGCTTCAGCTAAAAAAGATCTCAGAGATGATATTGGATATTCTCCTGATAACGACACCCTAATGACATCCTGCGAATCTTACTGATCCCCTGAATATCTTGCATTTAATAAAATAAAAATGCAATTTTGCATAAATATCTCCCAGATGCAGAAACTTCACATTCCCCCTACATCTACTACCCCGGAGATCTGTTTTTCTCCGGAAGACAATACATTCATGATACGTGGCACTTCTTCACCTGAAGATGTTCGCGCCTTGTATTATCCTGTTATAGAATGGGCCAGACTCTTTATTGATGAACTGATCGAAAAAAAGAGTGACCGTTATTCAAAAGAGAACCCTCTCAGACTTCAGATTGATTCGAATTATTTTAATTCATCATCAGCCAAGTTCTTTTATGATATCCTTCTGGAATTTAAAAGACTTGCCCCCTTTGAGATCCCGTTAGTTGTTGAATGGTTCTACGACAAGGAAGATATTGACCTGCAGGAGGCAGGTTCAGATATCGCTTTGCTTGCCAATATGGAATTTACTTTTATAACAAAAAACTAGTAATACCAGATGCGGGGACAAAAAGAACTTTACGATATTCTCGGGAATCTGACCATAATGTATGAATATCACGAGCACCCGCCACTTGCAACAATTGAAGATGCAAAGATCCATTGGAAAGATTATAATTCGGGAAGGTGTAAAAACATTTTCTTCCGCAACCATAAAGGAGACAGACACTATCTGGTAATTCTTGAACACCTTCGTCAGCTCGACATACACGATCTCGAAAAAAGACTCAGGCAGGGAAAGCTTACCTTTGCCTCTGACCGCAGGCTGAAAAAGTACCTCGGCCTGGAACCCGGATCAGTATCTCCTTTCGGACTTGTTAATGACAAAGAAAAGCATGTTCATCTTTTCATTGATGAGAAACTCAAAGAATTTGATCGTCTTGCATTTCATCCAAATATAAACACCGCCACACTTGTGATTTCAAAGCCTGATTTTATTAAGTTTCTGGAATATACAGGCAACAGTTATGAGTTTATTAAAATGTATGAATAAATTATAATTCTTAAATTTCCTTAAAAACAACTTACTTCTGCATCAGATTTCTTTCCAGTACGTCATTATCAAAAGACCTTGAAATGAAACATTCCCTTAAAAGAATTTTGACGTGCGGAGTAGCCTCTGTTTATCTCTTAGCCGGTGTCAGTGGCCAGAACATTGAAAAGAAGCAATACAGGGCAACACAGGTATCAACGCCTCCTGTCATTGACGGTACTCTCGATGAGGATGCCTGGCAATCAGGAACATGGATTGATGATTTCACACAATATGAACCATATAACGGGAAGCCTTCAACACAAAGAACAGAGTTTAAAATAATCTTTGATGAAGATAACCTTTATGTGGCTGTCAAGGCTTTCGATACAAGCCCTGACAGTATTGTCAACCGACTAACCCGCCGCGACGACATTGATGGTGATGACGTTGCTCTCCTGATCGACAGCTTCCATGATCTACGGACCGGATTTATGTTCGGAGTAAGTTCTGCAGGTGTAAAATTCGACCAGATGCACACCGACGACGGACAATCGCAAGATGATTCATGGGATCCTAACTGGTGGGTAAAAACGTCTGTTAACGGAGAAGGATGGGTAGCAGAAATGAAAATTCCCTTCAGCCAGCTCCGGTTTGAAAAGAATTCCGGAGATGTATGGGGATTGGAAGTAATTAGAGAGACCTACAGAAATAATGAAACTGACATATGGCAACATATTCCTAAGGACGCCCCCGGAACAATCCATTTAATGGGAGAGCTCACAGGTCTTGAAAAAATTGAGCCGCGAAAAATTTTTGATATTACTCCCTATGGCGTTGCAAAAGCTGAAACTTTTGAAAAAGATGCCTCTGATCCCTTCAAAAAAGATGGTAATAAGTTCGGGATAAACGGTGGAATAGATGCAAAAATCGGAGTCACAAATAATATGACTATGGACCTTACCGTTAATCCCGATTTCGGACAGGTGGAAGCTGATCCTTCTGAAGTGAACCTGAGCGCTTACGAAACATTTTTTGAAGAAAAACGGCCATTTTTTATTGAAGGCAACAACATAACAAATTTCAACATCGGTGTTGGCGATGGCAATATGGGTAATGATAACCTATTCTATTCCAGACGTATCGGCCGAAGTCCCCATGGCGATCCCTCTCTCGAAGACGGATGGCATTCGGATATACCAGGTGTCACTCCTATCATCGGAGCTACAAAACTTACAGGCAAAACAAAAGACGGACTTTCAGTCGGGTTCGTTGAAGCAGTAACTTCTGATGTTTATGCCAGAATTGATACTATAGGAGGCAGGAAAACAGAAAAAGTAGAACCGCTTTCAAATTATTTTCTGGGAAGAGTAACAAAAGATTTGAATGAAGGCAAAACCATACTGGGAGGCATATTCACAAGTGTAAACAGGAACCTGGATGATAATCTCGCAAGTGATCTTCACAAATCGGCCTATTCGGGAGGTCTTGATTTCACCCAATACCTCAAAGATAAAAAGTGGATGTTCAATATTAATGCTGCATTAAGCCAGGTAAACGGAACCAGGGAGGCTCTGAAAAACACACAGATGTCATCAGCCAGATATTACCAGCGTCCCGATAATAATTATACCCGGTTCGACACCACCCGTACCTCACTTATGGGCTCGGGCGGTAAAATGCAACTACAAAAACTTGACGGCCATCTCAATCTTATGGGATGCGTTACATGGAAGACTCCCGGATTCGAGACCAACGATATGGGATATCTCCGTGAAGCTGATCAGATCCTTTCTGTTCTATGGGCCGGATATAATATCTGGGAGCCTAAATGGATCTACAGACGCATTAACCTCAATCTTGATGTATATGCAACCAATAATTTCGGAGGCGACATCACTGGCAGCGGATTGGAATATAACGGAAACGTTAATTTTAAAAATTTCTGGGAGGCATGGCTCGGAGGCAATTTCCAGGGATCATATATCTCTACAGGAAAACTCCGCGGAGGACCGAAGATGGAATTACCGGGAAGCCTTAACCTTTACGGCGGATTCTCGACAGACAGCAGAAAAAAATTAACTATTGAAATATCCGGTCAGATGTATCATGCTTATGAAAACAGTGGATATTCCTATTACTCAGGGATTGAGATTACCTATAAACCAACCAACTATATTTCATTTGAAATAGAGCCCGGGTATAGCAAGTCATTCAGTAATATGCAGTATGTTTCAAAAGTTTCCTATAACGACAAAGACAAATACATTTTTGCAAGTATTGATCAGAAAACAGTAAATACATCATTCAGGATAAATTTTAACCTTAGTCCCGACCTTACCTTCCAATACTGGGGACAGCCGTTCATAGCTTCAGGCAAATACTACGATCATAAATATATTGTCAATCCTCTGGCAGATAAATATACCGAAAGATATAAAGTATATGCCACTGATCAGAAAAATTTGGATGGAGATCATTATGATATTGATGAAAACATTGATGGTACAACCGATTACAACTTCGACAAACTGGATTTTAACGTGCAGGAATTCCTTTCAAACCTGGTTTTACGCTGGGAATATAACCCCGGGTCAACTGTTTACCTTGTATGGAGCCAGGCAAGAAAATATAAAAACGACTCCGGAGTGATGGATGTCTTTAACGATGCTGGCAATTTGTTTGACAGAGATAACGATGCTCCTCATAATGTGTTTCTTATCAAGTTCAGCTACAGATTTGGATTGAAATAACCGGATGGCTTGTTTACAGTTGAATATATTAATCTGTTGTTTATTTCTTTGCTTTAATTTATTTTATCTTTTATTTTGCACATTCTGAATAAGAATTGATATTTTTTATTTCAATTTATTTATAAATGTAATCCTGTTCAGATTTTTAAATTTCAAATGATAATTTAATTTAATTGCAAGACCCTGGAGGGCGAAGAAAAAATGAGTGGAACAGATAAAATCAAGATTGGTATCGTAGGATACGGAAACCTTGGAAGAGGTGTTGAGCTTGCCATCAGGCAAAATACTGACATGGAGCTTGTTGCAGTATTTACAAGACGGGAACCTTCGGATCTGAGAATAAGGACTACTGGTGTCCAGGTACATAAGTACTCTGATATGAAAAGTTTTATCGGGAAAATTGATGTGATGGTGCTTTGCGGTGGCAGTGCCACAGACCTGGCAACCCAGACACCCGAAATAGCAAAGATGTTCAATACCATTGACAGCTTTGACACACATGCAAAAATTCCACAATATTTTGCACTCGTTAATGAGTCGGCCACTGCATCAAAACATACCAGCATTATTTCAGTAGGATGGGATCCGGGGATGTTTTCAATCAACAGGCTTTATTCAAACTGTATACTTCCCGGAGGAAAAGATTATACCTTCTGGGGCCCGGGTGTAAGCCAGGGACATTCTGATGCAATCAGAAGAATAAAAGGTGTTAAGAATGCAAAACAGTATACTATTCCTGTAGAAAGCGCTGTTGAAAAGGTGAGGAAAGGCGATAATCCCGAATTTACAACAAGGCAAAAACATACAAGACTCTGCTTTGTAGTGGCAGAAAAAGGTGCTGACCTTTCAGTAATTGAAAGAGAGATTAAAACCATGCCAAACTATTTTGATGAATATGATACAACTGTGAATTTCATCTCCGAGGAGGTTTTTCAGAAGGAACACAGCGGGATGCCTCATGGTGGATTTGTCATCCGCAGCGGAGCAACAGGAGAAAACGGAGAACATAAGCATATAATTGAATATTCATTAAAGCTTGACTCGAATCCGGAATTTACATCATGCGTACTTCTTGCCTATGCAAGAGCTGCATATAAACTTGCCGGAGCCTCCCAGTTTGGTGCAAAGACAGTATTTGACATTGCACCTGCATTGCTTTCACCGCTTACAGGCGAAGAGATAAGAAAGAAACTTCTGTAACAGGTTTTATCCTGTTTGTTAACTGTTATTAAAACAAAGGGAGTGTGTCAAAAGTCCTTTGTGTTCTTCGTGTATCCTTTGTGCTCTTCGTGGTTATTCATAAATCATTGAACCACAAAGGACCTAAAGGTTACACAAAGAGCTCTAAGGAAAATATTTATCTTAATTAACACTTTTGATACATCCTCTTGTTTGAAAACCGGCAGGATTGCCGGAATACCGTAGCAAAAAGGTCTCTTCGCTATAATCTGTGATGGGATTTTAGTTGAGGTCGGTGACAGATTATGGATCAGGTAAAAAATACGGTGGAAAGAAATAGCCTGATTGTCTTGATGCTATTGATATTCAAATTGAGAATGATTAAAGCTTACGGGAGATTGTTTTACCTGGACAAAGATTCCGAACGGAACGCAGTAGAGTGAGGAATCTCCAAGGAGTAAGGGATATTCTATTTTTCATATACAGACTCGAAAAACTTTTTGCATGAAAATTATACCTATTAACCACCTTTTCGAATTAACCCCCAAAAAGCTTGTGACCATAATAAACAACTTTCAAAATTGAAACCAGGATTGATAATCTATCTTCCGGGGTTCAAATCTTAATTAAGTTTTCACTATTGTCCGGAATAATTATATTGCGTCCCTACCGGGACTTAAATGTAAAATGGGAAACATCTTTCTACCAATATATTGTCCCGCTGGGACAATCCCGTTAGGGATTAAATATTGGTAGAAAATAATTTAACCCCATTTAAACCCAAGTCCCATAGGGACGTAATATTGAATTGTTTAAATCATTCCTGCATGTTTATATCGAACAATAGTGTTGAATTTTCGTAAGATTAAATATTAAAAAATTTCATAAGCCATTTTAAGATTTTGTTTAACTTTATAGAACTGTGATAGAAGATGTCGGGCTTAAGCATTATACCTCAATGAAATCGATGATTAAATATTAATGCTCATGTGACTGACGGGGCAGTGCTTTGAAAGACATACATCTTAACAGGAATATGATAATTACGAAGCATACACTATATACACGATTTGAGCAGATATATGCGATTTCATTACTTATATAAAGTAAGTTAGCTTGCAAATTTGGTGCCCCAAAAATTTGTATATATTTAAGAGTATCAGATAACCACTCAAAAGCATAGAATAGAATTATGGAATCAAATATTATAGATCCTTCCCTTTGGATATTTATTTTATTCACTGTTTTCATTTTTATTAGTTTTTATTTTCAAATAAAAAATTCCGAAGATCCATTTATTAAAAGAAACTTAAAGAGATATCTGATTCTTAGAAACTTAGATAAGATATACAAACCCTATTTAACTCAATATTTTAATTTCTATAATTCACTTGATGAAAAAAACAAACTGCTGTTTGAAAGAAGAGTTCAGAGATTTATCGATTTAAAGGAATTTATTCCCCGGGGTGGAGATAAAACAGTTACCCCCGAAATGAAAGCAATGATTGCTGCTACAGCAATTCAACTTACATTTGGTTATCCAAAAGTCTATTTTTTACATTTCTGGAGAATCCTTATCTATCCAGATAATTATTACTCAACTATAACTCATAAATATCATAAGGGAGAGGTGAACGTTAGAGGGATTATTGTTTTATCATGGAAAAGCTTTAAAGAAGGTTTCTCAAACCAGACAGATGGTCTTAACTTAGGATTTCATGAAATGGCTCATGCACTTAGACTTATAAACATCGTTGAAAATGAGGAGTATGATTTTTATGATCGAGAGATAATGAACGAATTTGATAAAGAGGCTAAGTATGAAACAATTAAATTAATAAACTCCCCTGAAGAGAAATCATTATTTAGAAACTATGGCACTGTCAATTTAGATGAATTTTTCTCAGTGGCAATAGAATGCTTTTTTGAAAAATCATATGAGTTTAAACAATACAATCCAAAGCTATATATGCTCATAACGAAGATTTTAAAAATTGATCCTAATCAATTATACTCAGAAAGTTATATTAAAAACATCGCCTCTTAAACCAGATATCAATGAGTACCTGGACAAGTGGCCGGATGCTTCGTCGAGTAACGCTTACTAACTATTACCGTCGGGCTGTTAGGCATCATAGATAGTCATCAAGACATAATAAAATTTGTTATGAGAAAATATCATTTTTTGCCAGTCATCCTATTTGCATCTATGCTTACCATATCAGGATGCAAGAAAGAAACTCCGATAAATATTATATTGTATGATAAACCTTTGACGACTATAAAATCTTATATCCATGGCAAATGGAATCTGATTTATGGTAAAGGAGGGATCTGTGGCACCTGTGTTTTCCCTTGTAATAATTGCACAGTTGAATTCACAACCGATGACAGATTTATCAGTAAATCTTTTGTTGTTACGACAGATACAACCAAAATAACTTGGATTAAAGATATTGGAATGTACCTCCAAGATGACTCAACATATTTAATGACATTCTATGCTTATCCATATTTCAGACATGCATATGTAATTGATAAAATCTATTATGATACTTTAATCTATCATGACAATGCTTCAGATCCAATGTTTTACTATTGTGTTAAATCAAAATAATAATCAAATCTCCAGGTAATTCTTAAAGTTGTGTAAAAATACTACGAATGCCTAACACGGACGGTGCTATGAAAAGCAATCGCCCCGGTTTTTGCTTTAGCTCCTTAACCCAAGACAGCTTTTTTTTGTACTTGCACCCGGACACCTGCATCTGCACGCAATTAAATTTCTACATACTTTAAAAGTATTCTGGCTTCTATCAACTTTGTATCGTGACACTGCGCCGGTGCTCCCAATTAAAATCCTATACTATGCTGGTTAACCGGCTCCGATCATATAAATACCGCGGCATTCGTAATGCTCAATAAATTTCGTGCTTAATATGCAAGCTGCTTATAATGTGCAGTATAAAAATGTTGTCATTAGTAACGAAACGAAGTGGAGTGAGGAGTCTCCGGGGAGTAAGGGCTATTCCATTTTTCATATACAGACTCGAAAAACTTTTTGCATGAAAATTCTGCCTGTCAACCACCTTTTCAGCTTGATCCGCGTTTTTGTTTTAAAACCGGCAGGTGCCGGAATACTGTAACAAAAAGGTCTCATCGCTATAATCTGTGAGGGGATTTTAGTTGAGGATGATAGCAGATTATTGCATGATCCGGTTGAGGGGACCTATCAACAAAAATCCCCTCAGTCTGCCTTCAGCAGACACGGATTTTTTGTTTTCATCTCCTCACCGGAGCAAGCTCCGTTCGGAGCTTAAAACAAAAAATCCCCTTCGCTTCGCTCAGTGAGGGGATTTTGGTTGAGGTCGGTGGCGGATTCGAACCGCCGTAAACGGTTTTGCAGACCGCTACCTAGCCACTCGGTTAACCGACCAAATATTTTAATTTAAAGAACTTCAATAACTTTTTTTATACATCTTAGTAGCGGATTGTTCGTCACGCTAAGCATAACTCATATACTCCTCTACTACTACACACAGGCGATTCGAACCAACGTAAACGGTTTTGTCACGATGTATCGGGACTACCTAGTCCCGACTTGTCGGGATTAACCGACCATTGTTTTGGAATGCAAAAATAATAAAATTTGTTTATAAACAAGCTATCTGCTTAAT
>Ga0116171_10001257_pt1 | contig 25512 bp, 17 predicted proteins | sample AD_JPNHW2_MetaG_FD_89798 | JGI IMG/M metagenome (GOLD analysis project Ga0116171, IMG submission 89798) | Active sludge microbial communities of municipal wastewater-treating anaerobic digesters from Japan - AD_JPNHW2_MetaG | ecosystem: Engineered > Bioreactor > Anaerobic > Digestate | place...
ATCGGCATCATGAACATCATGTATGCTTCGGTTATGGAAAGGATAAAGGAAATTGGCACCCGCATGGCCATTGGCGCAAAGAAAATGGATATAGTTGTACAGTTTCTTTCAGAAGCAGTTCTTATAAGCCTGGCAGGTGGTTTCATAGGAATATTCTTTGGTGTCATCATGGCAAAATTGATAGAACAGATTGCAGGGATTATGACTATTGTATCATTTTTCTCTATATTCATTTCTTTTGGGGTTTCAGCCGCTGTAGGTGTGATCTTTGGCTATTCTCCTGCAAAAAAAGCATCTGAAAAAGATCCTATAGAATCATTAAGGTATGAATAAAATGTTTGAAATGAGGAAACTATTTTTGCTTTCAGTGATAGCCACCCTTATGTTTTCCTTGCAGGAAGCATACGGACAGGTTGAAAAGGCGCTGACATTCGATGAAGTAATAAAGCTTTCTGAAGAACAATCACCCAATGCACTTATTGCAAAACATACATTCCGCTCCAGTTACTGGGAATACAGGACATTTGTAGCACAATACAGGCCGTCCCTTACTCTTTCAGGCAATCTTCCCAGCTATAGTAAAGGGTCTGACAGACAATGGGATAAGGATCAAAACAGCTATTATTACAGCTATACCGATATCATGCAGAATATTGGTAACCTGTCTCTTTCACAGAATATAGGATTTACCGGAGGAACCATCTCTTTGAACTCGGGACTTAATTTTGAGAATAATTACATTAGGGAAACAAAAACTTTCAAATCATCTCCTGTTGCAATTCAGCTGGTTCAGCCATTATTCAAGTATAACTCCCTGAAATGGGAAAAGAAAACAGAACCGGTAAAATATGAAGCCGCAAAGAGAACTTTTCTTTATAATATCGAGACAGTACATCAGAGAGCTGTAGCAAACTTCTTTGCTCTTGCACTTGCCCAGATAAACGTGCAGATTGCGGAAATGAACTTTTCAAATTCCGACACATTATACAGGATGGCGGCAGGAAGGTATAAACTTGGTACAATTGCTGAAGATGAACTGCTTCAGATGGAACTCACCTGGCTTAATGCACAGAATTCAATGAAAGAAGCTGAGATGAACCTCAGAGATAAAGAGATCAGGCTCAGGTCATTTCTAGGGTTTAATGAGAATGTAAGACTTGTCCTTATACTTCCTAATGAGATTCCGACTTTACAGATCGATGTGCAAAAAGCTTTGACCCTGGCTCATGCCAATAATCCGACTATACTTAATCAGCAGCTTACAATACTGACTGCCCAGAGCAAACTGGCTGAGGCAAAGGCCTCCAGGGGTCTGAATGCAGATCTCACATTCACATATGGTCTCGACGATTCGGGTTCTTCATTATCAACTGTATATGATGATCCTCTTAATTCACAGGGTATCACCATCGGTGTGAAACTTCCAATCCTTGACTGGGGCCTTGGAAAGGGGAAGTACAAAATGGCCCAGTCAAGCCTCGAACTGGCAAAAGTACAATCAGAACAGACACTTGTCGACTTTGATCAGAACCTGACTCTTGATGTTGAGCAGTTCAACCTTCAGGGAGAACAGGTTGCCATTGCTGCAAAATCGGACACTGTTGCTATGAAAATGTATGATGTTACAAAAGCAAGGTTTCTCATTGGTAAAATTGATGTTCTTGAACTCAGTAATGCCGACACAAAAAAAGACGAGAACAGAAGAGCGTATATTCAGGCACTGCAGAATTACTGGAGCTATTTCTATAATGTTCGCAGCCTTTCACTTTACGACTTTGTTAACGATAAACCGCTAGAAACAGATTACAGCAAATTACTGCAGTAAAAATCCAGATAATTAACATAATGAAGCCGGATAAACTTTATTCGGCATTTTTTTTTATAAATTTTTAATATCTTTGCGCCTCAACAAAGTTTAGTAAAAAATATAATATCAGAATATAATCCCAAAAGAAAAGACAAATGCAGAATAAAACAGCTATCTCAATTCTGGCAATTATTTTAGGGCTGGTATGTGTTTACCAGCTTTCATTTACGGGTGCAACTTATAAAGTAAAAAAAGATGCCAGAGAATATGCCAAAGGAAGTCTTGTTAAAGAGAATCAGTATCTTGATTCAATTTCGACACTTACGAAAGATCAATGGAGCTTTTTAGGCAACACTTTCAAAGAGTGTGAGAAAAAAGAGATGCCTCTTGGCCTCGACCTCAAAGGAGGTATGAACGTTACTCTTGAAGTATCTGTTGAAGATGTTTTAAAAGCGCTTTCAAACTACAACCCCGATAAAACATTCAATGCTGCTCTTGCAAAAGCAAAAGATGAACAGAAGAGAAGTCAGTCTGATTACCTGACTCTTTTCGGAAAAGCATTCCAGGAAGCTGATCCAAATGCAAAACTGGCTTCCATATTCGGCACAAGCGAACTGAAGGATAAAATTAATTTTAATTCAACAAACACCGAAGTACTAAAGGTTCTTGATGGGGAAGTTGACATAGCTATTAACAATGCTTTCAATATACTTCGTACAAGGATTGACCGTTTCGGTGTTGTAGCTCCAAATATTACACAGCTTTCAACAAAAGGTCGAATCCTGATTGAACTTCCTGGCCAGACCGACCCAAAAAGGGTGCGTGAATTACTCCAGGGAACTGCAAATCTTGAATTCTGGGCTACTTATGAAAACAGCGAGGTTATAAGCTATCTGATGCAGGCAAATACTTTGCTGAGGGAAATGCTTGCCAATGAAACTAAAAAAGCAGAAAATGCAACTTCAACAGAAGGAGCTGCTGCCGATACTACTCAGAAAAACAAAGAGCTGCTTTCTCTGATTGAAAAAGACACAACAGCTGCTGCTAAAGAAGCCGGTTCTCGTGAAGAGTTTACGCTTCAGAATCCGTTATTCGGCATTCTGAGCCCGCGTGTTACTGAAAACGGTCAGCCTCTTCAGTCATGTATGGTCGGTCTTGCAAGTTCGAAAGATACAGCCAGGGTTAACAGCTATCTGAGCATGAATCAGATAAAAGCCTTGTTTCCACGTGATCTTAGGTTCATGTGGAGTCAGAATCCTTATAAATATGATCCTTCAAAATCATTATATGAACTTCATGCAATAAAAATCACCACCCGCGACGGACGTCCTCCTCTCAATGGTGATGTAATAACCTCTGCACGTCCTACTTCTGGTGTTACCGGTTCGGAAGTGAAGGTTGACATGTCGATGAATGCACAGGGCGCCAAGGATTGGGCAAATCTTACAAGAGACAATATTGACCGCTGCCTTGTTGTGGTTCTCGATGGTTATGTGCGTTCATATCCAAGGGTTCAGAATGAGATCACCGGAGGTAATACAGAAATAACAGGTGACTTTACAATAGAAGAGGCTGATGACCTTGCAAACATTCTTAAATCCGGAAAACTTCCTGCTCCTGCAAGGATCATTTCTGATACCATCGTTGGTCCGACACTTGGTAATGAGGCAGTACATGCAGGCCTTATCTCATTTATTGTATCATTTATAATTGTCCTGGCCTACATGATATTTTATTACAGCAATGCCGGTGCAATTGCTGATATTGCCCTTTTTGCCGATGTATTTCTCATGATGGGGGTTCTTGCATCTCTGGGAACAGTAATTACTCTTCCTGGTATTGCAGGTATGGTACTTACAATAGCCATGTCAGTCGATTCGAACGTTCTTATCTATGAACGGGTACGTGAGGAGATGCGAGCAGGAAAAGGAATAAAACTTGCTATAGCAGATGGTTACCGAGGGTCAATGTCGGCAATTATGGACTCCAACATAACCACATTGCTTACCGGTGTGATCCTCTATATTTTCGGAACAGGTCCTATTAAAGGATTTGCCACCACACTTGTGATTGGTATTATAACATCTCTTTTCTGTTCAATATGGATAACACGTCTGATTTATGAATGGCTGCTCAAGAAAGATGTAAAACTTAATTTCTCAATTAAGATCACAGCCAACATCCTGAAAAATACCCATATTGATTTCATAGGAAAGAGAAAATATTTTTATGCTGCCTCAATTCTGGTTACAGTTATTGGTGTTGCGTCTCTCTTTATCCGTGGCCTTAATCCTGGTATTGATTTCACAGGTGGTCGTACCTATATTGTGAGATTTGATAAACCGGTTGCAACAAATGATGTGGCAAGGAACTTAGCAGGTGTTTTTGATGAAGCACCACAGGTTGTGATATTTGGCAACGACAGGCAGGTGAAGATAACCACGAAATACAAAATCAATGAGACAGGAGTGGATGACGAGGTTGAAACAGCACTTTATAACGGCCTTAAAGGAATGATCAGTTCAGACGTTACAAAAGAAAAATTCCTTACAGATTACAGGGTGCAGTCTGATACAGTAGGTCCTACAATTGCAACCGATATCAGAATAAAGGCTATATGGGCAGTTGTATTCTCACTGATAATGATGTTTATCTACATTTTTATCCGTTTCAGGAACTGGCAGTATGGTTTTGGAGCTATGGCAGCTTTGTTCCACGATACAACGATTGTAATCGGAATCTATTCACTTTTCTGGGGAATACTTCCCTTTAATATGGAAATAGACCAGTCGTTTATCGGTGCTATTCTGACTGTGATTGGTTATTCTGTAAACGATACAGTGGTAGTGTTCGACAGGTTAAGGGAATTCCTTCCTCTTTACAGGAAACGTCCAGTTAAGGAAGTACTTAATATGGCATTGAATGACACTCTCAGCCGAACCATGAATACTGGTATGACTACTATCCTTGTACTGATTGCAATGTTCTTCTTCGGAGGAGCTACAATAAGGGGATTCCTTTTTGCTATGTTAATTGGTGTAGTTATAGGAACTTATTCTTCAATCTTTATTGCAACATCATTAGTTTATGATACATCCAGAAAGCAGGGATTGAAATATTGATACTGAAAAATATTATTTCAAAGGGGCTTATAAAAAAGCCCCTTTTTTTGGCTATTTTAAGAATTATTAATAGTGAAATTAATAAATGTAAAGAGGTTGAGTTTATTGAATATCACCAAACTTTTCTAACTTTACAACCTTGTAAATTGTTAAAATATCAAAGGATTTATGAGCGGAGCAGAGATATTTGTTATCATCATCGTCATACTTGTCCTTTTTGGGGCAGACAAGTTGCCTGAAATGGCTAAAACATTCGGAAAAGGAATGCGAGAGTTCAAGAAAGCATCAGATGATATTAAGCGTGAATTTGAAGAAAGTACAAGAGATATCCGTAAAGATATTAATGATGTCACCGATTCAATAAAAACCAATGTCACCGAAGTATCAAACAACATTACCAAGGATGTAAACGAAGTCTCTGATTCTATCAAAAGTGATGTGAATGAGGTAACTTCGAACATACGGGAAGAGGTGAATGGAGTAAAGGATTCAATTAACCAGAATGTAAATAGTTCTCCTGTTGAGAATGCAACGGAAACGACTGACACTCCTGCGGAAGATGCTGCCAAAGATGAAAATAAATCAAAAGAAAGCAATCAGATAAATACTGATCCTGTCTCTGACGGTAACTATAGAGTTCCATTCGACTAGCAGGTCAGATAATTATTTTGCTACCCTGATATGTTTCCCCGTTAATAAATTTGGCTATCAGAAAAAAATATGATAAGAACTTCCGGTATTACAAAATCATACGGTGATCTTAAGGTTCTCAAAGGAATCGATATAGAGATCGGAAAAAAGGAAGTGGTCTCTATTGTAGGAGCCAGCGGTGCCGGGAAGACTACCCTGCTTCAGATAATAGGAACTCTTGACAGGCCTGACACCGGTTCAATTGTTTATGATAATTCGGATATTCTTAAAATGAAAGGCAAAGAGCTTGCTGCATTCAGGAACAACAACATAGGCTTTGTGTTTCAGTTTCATCAGTTACTGCCCGAATTTACTGCCCTCGAGAATGTGTGCATACCGGCATACATAGCGGGGAAAAGTAAAGTTGAAGCAGAAGGAAGGGCAACCGAATTGCTGGGATTTTTAAATCTTTCTGATCGTCTTGACCATAAGCCTTCGGAACTCAGCGGTGGGGAACAACAGCGGGTTGCAGTAGCACGGGCGCTTGTTAATAATCCTTCGGTTATTCTTGCCGATGAACCGTCAGGTAATCTTGATACTGCAAACAAGGATGAACTTCATAAACTGTTTTTCAAGCTCAGAGACACCTTTAGCCAGACTATAATTATAGTAACACATGACCGGCAACTTGCAAACATGTCGGACAGGATTCTTCAGATTAAAGACGGACTTATTGTAAATGAGTCTTAAGCGATCATACAAAGGCATTCCGGCAGGCGATATAAAATTGTTTCTTGAAGAGAAATATCTTCAGTATAATAACCCTTCCTTTATTACGGACGATCCGGTATCAATACCGCACTGTTTTTCGGATCGCCGCGACAGGGAAATCTCAGGCTTCCTGACTGCCGCAATAGCCTGGGGACGACGAGATCTCATTCTCAGAAGCAGCCGAGTGATGCTTGAACTGTTGGATAACACTCCTTATGAATTTATCGTTTCAGCAGGGGATGAAGATATCTCCCGATTAAAGAGATTTGTTCACCGGACATTCAATGGAGATGATTTCATCTGTTTTATAAACGGACTCAGAAATATCTATTCTAATTATCCAAGTATGGAAGAGGTTTTGCTGGAAGGGATGAACGGAGGATCGGTGAAGGAAGGATTATCACATCTGCGCTCAGTTTTTTTCTCACTTCCGCATGAAAAAAGAAGCGAGAAACATTTCGCAGATGTCATGGGCGGAGCGGCAGGAAAACGGTTGAATATGTTTCTCAGATGGATGATCCGGAGAGATAATCATGGAGTAGACTTTGGGATGTGGGATAAGATTGATCCTTCAGTACTATATATACCACTCGATCTTCATTCTGGCAATACGGCAAGACGACTTGGGCTCCTTTCAAGAAAAACGAACGACTGGAAGGCGGTTGAAGAATTGACTGAGGTTCTCAGGACTTTTGATCCTGACGATCCGGTAAAATACGACTTTGCTCTTTTTGGTCTTGGGGTGAATGAAAAAATCTAAACTGATATACTATTGTTGCTACCAGAGAATAAAGATGTTAAGTATTACTTAAAATGAACAAATCATATAACTATTTTGTTTCTTTTTTGTTCTCATTGTAATGAAAAGAGTTTTTACCATACTAGTATCATTGGTTTTTATTGCGTCTTGGATGCATGTTAGCCTTGATCGCCATTATTGTGATGGGAAACTCGCCGAAATTAAATTTTCTTTAACCGGCAAAATGGGCACTTGCGGTATGGAAGCCGCCGAAATTAGCTGCTTGGATGTGGTTATTATCAAGAATAAATGTTGCGAGGATCAGATTATATTTTATGATATTAACAGCAAGTATTTTCCGGAATATTTCAGATTAACACATCCGACAGCAGGAAAGGATATACCTGTTGCGCCTGTAAGCAACATCCATATTAGTGATTTAAATGTTGTTGATCATATTTCCCGGGTATTACCTCCCGGGGATAATAATAAAGCTTGCCTTACTTTACCTGAAATTTGCGTTTTTCGCATTTGACATATTAATAAATTTTTATTTCAATTCTGAAGTTAATTAGAAATGCCTGTATTAGGTAATGATATGCTTTGAGTTGATTATTTGTTTTTCTCATCTTTTATTAAAAACAATTAAATTTTTATTAGTATGAAAACATTAGATTTTCTTCTTACGGTACTTTTAGCAATAGGTCTTAATATTTCAGACTCTGCTCAAACATCAGACCACATTCAAGTGAACATGTCTTCAACAAAGACAGAGTCATTTAAGGTTTGGGGTAAATGCGATATGTGCAAAGCCCGTATCGAAAAAACAGTAAAAGCTGAAGGTGTTATAAGTGGATCATGGGATGCAAAAACCCAGATGTTGACAGTTACTTATGATTCATTAAAGACAAGTAAAGACGTGTTGAGCAAAAAACTTGCTTCTGTTGGCCATGACACAGAAAAATACAAAGCTGCGGATGATGTCTATGCTAAACTTCCGGGATGCTGCCATTATGAGAGAGCAAAATAAGAAGAATTTAATATGCTCGAATTGAATATCACCGGAAGTGTAACATTCATTAAATTTTATGTCCGGTGACAATTATAAATTTTGTCTGGGAAAGGGTGGCTAAGGACCAAAACACTAAAATCTTATAGCCTTTTTGCAACAACTCAGGAGATATGCTGTTACATTTTCAGGAGGAGTTAACCCGGATTAGCATATTTGACAGTAGATCCTGTTGGAAACGAATTGGAAGTACTAATGAGCATATTTCCACTACGGCAAAATCAAAATTCATCAGGTGATTTTCATCATAAACTATGTTTAACAGATTAGTAAAATATTTTCTTGAAAACAGGCTTGTGACGTTCATTTTTCTCATTGTTTTTGTAATAATGGGATTGGTTACAATGCCTTTTAATCTGAAAACAAATTTCCTTCCTCGTGATCCAATACCTGTTGATGCTATCCCGGATATTGGCGAAAACCAGCAGATTGTGGTTACCGAGTGGATGGGAAGATCACCAAAGGATATTCAGGACCAGATAACTTACCCTCTTACCACGTCATTGCTAGGCATTTCTGGCGTTCGGGCCATTAGAAGTACTTCAATGTTTGGCATGTCCTTTATATATATAATTTTCAAAGACAATATTGAGTTTTACTGGAGCCGTTCGAGAATCCTTGAGAAGTTGAATTCCCTACCTGCCGGTACTCTGCCAGAAGGAGTTCAACCTGCCCTTGGTCCTGACGCAACTGCACTTGGACAGATATTCTGGTATACCCTTGAAGGACGTGATCCAAAAACCGGGAAACCAAACGGCGGATGGGATCCGCAGGAACTGAAAACCATTCAGGATTTCTACGTCAAATACAGCCTTGCATCAGCTGATGGGGTATCTGAAGTTGCATCAGTCGGAGGTTTTACAAAGGAGTACCAGGTCGATCTTAATCCCGAAGCGCTTAAGGCATTTAATGTCTCGACAATGGATGTTATGAATGCCGTAAGAAAAAGCAACCTTGATATAGGAGCTGAGACAGTTGAATTAAATAATGTTGAATATATTATCCGTGGTCTTGGCTATGTTAAAAGCCTCAGTGATCTTGAAGGTTCAGTTGTTGCTGTCAGAAACAATATACCTGTGAGGATTAAGGATGTTGCAAATGTCTCTTTCGGACCAGCAACAAGGCGCGGTGGTCTTGATAAGGCAGGATCCGAAGCTGTGGGAGCCGTAATCGTGGCAAGGTATGGATCGAATCCTATGGAGGTTATCAATAATGTTAAAGACAAGATAAAGGAGATTGAAGCAGGATTACCCCAGAAGACTCTGCCTGATGGTACTTTTTCAAAGGTGACAATAGTTCCTTTTTATGACAGAACCGGCCTAATTAAAGAGACGATAGGCACTCTTGAATCTGTTCTCTCACATGAAATATTGATAAGCATCATTGTCATTATTGTTCTTGTACTTAACCTGAGAGCCTCAATTATTGTTGCAAGTCTTCTCCCGATTGGAGTATTGATGACATTTATCCTGATGAGATTCTTTGGAATCGATGCAAACATAGTCGCATTATCCGGAATTGCAATTGCCATTGGTGTGATGGTCGATATCGGCATAGTAGATGTTGAAAACATTCTCCGGCACCTTGAGATGCATGAGAACCATGGAATAAGGGGAAAGAAACTTATGCAGGTCATTTACCAGGCAACTACTGAAGTCAGGGCAGCAGTAGTTACCTCTGTTGCAACGACTATTGTCAGCTTCCTTCCGGTATTTGCAATGCAGCAACAGGAGGGAAAACTATTTCATCCGCTTGCCTTTACAAAAACGTTTGCTCTGATTTCTGCTTTTATCCTTGGCATTGTTGTACTTCCAACCTTGGTTCATATATTCTTCAATATAAGGTTTAACAAAGGAAGGATCAGAAAAATATGGAACGTATTTTTGATTGCCGCAGGACTGATCTTCATTATTATCTGGCATGCATGGCCTGCTATTACACTTGTTGCAGTTGGGGTTAATAACCTGCTCGATCACAGATGGTCAATAAAAAGGAAGGAGTTCCCCAATTATATCAATACAGGAATATTAATTCTGTTTGCTACCTGGTACCTGGCAATCGAATGGTTGCCACTCGGTGCCCATAACAGTGAGTTTGTCAACTTTCTGTTTGTTTCAGGAATAGTTTCAGTGATACTTCTGGCTTTAATGTCAATGGTTCATTTTTACGAGAGAATTATACGTTGGGCACTTGTAAACAAATGGGAGTTTCTTCTTATACCGGCCTTCACACTCTTTTTTGGGTTGTTGGTATGGCAGGGTTTTGACAGGATCTTTGGATTAATTGCCATTGGCGCTGAGAAGGCTGGGTGGAAAACATTCAGACAAACTTCTCTCTGGCAGGGACCTACAAAAGCTTTTCCCGGTACGGGAAAGGAGTTCATGCCATCACTAAATGAGGGTTCGTTTCTGCTGATGCCCACAAGTATGCCACACTCAGGCATAGAGAAAAATCTGGAGTATTTAGAAACTCTCGATAAAAGACTTTCAATGATTCCGGAAGTAGAGATAGCTGTAGGGAAGTGGGGACGTGTAAATTCTGCTCTTGATCCGGCGCCGATACAGATGTTCGAAAATACAATTAATTACAGGTCAGAGTATATCCTTGATGAGAATGGTCACAGGATGCAGTTTAAAGTGGATAGGAAAGGTAATTTTATGCTGAAAAACGGTGCGGTTTATAATCCTGAAAAACAGATGTTCAGAGTAATTCCTACTGACAGCCTGATCCCTGATAATAGAGGCGAATATTTCCGCCAGTGGCGTCCCCAAATCAAAAAGCCTCTTGATATTTGGAATGAAATAGTAAAGGTTACAAATATTCCAGGCCTTACCTCAGCACCCAAACTTCAACCTATCGAAACGAGGCTCGTAATGTTATCCACCGGTATGCGTGCACCGATGGGATTAAAAGTATATGGTCCTGATCTTAATACTATTGAACAGACTGGTATGGCTTTTGAAAAAGCATTGAAAGATGTTCCATCGGTTAAAGCATCGTCGGTCTTTTATGATCGTGCCGTCGGAGCACCCTATCTTGAGATTAAGCTTAACAGAGAGGCAATGGCACGCTATGGTATGACTGTAAGTGATGTACAGGAAATATTACAGGTTGCTATCGGAGGAATGACATTATCGACCTCTGTTGAAGGACGAGAGCGGTTTCCTCTGCGTGTAAGGTATGCCCGTGAACTAAGAGATAATCCCGAAGACCTTAAAAAGATGCTTATACCTGCAATGAACGGCATTCAGGTTCCATTAGGGGAGATTGCTGAAATAGAGTACACAAAGGGCGCTCAAATGATAAGAAGCGAAAACACATTTCTGGTTGGGTATGTTATTTTTGATAAGGTGGAAGGCAAAGCGGAAGTCGATGTTGTTAAGGAGGCAGAAAAAATCTTAAAAAGCAAACTCAATTCAGGAGAGATTAGTTTACCTCCCGGGGTAACATATAAATTTGCTGGCAATTATGAGAACCAGCTTAGGGCAACAAAACGACTTGCAATAGTGGTACCAATTAGCTTGCTGGTCATTTTACTGCTCCTTTACTTCCAGTTCAAAACCATCACGGCATCATTCATTCATTTTTCGGGTGTCTTCGTTGCCTTTTCAGGAGGATTTATTATGCTCTGGTTATATGGGCAGGATTGGTTCATGAACTTCTCAGTTGCTGGAATTAATTTGCGGGATATGTTCCAGATGCACACGATAAATTTAAGCGTGGCGGTATGGGTAGGATTTATTGCCCTCTTCGGTATTGCAACAAATGATGGCGTGATAATGGGTACCTACATTCACCAGGTGTTTGAAGAAAAACACCCTTCTACCATACAGGATGTTCGTGATGCCGTTGTTCTAGCTGGCAAAAAACGGGTAAGACCTGCAATGATGACGACTGCTGTTGCAGTAATTGCACTGTTACCAGTTCTTTCATCAACAGGCAAAGGTGCCGATATAATGGTTCCAATGGCTATTCCGACGTTTGGTGGCATGGTAATACAGGTTATGACAATCTTTGTTGTACCGCTTTTCCAGTCAATGTGGAGGGAAAAAGCTATAAGTGTTATCTCAGATGATAAAAAACAAAATCCGGAAAACAATCATGAAAACAATTCTTAAAATGCAAACAATATTATATAGCAGGTTTGTATTAATTCTGCTTATAAGTTGGTCAGCAGTTCCGGCATGGGGTCAGCAGCTTCCGGATTCACTACTGAAATATCTTGAAATCGCTGCAAAGAATAATCCGGCTGTAGGTCAGAAATTTTATGAGTATCAGGCTGCGTTGCAGAAAGTACCTCAGGCAGGAAGTCTGCCGGATCCTGAATTAAGTGCCGGAGTTTTTCTTCAGCCGATGGAGCTGGTTAGTGGAAATCAGATTGCTGATATGAGATTAATGCAAATGTTTCCCTGGTTTTGGGTTTTAAAATCTGCCAGAGATGAGATGAGCCTGATGGCTAATGCTAAATTTGAATTGTTCAGAGATGCCAAGCTTCAGGTCTATTATGATGTCCAACATTCATGGTATGAACTTTACAAGGTCAGAAAGGACATAAGTATTACAGAAAGTAATATCGAGATTCTGAAGACTATTGAGAGACTGGCAATAGTAAAATTTCAGTCAGCCCCTGCTTCAAATTCAGGAGGTCAATTATTGAACTCACCTTCTGTCCCGGCAACCTCGCAGAATTCAATCTCAAATACATCATCAGGTATGCAAAGTATGGCAGGTGCACAAAGTGGATCATCTGCAAACAATATAATGCAATCATCACAGGGTGTGCAATCAGGTTCAATGGGTTCCCCTGAAGGTATCTCAGAACTTGCTGACCTGTACAGAATTCAGATTGAATCAGGTGAACTCCTGAATGTAATAGCTGAATTAAAGAATCAGGATAAAACCATTGTCGCCCGTTTCAACAGTTACCTCAACAGGCCTCCTGAAACATCAGTATTTACTCCTGAATCGTTTAACACAGATACCCTTTCGTTACCATTAATTTCTGTAACAGATAGTATATTTAAAAACAGTCCTATGTTGGCCATGCTGGAATATGAGAAGCAATCGATTAACGCAAGGAAAAAGATGGTAAAGAGTATGGGTTACCCTATGATAGGATTAGGTTTAAACTTTTCGATTATCGTCAAAAGCGATATGTCTGCTTCATCTATGAACGGGAACGACATGATAATGCCTATGGTGTCCGTAACATTGCCGATCTACAGAAAAAAGTACAAGGCCTTGGTTACAGAAGCCAACCTGTTGGAAAAAGCAACATTAAACGATTATACTTCAACAGCTAACTCGCTGCAGACAGAATTTTATCTGGTGGTACAGCAATATCAGGATGCTCAGAGAAGAGTCAGATTGTATAATAATCAATTTCAGCTGGCATCAAAATCGCTTGAAATTATTATCAAAAGTTATACAGTATCAACTGCCTCACTGACTGATCTTTTACGCATAAGACAGCAGACGTTCGATTATGAGCTCAAACAGGCAGAAGCAAAGGCTGACCTTAATACTGCCACTGCATTTTTAAAACGATTAATGGCATCCTCAGAAATAGAATAAAGAAAAATTCGAAACAATGAAAAGGATATTTTCGAATAAGTACCTTAACTACGTCCTGATACTGATTTTCGGGCTGTTTTTAGGATGGCTGATTTTCCATCCAAAACATAAACATGAAGCGAAGAACGAAGCTATAAAAGAAGTATCGCAAGAGACTATATGGACATGCGCTATGCATCCGCATATACGTATGTCCCAGCCCGGGAAATGTCCGATTTGCGGAATGGACCTGATTCCTCTTGCTCAGGGAAGTATTACATCAATAGATCCTGATGCTGTTCATTTTACACCTGAAGCTGCTCAACTTGCTAATGTCCTTACATCTGCAGTATCAAAACAGACTCCTGTCAAGGAGGTCAGATTATATGGTAAGGTAGAGGCAGATGAACGTTTACTTCAAAGCCAGGTTGCACATATCCCTGGGCGAATTGAAAGTCTGAATGTTAATTTCACCGGAGAACGTGTTATTGTTGGACAGACTCTTGGCCAGATCTATTCGCCTGAGCTTATAACAGCTCAGCAGGAACTTCTGGAAGCGGCCAAAACAAAGGAAAACCAACGGGCAATTTATGAGGCAGCAAAAGAAAAACTGCGTCAGTGGAAACTTACTGATAACCAGATCTTTGAAATAGAAGCTTCAGGAGAAATAAATAATACAATCAATATTGTCTCCAATACGAGCGGTGTAATCACATCCCGCAGGGTGAACAAAGGCGATTACGTTTCTCAGGGGACTGTTCTGTTTGATATTGCTGATCTTTCAAAAGTATGGATAATGTTTGATGCTTATGAAAGTGATCTTCAGTTTATTAAAAATGACGAAAAAATATCATTCACACTTCAGGCACTCCCTGGTGAAAACTATACCGGTAAAATCCTTTTTATCGATCCGGTGATCGATCCGGTTACAAGGGTTGCCAAAGTGAGAGTAGAGACTGATAACAGGCAGGGGAAGCTTAAACCTGGCATGTTTGCCACAGGTAACATCACTGCTGTTCTGGCTGGTTATAAAGGGAATCTTGTAGTGCCACGTTCTTCAGTTTTATGGACTGGTAAAAGGTCAATAGTTTATGTAAAAGAGAGTGGTTTTTCGGATCCTGTATTTAAAATGCGGGAAATAGAACTTGGTCCTATGCTTGGTGAAAGTTATGTGGTCACTGATGGACTGATGGAAGGCGAGGAGATAGTTACTAAAGGAACATTCAGTGTTGATGCTGCCGCACAGCTCGAAGGGAAACCTAGTATGATGAATCGGCAATCAGGGAAAATAAATACAAAGCCTGGAATGAACATGGCTGGGAATCAGGAAAAAAACATGAATGCTGTCCAACAGAACACCCAGCCGGCAGGAAAATCTATGGATAACATGACAAATATGCCGGCACAGAATATCAGTATGGATTTCATAATGCAACTGAATACTGTATTTGACCACTATATTGCTTTAAAAAATGCTCTGGTCAACAGTGATGCATCGCAGGCAAAAGACGCTTCTGTTAAAGTTAAAGAGGCTCTTGGGAATGTTGATGCGAAACTGCTTTCAGGGGATAACCACATGAAGTACATGGATATCCTGAACATTCTGAGCAAAAATACAGACGCGATAATTTCATCAGAAAGCATCGATGTACAACGTGCGGCGTTTTCAGAATTAAGTGATCAGATTTACAAAGCAATCAAGACTTTTGGTCTGATGGGTAAGACCGTATATTACCAGTTCTGTCCTATGTACAATGATGGTAAAGGCGCATACTGGCTGAGCGAAGCAAAAGAGATCAGAAACCCTTATTATGGCATGAAAATGATAGATTGCGGGGAAACAAAAGAAACATTGATCTCTAAATAATCATTTAGTTTCCAGGTTATTTGACTGAAGAGTATTTACAGCTTTTAATAACAGTATTATCGTGGTAAATAAATGGATAGGTGCAAACATTGGAGAACCACTGAGAAGATCCCTGAAAGGCGCTATCCTTTTGAAAGAAAGCCTGTTAAAGTTCCAAAAGATTTCATTGGCTTTGAAGCTTTGGGTAGCATTAAAGGTGAATTTATTATTGAATTAGATTCCCTGAGATTAATATATTTTGATTAATGTGTTACCTTTATTATCTGTAGAAATATGTTTCATTCCGACAATACAGTGCGACGGTTTGGGCTCCTCTCGAGAAAGAAGAGCGGCTGGAAGGTTGTTGAGCAACTGACGGAGGTTCCGCGGGAGTTTGACCCTGCCAATCCGGTAAAATTCGACTTCGCACTTTTTGGTCTTGGGGTGAATGAAAAAATCTGACAATGTCAAATAATTACTTCAGCTTCAAACAATTCACGATCTGGCAGGATAAATCGGCCTTTAAGGTGGGCACCGACGGGGTTCTTCTTGGGGCAGTTACCGATGTATCGGGAGCAAAGAGCATACTTGATATAGGATCGGGTACAGGGCTTGTGGCAATCATGCTCGCCCAGCGATGTGAGGCTGAAATAACAGCTATTGAACCTGACCATGAATCATATCTTCAGGCATACAGCAATGCCAGGAATTGTAAATGGAGCAACAGGATAATGGTCTGCGAAACAAACCTTCAGGACTACTGTCCCGATGTAAAATTTGATCTTATAGTTTCAAATCCACCTTATTTTGTCGATTCAATGCAAAACCCCGACCCAAGAAAATCGGCTGCGCGGCATAACGATTCATTGAATTCAGACGATCTGCTCAAAGGAATATCACGTCTCCTTAGTAATGACGGAAAGTTTCAGTTGATAATGCCTTATGTTGAAGGGAATATATTTATTGCTGACGCCCAGAAATACGGCTTTTACTGTAACAGTATATTGAAAATAAAACCATTGCCTACGGCTGAGATCAGAAGATTGATATTGACCTTTGGAAGAAACCGGCTGAAGAGTATGGAGAAATTTCTTACCATAGAGCGCGGAAAACGATATGATTTCACAGAAGACTATATCAATCTTACAAAGGACTTTTATCTGAAGTTATGACCGGTAACAGATATCATTTCGCTTTCCGGCAAACCGTATTCCTCTTTCATTTTGATACCAAGAGTTTTAAGTTCATTGAGGATAGGTTGGTATATCTGATATACAACAGGTCTGTAAACACCTTTCAGATCTATTCTGTTTTCAAGGATCAGTTTTACTGCAATGGAAGCCGGCAAGGCTACCGTTCTGGAAATGGATGTATTTGTCTCAGGTGATCCGAAATCGAGTATGGAAGATTTAATTACTTCTCTCTTCCCGTCAGGATATGATGCAAGAACAATATGCTGTAATATTACCATATCACGTTCGTTGCCTGATAGCATCATCTTATTGATCATTCTGTCGGATGTTATCTCAAATGGAGTTGAATCGGTGTACTCAAGCTTTTCATTGCTGAAAAACCCGAGATAATCAAGGGATTTTATGGCTGGCGAGTTCAAAGATATTCTCAGCGAGGCTGCAATCTTTTTTCTCAGATCAATAGTGTCAGTATTACCTCTTTCAGCCAGAAATTCCGCATAGGTCATTCCACAGTAATTCTTTACCGAATCATCGAGCATATGTAAAGTCTTCATTGCATCAAGAGTTTCACACCACCCTTTATATCTGAAAGTGCCACGATACATTGTTTTCGTTTCGGGTATACCGTATATGTCTATATAACTTATTGAATCCCTGTTCGGGTAAACATCAAGATCTCCGATCTCAGGAAAATTATAGCTGAATGTATCCTTGAACAGATCCTCAGGTGGAATGGATATCTTTTCCCCGTTTTTAAGGTAGATGGCGCTGTTCCGGCTTGCGAGAACAACACCTTTAGGACTCCACGTAAACTTGTACCGGAGTGGATTATCTGCAGCTTCCGGAGCGGGAAGGGCACCGCAGAGTGAGTAAAACGCTTCTATGTTACCACCATTATTGTGAACGTGATCGATGATACTCATGGCCGACATGTGGTCTATCCCGGGATCGAGCCCCACTTCGTTTAAGAATAGTACGCCGGCTTTTTTTGCAGCTTCATCAAGTATTTTTATTCCGGGCTGAACATAAGATGTTGTGATGAGTGATTTTCTTTTACGGAGGCATACAAGCGCAACATCGGTATGATATTTATATGGAAGAAGGCTTACTGTTATGTCATGTTCAGCAACAAGTTTCTCGAGCGTCTCAGGATCATCCATCGACCAGTCGAGAGAAGATCCAAGCGGGTTCCCTTTTATCATCTCATCTGCCCTGTCTTTCATTGGAGAAGCGATCATAATGCAGAAACCGTTTTGTAACAGGTATTCAACCATCGGTTTTACTACCATTCCAGCTCCGAGAATCAGTACTTTTTTCATAGCGATAAATATTTTAAATGACTATCGTCAATAATAAATACGATTTCACAAATTGCTTAAAAAATCAATTTATTTACCCCATTCCGCTTTGCGAAAGTAAATTGATTTTTTTCGCTCCCCATGGGGCCGGGGTAGACGAAAAAAATCAATGGGCTTTTATGTATGATTCCCGACACTCATTATATTTTAAACCCCTTGATTCATTTTTAACCGGGCAAAAGGATCGGGGTTGCATCCGACTTTTAAAAAAAATTATTTAAGGGTAAGAACATTTAATAATCAGATTACAATTTAAATAATCTCTTTGACAGATTCAATGAGATTTATTATGCATTTTACCTTTATCTTCCTGAAAGAAGCTTAAAAAGCGATCGTAAATCAGACTCCCTTCATGAGGGACGAAGAGTGTAACATGAAATACGCCGGTATCAAATATTTAATTTAAAAAAGACTTTCATTAATATTTGCGTCAACGTATCTTTGTTTGTAACAGAATAACTAGTTATTAAAGCTTTTTTACATCCCATGTCAGATTCTCAAAAGTATATAGAAACCCCTCTGATGAAGCAGTATTTCAGTGTTAAGGCAAAACATCCTGATGCAACTCTGCTTTTCAGGGTAGGCGACTTCTATGAGACCTATGGGGAAGATGCAATAAAAACATCTGAGATTCTGGGGATAGTACTTACCCGAAAGTCAAACGGATCAGGTACATTTATTGAGATGGCAGGATTTCCGTATCATGCTCTCGACTCGTATCTTCCGCGTCTGGTCAGGGCAGGACAAAGAGTGGCTATCTGCGAACAGCTTGAAGACCCAAAGCTCACGAAAAAGCTTGTCAAAAGAGACATAATCGAGCTTGTGACACCTGGCGTTTCATTGAATGAGAATGTGCTGAATAACAAAGAGAATAGTTTTCTTGCTGCTGTACATATTGAAAAAAAGATTGCAGGCGTTGCTTTTCTTGATATTTCCACGGGCGAATTTTTTACCTCTGAAGGGACTTTAGAATATATCGACCAGATGCTTAGTAACTTCCAGCCAAAGGAAGTACTTTTCGAAAAGGGCAAGAAAGATCTGTTTACCGAGATCTTTGGTTCGAAATACTTAACCTTTAAATTAGATGACTGGATATTTACGGAAGAAGCTGCAAACGACAGGTTGCTTAAACAGTTCGAGACAAGTTCACTGAAAGGATTCGGGGTACAGAATCTCTCGTATGGGATTATAGCATCAGGGGCTATCCTGTATTATCTCGATATAACACAGCATGAACAGCTTGGTCACATTACACGGCTGTCACGCATTGAGGAAAACAGCTATGTGTGGCTCGATAAATTTACGGTTAAGAACCTTGAACTCTTTCATTCTCCTTACGAAGATGCAAGAACACTAATAGATGTTATGGACCGGACCATCTCACCTATGGGAGGAAGACTTCTTAAACGATGGATTTCGCTTCCTCTGAAAGAAATTGAACCGGTAAATGAAAGACTTGATGCCGTTCAGTTTTTTGTAGAAAACACCGAATTAAAAGATAAGATTTCTGATTATATCCGGGAGGTTGGTGATCTTGAAAGGATTGTTTCAAAGGTTGCTGTTAACAGGATAAACCCACGGGAAGTCGTTCAGCTCAAAAGAGCGCTGCAGGCTATTGAGCCCATTAAGGAGTTATGTATGAACAGCGGCTGCAAACCACTGATAAAAATTGCGGAAAATCTGAACCCATGCAAGGCGATAACTGAAACGATCGGTAAAGAGTTGAGTGACGATCCTCCGGTTCAGATTAACAAAGGAAATACCATTGCTAAAGGGATATCAGCAGAGCTTGATGAGCTTCGTGAGATAATGTATAATGGCAAAGACTATCTGGCTGATCTGCAGAAACGTGAAAGTGAACGGACAGGTATCTCGTCGCTGAAAGTAAACTTTAATAATGTATTCGGATATTATATTGAAGTAAGAAATACACATAAAGATAAAGTTCCTCCTGAATGGATAAGAAAACAAACGTTGGTTAACGCAGAACGATATATAACGGAAGAACTTAAGGAATACGAAAACAAGATATTGGGAGCAGAAGAGAAGATCATCTCCATCGAAACAAAACTTTTTAATGACCTTGTGGTTTCTATTCTTGAATATATTCCTCCTGTACAAAAAGACTCTTCCCTTATCGCACGTCTCGATTGTCTTCAGTCGTTTTCTGTCATCTCGGCTGAGAACAAATATGTGAGACCGGTACTCGACGATTCCAGGATACTTGATATTAAAGATGGCCGTCACCCGGTCATTGAAAAACAACTACCCGTTGGCGAATATTATGTCCCTAATGACCTTACTCTGGATACAGGAGACCAACAGATCATCATCCTGACAGGCCCGAATATGTCAGGTAAATCGGCCCTTTTAAGACAGACAGCTCTTATCGTATTAATGGCACAGATTGGATGTTTTGTCCCGGCAAAAGCTGCACGGATAGGGGTGGTTGATAAAATATTCACAAGGGTAGGGGCGTCAGATAATATAAGTCTCGGGGAATCAACATTTATGGTCGAAATGAATGAAACGGCAAGCATTCTGAATAACCTTTCCGACCGTAGCCTGGTTCTTCTCGATGAGATAGGGCGTGGTACAAGTACCTATGATGGTATTTCAATTGCATGGGCTATGGTCGAATATCTACATGAGAATAAGCTGAGGGCAAAGACTATGTTCGCAACACATTATCATGAGCTTAATGAGATGGAAAATTCTTTCCCCAGAATAAAGAATTATAACATTTCAATCAAAGAACTAAATAATAAAGTCATATTCCTGAGAAAACTTAAAAGAGGAGGCAGTGAACATAGTTTTGGAATACATGTGGCACGAATGGCCGGTATGCCCAGGAGTGTTGTTAATCGTGCAGATGAGATCCTGAAGGAACTTGAACAGGGGCAGAGCCATGAGAAGAAGGAGCTATCAAAACCGATTGGAGATATTGCAGACCACAGAGAAGGGATGCAACTCAGCATTTTTCAGCTTGACGACCCGGTTTTGAAGCAGATCCGCGATGAGATACTTGAAATTGATATTGACAATCTTACTCCTGTTGAGGCTTTAAATAAACTTTATAATATTAAAAAGTATCTGAAATGATTTTTTCGTACTTTTATTATCTGTTTTTTTATATCGCAGATAACATATTCAGATATAAATAATTACAATTAGTGTCTGGAAACGTGTCTGTAGAAATATTTTTAAATTCCGGATAATGAAGATATTAATAGTTGAAGATGAACATAAGGTAGCTACATTTATAAAGGAAGGACTGGAGGAAAGTCATTATGAAGCAGATGTGGTTTATGATGGCAAAAATGCTCAGAAACTGGCTTCCCAGTATGTTTATGACCTGTTTATTGTAGATATAATCATTCCCTTTGTCAGTGGTCTTGATTTGTGTAAAGAGTTCAAGCAGAAGATGCCGGATGTTCCGGTTCTTTTACTTACTGCCCTTGGCACTACCGAAGACAAACTTCTTGGTTTTGATGCCGGAGCGGACGATTACCTTGTAAAACCATTTGAATTCAGAGAACTGCTTGCAAGGGTCAGGGTCCTTCTGAAGGGGTCTGGAGCAAAACATGATTCATTAAACAGATTAATTGTTTCTGATCTTGAACTTGATCTTGATAAAAAGATCGCCCGAAGAGGAAAAGAGGTAATTGAACTTACAGCCAAGGAATTTACATTACTTGAATGCTTTATGAGAAATAAGGGACGGGTGCTTTCCCGAAATGATATTGCTGAAAAGGTATGGGATACCAATTTTAATTTTGGTTCAAATGTTGTAGATGTCTATGTCAATCTGCTCAGGAAAAAAATTGATAAAGGGAATTATAAGAAGCTGATTCATACCAAGATCGGCATGGGATATATTTTTGACGAAAAATAAGATGCAGATCCGCACTAAATTAACATTACAGTATTTACTATTTGGCGGGGTAATAATGCTTATTACTTCATTTGCCATTTATATTTTTTCTGCTCATTTCCAGAAGGAGGATTTCTATTCAAGATTAAAGAACAGGGCAAATGTAACTGCCAGGCTTCTTATTGAAGTTGATGAAATCGACGTGGGAGTTCTGAAGAAGATAGATAGCGGAAACCCTTCAAAGCTTCCTGAAGAGATGGTAGTCGTTTTTGATTATAATGATTCTATCCTGTATAATTCAGACAAAGAAAAGAAGATTATAGTAACTAATTATCTTCTGAAAAAGATTAAGCTACACAGGAATATAAGGTTTGTTCAGGGTGAATATGAAGCCCTTGGATTTTTATACACCGGTAAGACTGATCAATATCTTGTCGTCGCTGCAGCTACTGATGAGCAATATGTGCAACGAATGAAGGATCTGAGGTTTATTCTGATAGTGGTATTTATCTTTGGCCTCATCCTCTTTTCTGTTTCCGGTTGGTTTTTCTCAGGTAGAGCCCTCAGGCCTATTTCAAAAGTTGTTGAAGAGGTGGAAGGTATCTCAATTTCAAGCCTTCATCTGAGGGTTGGTGAAGGTAATGGGACAGATGAAATCGCTCACCTGGCAAAGACCTTTAATAATATGCTTGACCGCCTGGAGGTAGCCTTTAAGATTCAGAAAGACTTCATATCAAACGCTTCACACGAGCTGAGAACACCCCTGACCTCTATATATGGCCAGATGGAAGTACTCGTTATGAAGGAGCGTTCATCTGATGAATATAAATCAGCCATCAGCTCTGTTCTGGAAGATATTAAAAACATGATTGATCTTTCAAACAAGTTACTGCTGCTTGCCCAGGCAAGTTCCACAAGAATGTACTCTGATTATAAACAACTGAGAATTGATGACATAATATGGCAGGCTATTGAAGATGTTCAGAAATTTAATGAGGAGTATAAAATTACCTTTTCAATCGACAGCAATCTTGATGATCCTGAAAAGATGATAATAAAAGGAGATGATTCGCTGGTTAAGGTTTCAATAACAAATCTGATTGATAATGGATGTAAATACTCTGCAAATCATTCTGTTGAAATTAAACTTAATAATTTTGAAGGTTGGATAGTTGTAAGCGTAACCGATCATGGTATAGGTATAACTCCTAATGATCTGGATCATGTTTTTGAACCATTTAGCAGGGGTACCAATGTGGAGATGATCTCCGGACACGGCATAGGGCTTTCTCTTGTAAATCGTATAATGAAGAACCATAACGGTAAGATTGAAATAAAGTCTGAGCCTCAGACAGGGACAGAAGTGCTCCTGTATTTTCCTGTGATATAATCTTTTTTAGCTGAACACTTCAGTAGAAAACTTATCTCTGATAATATACCACCATTCATCTCTTATGAGAGAATAGACAGTGAAATAAGGTTAACATGAGGTTAAAACAGAGGTAGAAAATCAAAAAAAAAGTTAAAATGTACTCATTTTAAACAATTTAATTGATTTTTAATCCTGATTTAATACGATTTTAATATATATTAAATACGTTTGAAAATCGGGAAAAATATTAACCGAAATGAGTTTTTCTACCTAAAAATACTTTGTTCAGAAAATCCGCTTGCCTGGCGGATTTTCTTTTTTTAGTTCTCAAGGGCAGATATTCTTGACTATAACAGCTCTTTTCGGATCAAATCTAAAAGTGGATCAAGTCGAAAAGGCGATTGATATTTGTTGAGTAACTTATTTTTTTGAAAGGATACCATATTTGTATTTTACTTTTTGCTTTTGAGTATTTCAGTTATTGAGTCTGTCTCAAAAGCCTTCCTTACCTCCAAACCCCCTGAAGGGGGCTTTGTAAGAGATTGGTATTCAACAAGTCCCTTTTAGGCCAGCACTGACCGAAGCGTCAGTGGGTTTTAGGGGTAAACAAGGATTAAAACTTTTTGAGACAGCCTTAGCCTCAATAGTGGCGTTATATAATTAACCTTCTGCGATAGCCGGAGGAAATTATGAGCACACTCAACATCAGCCCGGAAAGGGCGTTATAAAACCAGATTTAATTGTATGATTTATGGTAATTTTCCCTGTTTATATTTGGATGAGGATAAGGTTATAAATATATTATAAATCAGCATTAACACCATAAGCAATGGTCTTTATTACGCTCCTCCAGAGCTGTATTGCTGTTGGTTGAGCGTCTCTCCACCGGTTGCCACCGATGGTTATTAATATACGGCACCGGCCGGTGCCGAAAAAAAAGCTTTCTATCCTGATCAAATATTTCGTCTAATTCTGTCAACATGGTTTTCGACTTGATCCCTCTTTTCCTGATTCAGATTTCTTAAACAGGTTACTTTTTATTTTTTTATTTGCTTATTGAGCCAGGCTTGCTTTCCGGTATATTTTTTCATTTTTATTCTTTTAAGAATGTATATTTGTAATACAAACTAATAATCATGAAAATAAAACTCTGCTTACTCGCCTGTTTACTGGTTGTATCATTACCACTGGTATATTCACAACCGGGTTCTGTTAAACAAACTAAGCTTACTCATTTTGATATGCAGTCTTCGTCTCTTGTAAGTTCATCAGGAGAAGAAATATCCTCAGTGCAATACAGGTCAAAAGTATACTGGTTTCCGGTAACAGTACCATCAACGGTACTTACCGGGCTGGTTACAAATAAGGTCTATCCGGATCCTTATATGGGGATGAATAATATGCTTATTCCTGATGCTTCAGATGAGTTTAATAAAAAATATGATCTTGAGAAGTATAGTTTTTTACCTGATGATCCTAATCCATGGAAAAAACCATATTGGTATCGCACTGTATTTACTGTGCCGGCAACAGATAATGGTCGTCATTTTCAGCTGATATTCAAAGGTATCAATTACAGGGCGGCGGTATGGATTAATGGAAAACAAATTTCCGATTCTGCTCTGATGGCAGGTATGTTTTCAGAATATAGTTTTGACGTGAGCAACTATATAATGGCAGGTAAGGAGAATGCTCTTGCCGTTAAGATATATCCCCTCGATTTTCCGGGCTTGCCTGATTCAGAGCAATTAACTGCCCTGGGTGATTTCTTCCTTAACGGTGGTCCCACTGGTGATATTGGAAAGAATGTTACAATGTATTGCAGCGTTGGCTGGGACTGGATGCCCCCTGTACGCGACCGCAATATGGGAATATGGCTGCCAGTCTATCTCAGAACCTCAGGGGATGTGGTAATCGTCAATCCTAAGATTGTTACTGATCTGCCGAATCTCCCCGATACGACTCTTGCAAATATATTTTTAAATATAAAATTGCAGAATAACAGCCAGGATGATGTAAAAGGGAAGCTTACGGTCTCTATCACTCCTGAGAACTTTAAAGGGACTGCCATTCAGTTTTCAAAGAGTGTCTCTGTATCCGGAAAAAGTTCAGAAATGGTTGATCTTAACGCTAAGAATACAAAAGAGCTGAACATTACCAGGCCAAATCTATGGTGGC
>Ga0116171_10001258_pt1 | contig 25498 bp, 44 predicted proteins | sample AD_JPNHW2_MetaG_FD_89798 | JGI IMG/M metagenome (GOLD analysis project Ga0116171, IMG submission 89798) | Active sludge microbial communities of municipal wastewater-treating anaerobic digesters from Japan - AD_JPNHW2_MetaG | ecosystem: Engineered > Bioreactor > Anaerobic > Digestate | place...
AAATATAATACCTGATCTACCTTATATGGGTACAGCTACTTATTTAGCAGACTGTGCTAGGAAATGTCAAGCCTCAAAAAATGACATTAATGAGTTATTTGAATTAGATGAATCAAATAACTTCAGAAGGTATTTTAATCTTCCCACATCATTAGAGAAGCTGGAATCAGAACCTATAGTGGTAGAGGTGAAGAAACAATTTTGTGAAGCTTATAAAAATAGTAAGGTTTGCAAAACTACAAACATCAAATATAACTCGAATGAGGTTGTCTTTGATAATGATAAAAATGTATATAAGTTTTCTAAGATGTTAGCAAAAGTCTTAGACTCTTCGGAACTGAAAATTTGTATACAAGAATTTAATAAGTTAGGTATCTACCCCTTTGAAATAACAGCTGGTAATTTCATAACATGCTTTATGGAGTTACGTAACGCTTTATGTAAAAAGGTAGTAGTGTCAACTAATTTTGAAGATTTCATTTTAAGCGCTAACCAGTTAAGCTGGAGTACTTGTATGAAATTAAATGGCTATAACAATGGCTTTGTGGCAACATTTTCGAATGATCCACATTTCTTTGTTGTAGGAGTAGTAGAGCCCTATAAGTTTGAGAATAGATTTAACAACAGATACATATCCAGAAGATGGGGTTATAAGTTTGGTAATATCATAGGGGTTAATGGTCAGCAGGGTAGCGCTGTAGCTGAACCATCACTTAATGGTATTATTGACTTCTTTCTTAAAAAACTTGGCAAGGAAGATGTTATTAGCTATGCTGACAACTATAAGTTGTTAATATCTTGCAACAAGATTAATTTTGAAAGAGGTAGGAGCATTACCTATGCTGACTGTTCAACGTCTTATATGGATACAGATGCCGTTGATAAATCTTATGATTCAGAAAAAAAGAAACTAGATCTTGTGAAGTATGATACCTTTGTAAAAAATGAGAAAATGCAGCACACCCTATTACCATCTGTATGTATGATGTGTGGTGGTGAGTTGGCTGGTTGTAGCTCTTATAGTAATATGCCTGCCAAGATATGCATATGCCAGGTGTGTGCTAAGAAGATACCTAGCGAAATACATAATGGTAGCTTAAGAGCTAAATTCGATATGAGTACTTTCTAAAGGAGATGAATTGAAATCTGTAATTTATATTCACCCAAGGCCACACCACCATGATGAGTGCTGTGCAGTTCCGGCACTTGTATTGGCCTTGGGTAAGACAATGGATGATGTCGAAGTTAAAGAGATATCATACCAAGAAGCCTCCAGTAAGATCCTGCTGGAGCACGAGTATATGGTGGATGTTGGTGGTAGATGCAATAACAAGCAGTATTTCGACCACCATCAATTGGACAATAATATATCTGCTTTCGGAATTATATGTGATGCATTCGAGTCTCTTAAGGTTTTACGCAAGTCCACAATACGGAAGTATGTTGACTCAGTAGACACAAGAGGGAGAACAGCCACACTGGCCGACATGGGTATAAACGGGTCATGGAAAGATAAGTTCGAGATATTCCCTGATTTAATAATGGTGACTAATAAGCTGGATAAAGGTAACTTTAAAAGCTTAGTAAGGATGTATGAGTACTTCAAATGGGTTGTTGAATGGGACAAGAAGGCAAAAGAACTTAATGCCCTTAATTCAATATATTATGAGTTCAATAATGAAGTCATATCCGTAGAAGGATCTAATGTTCTAAGACTCATGAGTATAAATCCAGATACAAACACAACAGGTGGCGTAAAGCAGCTTCTTAAGAAATATAAGGCTGAGTTTATGATATACCCTGGTAAGTTTGATGAAGGGCTTATTTTAGTACAGTGTGGAAAGACTGCTATAACTAAGATTATGGCTGACAAGATAGGCTCGCAGTTAAGCATGAAGCCCAAGAGAATCAATAACTCTTTATACCAGTTCAGGAGCACGGATGAAAATAAGTTATAATAAGGATAGCATCATAATAACGGTTGGTCCACCCAGGATTGGTAAAACCGAGATGCTTAGAAGTAAGTTCCCTCAAGGGAGCATAATATCTGTGGAGGAAATAAGCCTAGCGCTGTCTGGCATACATAAAACTAAAACATGCAACGCTCCTTTATCTCGTAAGAAAGAGGAACTAAGCATGGTGCTGGAAGTTGTTAAAGCCAGAGCTTCGCAAGGGCTTCTTACAGTGGTGGTAGGTGTTAGATCATCAACTCTGCTTGATGCTATAAATACCCTGGCTAATACCTACAAGAGACCAGTATGGTTCATGATTTTCGATGTGGACAAAGCTGTAGTAGAAGATAATAACCATAATAGCATAGATATAAAACTCTCTGAATCAGATCTTAGGATAGCCATGGATGGGGCTATGACAACTAGGGAACATATAATAAAAACTTACCCCAATAAGTATGATATTATATCCCCTAAGAACTGGGGATTTGTTCCTGTTATAAAGCCAACTGAATATATCTACCATGAGAAACGACCATTCATGGTAGTGGGCGACCTGCACGGTAATCTTGGTGCTTATAGGTACTTTGAAGCTATTGCAAAAGAACATAGTGCAAAAATGTACCTCTTGGGTGATGTTATAGACTATGGGGATGACTCATGCAATATACTTGAGGGAGTACTCAACAACTGCAGTGTTGTTAGCTTGCTAGGAAATCACGAGAAGAATCTAATAAGCATAAGAGACAAGGGGTTTGACATGGCCTCCATAGTTACAGCGTTTACTTATAAACAACTCCTCCTTAGTAATAAGAGAAGTATTGAGTATTATGTAAATGCCCTTAAAAGATGGCCGAGAATTGCAGAAGTTGTGTTTAATAAAAAGAAGTATCTTCTATCACATTTCACCTTAACCATAGATCCTTATGGTGATAAGTCATATCAGTATAGAGATCAAGAGGTGACAGGGGGAACGTATTTCAACTACGGTGATGGTAGTGAAGCTATTATACCACCAGAGTATACCAATGTTTACGGGCACCTATCCACCAAGAATCCCGATATCAATCAGATATGTTTGAACTGTGATATTAGCCGAGACGGAGAGTATATCTATAAAGCTCTGCTGGTAATGTCAGGCAAGGAAGAGATCATAACCTACAGCACAAAGGTACAGCCTAAATTCAAATATCCTATAGTAAAGGGTGTTGATGACGTAGCCATGTTTCCAGTTATGGGTTACTATAATGATCTACAGGGTGCTATAACTGATCCAATGCCAGATAACCCGAGATATGCATATGTCAGGCACGCTAGCCTAGCCCACAAACCTGTGTATGACAGGCTCTTAAGGTGTTTTGTTTCAATACCCCCCAAGTTGCATTTTGAGGATATAGGACCTATTGCACCGGAAGTCACCCAGCTCGTAGTAAGTGTATGCCCTAACAACCTGGCTGGTATTACCAATATCAGCATATTACCAGAAAGACAGATCTTAATAACGGGGGAACACAAAAACATAATCGGTGATTTTATCAATGTGGGTAATTTGACAAGAAACATGAAGTCAGGTTACACGGTGTCTCTGGTTCCTAGTTATAAGAACAATAAGATATGTGGCATGTATTACCTAGGTTCGGGGTTAACAGGCTTAGATACAGTGCCTGACTGGTACTTAGCTAATAGCTTTAATTCCAAGACCAGTGTGCTGGCCAATCTTAGGGATGCTGGGGTTAGCATACCCAGATATGATATTATTAAAAAGGAAAGTGGAGTCTTTACCTTGCCAAATATGGCACAAGATGACATTTACTCAGTTCAGTATTACTGCGGAACAAAACTCGTAAAGAAACATTTTATAGGAGGAGTTAAGTGAAGTTCTACACTATATCAATCAACGGAGCTGCTAAATCTCTTGATGCAGCTCTTTACAAATTAACAGAGAGTCCCAATAAAGCCGAAAAGCCTGGTGTTATTAACTACATAATAGAAGCTAACGCTGTTGATGGCAAACCAATGGAAGTTGAGGCTGTCATAAAAGACATAGGTACCCCAGTACTTCAAAAGAAGAGCGATGACTCGCCAATACTTAGCTCAGTTTATATTGTTGCTGAAGATACAATGAGCGATGATGAAGCAATAAGCGCGGCAGTAGACTCCATCAACATATACTATGCTGGATTGGCTGAACTGGTGAAAGCAAGCAATACTTACACCATCGACAACGCTGTTGTTCATATAGTGGAAGCCGAGGATAAGTCTGCCCCCAAAAAGAAGGATAGTAAAAAATGAGATATAACAACACGGGGTTAATATCACTCCCTGTTGTTTCTAAATTAGAGGCCCCTTTAGTTTCACAGACCTACTTAGCCAGACAAGGTTTAGAATGGCACCATTATATTAATCATATATTGGTCCTCGATATCAGTTCTGGTGTATGTTATGGTATGGACTTCAGGGGTAAGAGAAATGAAAACAGCAGGGGCGTGTTCCTTGTGCAGCTGGATGATAAATTCACTCACAAAAAAGATGGTGACTTAATATTCTTAAGGAGCAAATTATCTCCTAGGAATATAGTCAAAATATTAAGCGAGTTAGAGGTGTCTAACCGTTTTACAGCTTATTACAGCAAAGATGAGATCCTACCATTTTAGAGAGGTTTGATATGACTAAAAAAATCGTAACACGGTTTGCCCCAAGCCCTACGGGCTATTTGCACATAGGCGGAGCTAGAACAGCTCTGTACAATTACTTACTTGCAAAGAACACGGGTGGTAAGTTCCTTCTTAGGATAGAGGACACTGATTATGACAGGAATAATGCTGATGCAGCTCAAGCTATCCTGGAAGGTATGGCTTGGTTGGGTATGACTCCTGATGCGGAACCAGTATTCCAGTCCTCAAGAATAGCCCACCATAAAGCTCATGCAGCTGAGTTAATAACTACGGGCAAAGCTTATTATTGTACCTGTACCAAAGAAGAACTTGATGCAAAAAGAGCCATTGCTGGCGAAGGCTGGCATTATGATAGAACCTGCTTTGATAAGAACAGAGTTGCTGGGGCTATCAGGCTGAAAGTTCCCCAGAATAAAATAATAAAATGGGAAGACATGGTTAAGGGTGAAATAGCCTTTAATTCCCAAGAGATGGATGATTTCATAATAGCCAGAGGTGATGGAACACCAGTGTATAATCTGGCAGTTGTATGCGACGATCATGACATGGGCGTTAACACCATAATCCGTGGTGATGACCATGTTAGCAATACACCTAAACAGATACTTCTATACGAAGCGCTTGGTTGGGAAATACCTGAGTTTGGTCATGTACCCATGATCTACGGGGAAGACAAGAAGAAGTTATCAAAAAGGCATGGGGCTATGTCGGTAATAGACTATAAAGGTCTGGGTTATCTTCCTGATGCTGTTATTAACTTCCTGGCTAGATTGGGTTGGTCAAGTGGAGATACGGAAATATTTTCCAAAGATGAACTTATTAAAGCCTTCAATACAGATAAGCTCAATAAGAGCCCCGCCATATTTGACTTCAAGAAGTTGGGTTGGGTTAACCAGGAACACATAAAACGCATGTCTGTTCCTGAGCAGATAGAAATAATGGCTGCTAATGTAAGAACTGAACATGGTGTCCATATCCCGGCTCTGCATGGAGTATTGCTGAAGAGATGTCAGACCTTTAAAGACATGAATGAAATGCTGGATAAGGTCATTACTCCTAAGCCTGAACTTTGTGTATCCATGCCTAAAGATAAGATTATAGAGCTTGGATCTAAAGTATCCAGGATTCCTTGGGGTACGGTTCTTGATGCTCCTGAATCAGAATTATCAGCTAGAATAAAAGTTGCTTCTGCTGAGCACAACTGCAACATAAAGGAAGTGTTCTCTATTCTTAATCTTGCGGTGTATGGCGATACTTCAGCTCCAGACACAGCTGCTTTATGTGGCTTCCTTGGTAAAGAAGAGGTTGCAAGAAGAATAAACCTGTTAACTAAGGATGGTACAATATGAAAGTAATAACTGCTGAAGACAAAATGCTTGAATCAAGCAAAACATATATCGTTGTACCATTAACTAAAGGCTGCAAGATATTTGGTGTGGTTATGATGGCTGCAAAGAATAATTTTGTAGTCAGGGTACCCCCACACACCAGTGTATGTATAACCATGGGTGGCAAGAATGTGTTCTCATCATTATTCGATATAAGGGATTCTAGTATTAAGAGCAACCATCTTATGGTAGAACTTAAACCCGGTGAGCTTGATATTGCTTTTAATGAAATGGTGGCTGGTACATTTAATGCTTCCAAAATAAAATCATTTGTTGGACCCAGCGAGGATGACTTACATGGATAAAATAAACTCAAGGAGGGTATTAATATGCTATACAAAGTATTAAAATCCCCAGACTCATCCATAGTTGATCCTGAAGATATGGGAGCTATACGAGCTTCATACCGTATCTTTGTATTTAGATATAATACGGAAAAAAAGGAGCTCCATGTTCTTTTACCAAGCGATAAATTATGTGCTTTTGTTAAGGTTGACAAACTCATAAATGAGAACGTCAAGAAAAAAATATTAAGTAAAAAGTTAGATGGTACTAAGCAGGCTTATGATAGCCCTAAAGACGCCCTTATTGAAACATTTAAACACCCAGAATATTCTGTATTTGGATGTACCACACTTAAAGAAGCTCTTAACATTTTAAAAGAGTATGGTATCTAATAATAGCGGGTGGGTAAACCACCCGCTTAATTTGTTATAAGAGTATGTAGAATTTTATTTTTTATGGAGCTTGATATGGGTGAGAATATTACCAGAATTGAAACTTTGAGAGTAACTAGGAACATCATAATTGACAATGGTCTATTGGCTGGGGATGAAATAGCTAGATATTTTGGTAATGCAAAAACTAAGACCATACCCTTGAAAAAGAAAGATGGTGGAAGGCATACCATGTACGACATACTCGTCATGGCTGGGGTATACAGAACTACTGAAGCGGCCAGAAGAGCTTGGACTAAAACTAATGATGTTATACCGGGCGGGTTGAACACTTACAACAAATTTACAAAGAACAAGGTTATAGAGATAACCATATACATGCCAACAATAACACTTAATTGAGGGTAGCTTATGCTGGAATTATCAATAATTAAAAACATGAAGATGGGCAAGGTGTATTGCTGGTTTGAGGTTCCCATAACTATAAAAGTTAGTACTACTGCCAAGCATACCACTTATGCTTTACTTAAGGTTGTTAAGGGTACAACTTCTAAATCAGAGAGCTTTATTACTGATATAAAAATTGGCAAGCCCACCAACATATCTAAAATAGCTGACTTGGCTGATTTTAAGAAACAAGTTGGGGATAGTGTTTTATTTAAACTTAGTAAGTTTATGAAGATAGATCCTGATCTTCCTATGCCTAAATTTAATGCAAAGTACTCTGTTGCAGTTCATATGGATAAGATACAGTTAAGACAAGGTAACTTTAACACCAACAGTAAGGTATACATAAAAACACAGGAAGTAGATCATACTCAATTAGGAATGTTGTCATTCAGATTTATAACTGCAAAGGGTCTGACAATGCTTAAACCTCTTAAGCTGTCTATAAATAAGTCCAACAATAACATATTTAATTATTATGGCCCGGATAAGTTAAGAGCCTGGCTTAAGGCAAGTTTAGTTAAGAGTATTAAAAATATACCTAACAAACTGCTCAATGGTAAGTTTGCATTATCAATGGACGCTGTTGATTTAATAGACATAGAGGTAAAAGATGTTAAAGAAATATAAGGTAAGCATTATCACCCCCGAGCAGGCCCAATTTAGATCTCTCCTATGGAATCACGATTATGATGATACAGTATCCTTGGAGGTCTTATCAGGTGGGGTTGGCGTGCTTTGTAAAGTTAAGTTTAGAGCTGACTCAAGCAAGGTTGTATTGCCCATAAATTATATTTCTGAAAAAGGTGGAATAAAAGCTTCTGATAGACAGAAAATATCTAAGATGGTTTATGATATGCTTAAGACAGGTATGGTTTTTAAAGCAAATGATGGGGTTGTGTGCGTTCATCAGGCTTCCAATATAAAGGGTAAATACAGCGTTCGCGTACTAGGTTATTGCAAACATATACCTGTACTTATCCATAGGGCACCTTCTGCTGTATTAATAATAGCTGGTATGGCTGGCTTTAATATGAGGAAAACTATATTCGTAGATACTATAGCAGTAATAAGAATGGAAAAGACATTGTTAGCTGATGAGCCAACGGTGTCAATAGTAGATAACTATGGTATAGCTGATGGATATACCACACGATTAACACCTCCACATTTTTTGGACCCTAATGACAGGACTATAGTGGCTTTTCTTACTGACAGTAATAGGAAGATCATAGAGGACAACAGAAGGAAGCTTAAGATTAAACCAGGTATAACTATTAACTATCCTAATACATGGGGGACCTATGAAGGACATAAGTAAAATATTGCAGAGCTATGATACTACAACAGATAAACTTAGAAAAGATTGCAATACCAGGATCCACAAATCCACGGGAGTGTATTATGACATAAAAAGAAAAGTGTATGATGAGCTCTGGAGCGATGACTTGAGAATTAATATCAAGTACACCATATTTACTGTTAAGGGTTTGTTTGAATCCATATTAACTTTACCCATTAAAGTTACATACAGACCTGATACATCTGAGGTGACACAGGATGGCGTTACCAACATATATGAGAAAGCTCTCAATTCTGTTGGTAAGTGTATGGCAGAGGCTGATGAGGCTGATTGGGTTGTATATGGACCATCAGCAGCTTCTAAGCTCTCTGAACTAGTTCAGAACCTGGTTACAAAGATACTCAAAAAGAAATTCACAGCAAAGATAACTATTTCATCTGGTGTTGAAAATCTTAGTGATGATATAGTATCTGTAACAGCTAAGATTGATAACATAGATCTAAGATGGTTTAGATCTTTTAAAATGGATTACATGGGTAAGGATAACTCAACTCTTATTAAATCGCAGGTAAACTTCAGTTCTGTGGATAGTACTAAACCATCTCCAGCCGGACCCCAAGATGTCAATAAATCATTTGACATTATAGGTGGTGATAGAACCTGCGTTGAGCCCCAGCTTCTCCACACAAACCTTATTAAAAATAGTAAGGGTACTTATGATTCATCTTATGTCATAAGGAAGGCTATCATAGACTTTGAAAGATCCAAGTATATTAATGATTGCTCGGAAGCTATCATCCAGAGTTTATTTATAGAACCAAAAATGTTCCGCGTTTTGAAGGTTAAGTTATCCAACACCTTCACTGCCAAGAATATGGATAGTGTTCTTGAGGAACTCTTGCCAACAAAGTAGCCGGGCCATAACCTCAAAAAATTTGCGATATTGTGTTATAAGAATATGGTATAGAGATATACTAAAATAAATATCAGGGTGCGTAACGCTACAAGTGCGGAACACCCTTAAATCAACGTAAAAGTGCTTCGCAGCACCTGAGCAGAGTCTTCGGACTTCTCAGTACGGGGAGAGACCTAAACTCCTCGATAGGTTCTTAACGAACTAAATAGCCACAGCAATGTGGCGTTCATCAATTCTCTTGAGTTAGAATAACCCACCCAGGTTATTTGATAGGCGATGTCCTAAGCTCAGCCGTATTTAGAATTGATGTTCAATCGGTCGCCAGCGAGCGGTGCAGCAGATGCTCGTTACGGAAGTGGTTAGAAACCACAAGGGTAGATACCAGTGCTAAGCTTTCCTCTAGTTGTTGTAAGCTCTGTTCTCCACAAGTGAGAGCAATCTATTGATAACAACAGGGGTTTGCGGTATTTCTGGACATATGGTAGAAGGGTAGCACGATGTGCTGGACCATAATCGCCAAGTAGGGTTTGCCGCCCGACCCTTAAAAAGGCAACCAAAGAAAGATATTAAACTTTTAATATGAGGAGCGTATTATGAAGAATATGTTTATAAGCACAAAAAATGCTGTTGTTAAGTTCTTTAAAGGACTTTACAGAAATGCAAAGGCTGGAACAAAAAATGTTGGCAAACTCAGCAGAGCAATAGCTTCTGGATTTGTTGATGCTGTAAAAGGTATCATAGAAGTTGCTGCTGCAACCATGGAAACAGGCGAAGACGCCAAGACTGCCAAGACTGGCTGGGAACTTGTTAAGATGACAGGTAAAAGAGCACTTGGTGCTGTAATAGCAATCATGCTTATTTATGTTGTCTTTGCTATCATTCTTCCTGCAATGGTGCTGGCTCTTAGCAAGATAGCACTCTACATAGGTGCTGCCTGCATAGTCATAGCACTTGCAAAATACATAGGTGTGGCTGGTAGTAGGCTCAAAGAGCTTATAGCTAAGGAAAGGGTTATTGACAACACAGTCGATGCAGCTGCAGCTGGTGCTCCAGCATAAGAATCTAAAAGTCTTCTATCACGGAAGATTTGTAGAGGTCGGGGATTAGGTGAAACTAGTTCCCGGCCCCATATGGAAATTAATCAAGGGCATTCTTCACGAGTGCCCTTATTTATTTTTCATAACATAAGAGGTAATAAAATGAATAAGTTAAGCACAATAGTGCAGCTACCGATATCAGATGGTCAAGCTATAAGCTACGCGGGTATAAATTTTGGCAAGGTCATGAAGAGAGTAGATCTTAAAACCCACTTCCTATATTACGGAGATCAGTATGATACTGTTATTCTTACTGATTTGGATGCTTGTCTTGGGATAGGTGATAATGAAAAGTTGATTAAGTCATTACTAAGGAGTTACCCGAGTTTAAAGATATACATAAGAACAGATACTCCAAGTTTTTCTTCTGTTTCTAAGTGGTATGACTTTGGAGCATATGGGGTAATAGTAGATACCATACTGGGTAATAGTGAATATCTTGTTAACTCCCTAGTTCACCAGTTTCCTGACACTGTTATAGCCCTTAATTTCATGCCATCAGAAGGCGTAGAAAAGTGGTGTTATTTTAATAAAGGACTGAGAACATCCACCATGACAATACAAGGAGCTTATGACCTTATACCATCAGGCAACATAATGATTACCAACATGGCCAAGGTTGGGAGCCGGAAAGGTTTCTGGTCTCCAGAACGTTTCTGGGGGAATAATGACTGCGCTTGGTATTGTGGTGGAATTCATAATGTAAATGAATCAAGGGAAGCATTAATTAAAGCTGGATTCTCTGGTGCAGTTGTAACAACAGCTCAGCTTGATGTTAGTATTGACGCCTACTTTTCAGAGGAGTAAGTAATTCTATACTTTGTCTTCCCACTCTTTGAACTTAGCATCAACGCGCTTATCATAAGCCCCGTACTCATTTATAAGTAACATAATGTCTACCATAGAATGAAGGACTTCTGAACTTGTTGCTTTGTCTGGGGAATGTTTTAATTTTTCCAACGTTTTGTTGAACACGGTTTTATAGGTTACCATTTGGTGCCTCCCTAAATGTTTATAAATATATTATAGTGAAAAAAAAGGAGATAACATGTTATTCTTTGAACGTCTGTGCGGTGTAACTGAAAAATACCTAGGTCTTGCATCTCAGGAACACATTACTGATAGACCTGTAACAGAGCTTTATATAGAACTGAGAGATACCTCAAAAGATAACATTAAGCTGTTATCTGAGATCATTAAGAAGTTCTCTGAAGAGGGTGGTAAGTTCATAAGATTCCTATGCTTACCCCTGGTTGACTCAGCTGTAGTAGACCTGATGGCCTACTCAAGGGTCTTGGGGTTGATAACCTTCTTTGAAACATCACTTAGCAGATTACACATTACTGACATTGGGGGTTTAACCAACAATGTAGTACTGCATGTAGTTCCCCCTGAAAGTAAGCTCTCACTGGATGCCCCAGATATGTGTAGAGAGTTCAACCATGTTAAGGACTACACAACCAAATTTAAAGGTAATGTTGGTGTAATATGCCACGTTACACCTAAAAATTTAGATAGTATTACAAAGAGCTATGATATTTTAACTGATACCTATAAAGTTAAGTTAGTTTGGCTTATGTTCCACGAAGGTGTTACAACAAGGAAAGCCAATGAGGTGCTGGACTCAATAATAACCATGGAGTCTATATTTGCTGCCAGGAATAAAGCTTCCATTGATGCTCTTAATGGGTATAAGAAATACTTGTCAGCTGAAAAGCCAACTTTTGAGAGTTGCATGCTGAGCAAGGATTCCATAACCATAACCCATGATATGAAGATACTGCCATGCTATAACTATTTGTTTGGGTCTGGTGGAGATTTTGACGATTATATTACATATAATCCAGCCCTAACATTAAGAGCTCAGGTATCTGAAAGGATGCCCCATATGTGTGCTAAGTGTTGTACATATTATGAAGCTAGCATGAACAACCCAGATGTTATTCAAGAATTTAAAAACTTATAAAGAGGATAATCATGGGTAGTACAGAGTACAATCCTGCTAAAACATCTAAAAGAATATTGGTGGGTAGTGATGCTAAGGGTATGCCGGTTGCATATGCTATACATGCTAACTATTATTTCATTTGGTATAAGTATGGATCATTTACCCAGCTGAGTATGAGTAGCAGTCATATAACAGCAAAACAAGATGCTGAAGATAAACTTAAGTGCAAAATAGTAACAGTAGAAAATGTTGAGGAGATTAATTTTGAACTTTGACAAATACAAAATAGCAGCCCCTATTCCTATAAGCACCATTGAATACCTTCTGAATGGTCTACCTGGAGTTAGCGTTGTCTTTAAGAGAAAAGATTCAACTTACTATCATCTTACTGCTGGACTTAAATCTGTATCAGACATGACTGTTTATTCATCCTGCAAGCTGTCTAGGCTATATGACCACATCTCAGTCTTAAGCAAGACTGAGACCACTTACCCAGATGACATGGAATTAAAGTATGTTATACACAAGGAGTTAGAACAAGGATCGGAGGCTTGGATATTTAATGAAAATAAGACGTATATTAGCTTCCTGGCTAAATTATTTGGAGTTGGTGTCTGCGCCTGCTCTGCAAGTAAAGGAGATGAACATGAAAGGAGTGAATAAACCTGCATTATTTTGCATTATAAACCTGATGCTCCAGCTTCGTAAACTGGAAGTTGGAAATGATCATGAGGATAAACCTAAAGAGAGTTACTTTAACAAGAAGTCTATAGAGGTATTATTTAAGACACTTAATACCAACTACAACTTAGGGTTGAAGTTCTCTGACATATTCTCGTTTCTGCATGAGAACTTATTGACATGCTTGGTACCGCCTAAGAAGGTTACTGAGGAGGATAAAATATTCTCAACAGTTAGGAAATGGAAAGACTTTAAGTCTTACTACGAGGAAAATAGTGCTGAGTACATAGAGGCCCTGACCAATTACTCAACCCTCCCAGCCACAGATGTGTGGAACAGATGTCAACAAGTGTTCTCAAATGAAGTTATACCCAAAGACGCTAAGGTATTTGCAACTGGAGCTGGTAACCTAGCTATAGTTACTGATACTGGAGTATTTGTACGTCAGGTAAGTAAGAAAGGCACGGTAAGTCAGACCAGATTTGATCTTATATTCAACAAAGGTCAGATCAAGGCAATAACTAATAATCCTGGGCGTAAGCCTATGATAAAGTTCAGATCTAATGAATAATTAAGGGGGCATTATGCCCCCAGTATTTTTTTATTTTATAATTAATATACTGAGGGCACTATGCGGGAAATAATTAGGAGAGTCAAAACTGAAACTGGTCTTTTAAAAGAATTACAAAATGGTAAGTATAATAATCATTGTACCCACATAATATGTGGTTTGTCTCTGGTTCCAGAAATGACAAAACTTTGTGGTAAAGATATTAAGATAGTTGATACCGTAAAAGTTATGGATATTAACGGAGAGTTCTACACTAGATTCTCTGGGGCTAATTGGACTTGGATTGAAGAATGGCTTGAACCATTAGAACCATTAGAACCACCCGTTGTTAAGCTTAAACTTTTTGATGAGGAGTAATATGTGCCAGAAGAAGTAATAAGAAAAATTAAAAGTGGGGAAATGTTATTAGAGATCATAACCGGACCTGGATATGACACCCATGAGAAGGAAATAGCGCGGAAAAGAGGTTCAAGATCTCTTGATAAAAATCATTTTTGTAACTGTAATCCAGCTATGTTTGCCTATGCTGGCCCACACCATTAAGTGTAGGATTACTACTTCAGGGGAATTAAGAAGCAGCAACCCTACTTTCTGGTGGCTAGAAGAATGGCTTGAACCATTAGAGACTTCAACTGTTAAATTAAAGTTATATGATGGAGAATAAATATGCAATTACCAATGAAAATGAAACCTTACTCAGAATGTATGAGGGAACTCTTTAAAATAGAAGGCATAAGTGAAAGTCATGGAATGATTTTAGCTAACAACAGATGCTATGGTGTTATAGAATCTTTACTTGCACATTCTGATAAAATACATATAATAGTAACTCAGCAACTATATGATGGTAACATGTGGTATAAGTTGGAGAATGGTCATTATTATATAGCTCAGCTTTTTGAGAAATATGATGGGGGCATTAAGAAGTTAAAGGACTTGGATTGGGAGGACAGTAGTAGTGAGTCATCAATACACTGAAGAAGAAAAACGCAAGATACTTGAGGAACAAATCAAAGCACAGATGGCAGCACAAGAAGAAATGCTATGGGCTCATGAGCTTAACTCAAGGGCCCATACGTTGGTATCCACTTACACCCAGCCTAACAATGGTGTTATTGAATGTTCACCTAGACAGGTGTATTATGATAAGGCTATACAACTGGGCTTGCCCGAAGACTTTGCTAATAAGTTTGCTGATGCCGTAATGCAGAACCCTATGCACATAGACAACATAAACAAAAACAAGGGGGAAAATGTTTAGCAAAAAAAGACAGCAAGAGTTGGGAGTACTAGCCTATAGATGTGATATCAATAGGCTTTTGAATACTAACCTTCATGTAGTTTATTGTGCCCGAGACAGGCTTGTCATAGTTCGCAATTCTCATGAAGTTTTAACTAAGCTAAAAAAATTTTGTGATGATGATGCTCTAGGCTTATGTTCAGTTAGTGATAATGATGTAGATGTTTTTATATTTGTAGAGTTTCCACCTAGACCTGAAGTTATATCTCACGAGTCTTTTCATGCCACATTCAGGATATTGGAAAAAACGCAAACGGGGGTATGTGGACAAACTAATGAAATAGCGGCCTTCCTTACAGGCAAAATAGCAAGCTTAGTATATGAAGTAGTGGATGAATATAGAGATAAAATTAGACGTAATGATAAACATGTGGGTTAAGAGTGAGGTGAAACATGGGACACATATACACAACTGGGGATACCCATGGTGATTTCAGAAGGTTCTCATTTAGGAACTTTAAAAGGGGTAAGGAACTTACTAAGAAAGATTTTATGATAATAAATGGTGACTTTGGTGGTATATGGTACTTTAAAGATCACCATAAACATCCCGGAGAAATTAGACAGCTAGAGTGGTTAAATAACAAGCCATGGACTACCTTATTCGTTGATGGTAACCATGAGAATTTTACCTTGCTGAAAGAGTTCCCAGAAGTTCCATTTCATGGTGGTGTGGCGGGTAAAATATCTGATTCTATATATCACCTTAAGAGGGGGGAGATCTATACTCTAAATGGACTCAAGTTTTTTTGTATTGGTGGGGCATCAAGCATAGATAAGTTACAAAGGGTAGATGGTGTATCTTGGTGGCCAGAGGAGCTGCTTAGTTATGCTGAAGAGGCCAACATAAGTAAGAATCTGGATAGATGTCAGAACACTGTTGATTATATAATTACCCACACGGCTCCTACATCCATAATAAAGGAGCGCCTTCTTCCATATATAAAGATGATAACTGGTAATGATTATTATATGGAAGACCCAGTATCAAGAGTTCTAGATCAAGTATATAAAACAGTCGATTTTAAAAGGTGGTTTTGTGGACACATGCACTGCGATATTGAGTTTGATGACATTACATTTACTTATAATAAAATCCATAAGATAAAGTAATAGTTATCTATTCTTGACATGTGTTAAAAAATAAGTATACTATTTAAGTTGTAATCATTGGAGGTTGTCATGAGAGAAGAAAAACAAGTTAGATTTAAGGATCTACCAGAGGTTCATCAGACTATATTTAAGAAGATGTTCAAGTCGGTAGGTGGTAACGCTGAGACATTTGATTTTAATGTTCCTGAGTGGTTCTATGCTTATTACTGGGACGATGCTACTGAAGCTAAGTTCAGATATTGGTTAAAGAAAAAGGTTGCTAAGACCTACCCATTCCTTAATGAAAAAGGTATAGATAAGGAGGTTTCTTATTTTATACTTATGTGGGGTTGGTGCAGTGAAGGAGCTAAAGGTAGAGTTGATGAATGGAGAGCTAAGAACGGATTTGATCCAGCTACTCAGAAAGTTACACCTAAGAGTGATGATGGTATTAAAACATTTTTAGATTAATGGAGATACTATGAAACTAATTCCTGTAGTCAGGGATCACAAGAACTGCGTTGTTATAGAGTGCTATAGTGGGTTTAAAGGTGAGGAGATCTTTATGGAGTTTGAATTAAAACCCCCAGAGGATATTGACACCATACACACAATAGCCATCCTGCAGGCTCTTATGAAGTTTGGTTATGGGGTATTAGTTAAAGATAATATTAATAAGGCGCTTACTAAGGAGGCATACACCAAAATTATTGGAAGTATGCCCCTTACTAGGTCTGGTAATGACAGTAAGTTTAAGATATTTAAGTATAGGTTTGTTGAGTATAATGACAGTGGGTGGAAGCGTAATATGAAGATGGATATTGACACCCAGGAAGAAGCCTTCATTAAGAATGAACACGCCTTTATTTTAGGTCAAATCAGTTACCAGAGATATTTGGTTGTTTTAGAGGAACTAGGTTATAAAATTTCTAAGGAGAGCTAACATGAACGAAACAAGTAATGAAACCACACTTTGTCCTTTTGGTATTGGGGACTGCGTAACATTTCCAGGTGATAACACAGAGTTTTACATTAATTCTTTTTTTTGTAAAGACGAGGTTGAAATAGTTAGATTTATAGAGGGTCAATACCCTCCAGCATTCGGGGGTGAACCCGTGAGAGATCCATATGCTGACTGTTTAACTAGGTATAATGTTAATTATAAACTACTTAGGCTTAAGAAGAAGTTTAATGAACTGGATATGATTCAGCCTAACAATGAGGATAATAATGTATAACGCCAACCACATTAAGGAATTTTTAAGTACAGTTAATATAACAATGGGTGAATTCGTATATGATCCAAAAAAGCTTAATCTTTTTGTTAGTACGTCAATAATTACAGAGCTAAGTGCTACTCATTATGATTTACTTAAACTTATTTCTATATTGTTTCCTAATTTTTTTACTTATGTTAGGGGGTATTGTGATACAGAAAAATATAGTATAAGTATATCAAGTCCTAGTGATGACGTTCCTTACGAAGACATATACATTGAGTTTGATGATATAGACACCCCTGGTTGGAGACTACACAAGTTTATTATTAGAGCTTTAGAGGCAACACTTAAATTGAGTGGCTTTGCTTCTGTAAGTAGCATAGCAATGTCTACTGAAACATACTCTGCTTTTAAAATAGTTAGATTTGATGAGATATATACTGAGAAACAGGATGAGTTGTTTCGTTTCCCAGTGGGTAGTATACATGGAAAACCAAGTGTTATTGACGATAGTCTTAGCCTTAATGTTCTAAAAATTAGCACCGGTGGGGAAACCCCTAAAGAATTTATAATAAGTTTATCAGACAGGAGAATCTAACAATGCCTAAACGCAATATAAAACCAACCTATAATAAGGACAATAAGTTTGCTATCATACCTGCTGAGGAGCTTCCACCTCTTATAGGAGCTACGGAAGCTTTGCTTACCGAGATTATGATGGTTAATGATAAAACCATTCTAGCTCTTACTGATGATGCTACTCTTAAGAACTTAATAGATAAGCTGAGCATACTTAATACGGAACTCAGCAATCCAGTTCTGGATCAGTTGGCTGGATCTCTGCTGGACCACAACCTTAAGAACCGAGTAGACAGAGAAGAGATAAAATCTTATCTTAATGGTAAGTTTGAGATCTTTATTAACATTCTTAAGATCATCATACAGAGGCTTAATATGGCGGCTATTAAAGAAATAGAGCAGCCCATATATAAAATAAAGAATATGGATACTGGCATGTACTCAACGGGTGGTATGAAGAAAACTAATGTTACCAGAATAGGCAAGGTGTGGAACAGCGCAAGTGAAGTGCGTAAGCACTTGGCTATGTTCGATGCCGATGGCGGAAGATATAGTGAAGGTAACTGGGTAGTAGTTGCCATTGATGGTATAGAGAGTCCATCATTTCTTGTTAAAAAATTCTACGAAGATCGCTCTAAAAAATAATCATTAAGTCCTGTAAATACCTATCATATTTTGTTATAAGAAGTTGGTAGAGTATTTCTGTCTTAGCAGCACTAATACTCCTACTCAAATACTAGTTGGAGTTATACAACATGATGTCAAACTGTTTTGTGAAAAAAGAGGTGGTAAATGAAGCTGGATCCAACAACCAAAGAAATTAAAACAAGTTTTAAAAATAATAGTAAAAAGGAAATAAGCCTCTAAACGATAGAACCCTGCTGGCCAGCAGGTAATCCCGCAAGGGATTAATAACTTTTTTAAAAGGAGATGAATTATGATCGGTACAAAAAATGCGGATACAGCTAAACTTAATTCAAATAACTGTTTGGATGCTATAGGCGAGGCTCTTAACAACTTGAATCCAGATCAAAGGTCTGAATTTAAAAAGAAATTATATAATGGGATTGAGACTTACGAACAGTTAGCTGAGTTGTGTATGTCAATTACACCAGATCCAGCTGCTAAAAAATGAGGATAGTAATACTTATCTTCATATGTTTAAAACTTTATAAAGAGAATATATAAAATGAAAACCAATAAGTTCAATGAGGCAGTAGTGCATGTGACTGACTATTTAAAGACCAAAACTTTAAATAAAGATGAGTGCTTTAATGTCACTATAAAGCCTGGTCCACAAACTATCACTATTAAATTTAATAGTATAAGGTATCCTAGGATATTTAAACTATTATTTAACAAGGATATGAATTCATTTACCATGTACCTAGGTCAGTGCAATGACAACGCCGTCTGGTCTACTGAAGCTCTAGAAATGGACAAATGGATGAACCAGGTTAGACTGGTCATAGCTACTCAGGCTTTTGCACACAGTATGCCATTATCTATATCTAAACTTGGTGTATTTAATAAGATATATCTTAATTTTATCAATGAGGCTCTGTCAGGTAAAAATAAACCAGGTAAGTGGGAAAAGGATGGCATATACTCTGAATACACGAGCTTTTGGGGTAAGAATAATAATGGCATAACTATCTACGAGAAACCTGTAGAATACGATTACAGTGAAAGGGAGGGCATGAGTCTGTTCTCAAGTGAAAATGATACCATGTTGTTAAATGAAGTTATACTTAAGAGAAAAGCTTATAATCAAGCTTGCTTGGTAGAACAAGAAGCCAGAAGAATACGCATGGAAAAGTTAGATGTAGATCCTTGGAGCGTTGTGCCAAGTAAACCTTAATAGGGGATAGATATGGAAAAAGGTGGATTGATTAGAAAAATAAATGCTTCTGTATGCCACGCAGAAGGTCATATAAGAAGTTTATTAAGTCAAGCTAGACTTGCTAGTGGTAGACTCAATTTAAACGCTCAAGCCAGGGAATCTTTAACTAAACAAATTTCAGAGTATGAGTCTATTCTTGCTGCTAAGGATACCAGTACTTATTTTAATATTCATATCATAGCTAATAAAAATAATTACTTCTTTAATGTACCAGCTGATATGGACTTTTCCTATGAGTTACTTATGCTAATAGTAGATGGCACGGCAACATATTCTGATATTGATGTAGTTCGCTGTAACATGGTTACTAAGATTGGAATACACAGATGCGTTTATGCAAGTCTTTTAGATGATATAGCTTATGAAACTTGGCAGATTAACTCAAAGGACTTTAATGATTTTGACCAAGCATTCAACAATGCGGTTAATATACTCGATGAAATAACAATATATCGAGAGGACTATATTAGCCGTTTAGATCCCCTAGATGCTACTGATGATATACCCCCTTGTGAGTATGGAGATGAGTACTATGATGCTGACATGATGGAGTATGAAACCAAAAGATACAAGGCTATTATGCAGACTAATTTTAAACAAAAAGACTTTAAGAAAATGCGTAAGCTTTACAGATTGCTTATGAAGTACCAAATTAAAACTAAGCCAGGGGCTACTAAATGAAGTACGTTATGTTTAATGATCCCTTCCCAAAGTTATTTCATAGTGATAACAAACCTATGTTTAACCTGAATGCCAGGATAGGTTCTGTGGGTCACGATAAAATAGTTTTTATCAATGACCGCAAATTTCCAGGTAATATTATAACTGATGCTATTAATAAGACAATTCACTCAGTACCAATAATACGCCAGTTTGAAGATCCTGCTAAAATGCTGGATCATTACATGAGATTTTATGATGCGTGTTCTGATGTGTCTAAGATTAGGGTCTGGGATCATGACTATGTAAGAAATAATATGTACTTCAAATTTATACCCACCTCGGTAACTTTTTATAACAACATGATGGCCTGTCGTGAAACATTTAAGGTTTCTATAGAAGAGGAATTGGGTAAATTAGCATTTGAAATTAAGAAGTTAGAGCAGGTTACACTTTTTGATCTAATAAAAAGTTGACAAATCCTATTTTTATGTTATTATGCTCAAGTAACTTTGTTATGGAGAGCATGGTGACTGAAATAATTATACCCAAAAACAAAAAGCTTGCTGTTATTAAGTTTAGAGTAGCCAACTGCCCAGGATGTGATCGTATAGCACCCTTTTATAAGGAGCTTGAGAGCGTCTATTCTGAAATAGCTGAGTTCTACGATCTAGACTTTAAAGACAATAGAAGCTATGGGCCTAAGTATAAACTCAGTAAGATGCCATGTGTAGTAATACAAAACGCTAGTGGCAAATATGAGTGCATATCGGGTGTTCAACACCCGGATGTTTATACTGAGCTTATTAAAAAGTTTTTGGAGGATTCCCATGAAGCTAATTGAACTTTTCCCGAAAGAAATGAGTTCCGCAGAAAAAAAGGTTAGAGCTGAAGATCTTGTTCATGTAGCTTTGCTGCATAACGGAATGACGGTTGCTGGAATTATGGACCAGGGCGTGTTGCAGTACAGTCTTATGCTTAAACAGGTTCCTGTTGGCATGGCTATGACTATGGCAATCCTCAGCCCCCTTGATTGCGGTACGGACACGCTTAGAAATGGTGAGCCTATCAACATAGGGTATGCTGGAAACGAGATTAAGCTGGCTTACTCTGTTAGCGCTCTTGAGGCTAATACTGCTGGTCTTCTTGTGGGAGCTTACCTTAAGACTTTTGGTATTATACCAAGAGAAGATGAGTCAACTCAGCCCGTAGCTAATTTGGAGCAGTCTCAACCAGCTGGTGCCGGTTTAGAAGAAGCTCTGCGTAAGCTCAATGCTAAGGGCGTTACCGATATGGATTCTAAAAGGAAAAAGAAATAAATAATAGGGCCGGGGAAACCCGGCCTAATTAGGGGGTCCCGAGAATGACAAAGATAGTTTTCATAGATGGTCTTGACCGAACAGGAAAATCAACTATTATAAGGCTCATATCTGGAGCATATACCCTTAGAACTGGTGGTGGTGTGGCTATTGTTAAGCTTCCTTCTGATGAGTTTAGAAAAGGAGAGCTGTGGAATTCAATGATTACTGATAATAAGAGTAACTGGAATCTCCCTTTTATAATGCGGTGGGCGGAGGCTGTTATAGCTGATATGGTTAATCAGATTAGCATGGCACGTGAGTCACTAGTCAAAGGAACTGATAACCTGGTGCTTGTAGATAGATCATTTATATCTACCTTCATATATCAGGCAGCTGTGTACCTACATAATAAACATATAGATTCGGATCAAACCCGAGTGTTTCTTAGAGAGTGGTTTAGCAATGTATTTAGAAATGCTAAGACTGGTATGTGTAAGCTAAGGAGACAAGGCACATATGATGATAAGTACTACTACTACATAATGACTGATAGACTGCTTAAAGCCAAAGATGATAATGATCCTAGCAGGAACTCTACACCCGGTGATGATGTATTTGAGGAGCTTCTTCAAGACAGTGTAGCTGGTATACTTAAGTCTTATCAAGATCTTATAGTGTACGATATAGCTGCTTTTGAGAGTACATCTATATCAGTATTGGGCAACTATAACCATATGAGTAGCTTATCAGATTTTGATTTAGAGTTCCTTAAGAACTATAATTTAATTCTGGGTGCTATACTCTAACTGACACTTTCAGCTCTTGAAAGCGCTAATATTTCATTAACAATTTCGAGGTTTAACATGAAAAGACTAATACTTGTAGTTTTCCTTTTAGTTGTATTTAATCCTATCTACATCCTAGAAGGTAGTAAAACTAAGTATATTCAAACTCATAGCAAGGTTGATCCAGATGCAATTATGAGAACAATTAGATCTGGTATCAGAAACACACAATTTGTTAAAGATAACATAGAGTTTGATGGATCTAAGCTAGACGCGGAAGCTGCTATACTGGGACTAATATACATTGAGAGCACGTTTAAAGCGGATGCTGTTAATTTAAAGTCAGGTTGCTCGGGTCTTTTGCAGATAGAGAAGGCTACTTACATGAACATGATTAAGTCTGGAATGATAACAGTTAATAATTGGGCCAACATAAATGACCCATATTATAACATACTGATAGGTATATTATGGTTCGATTATACCTACAAGCTGGTTAAGAAATCCCTCCCTAAGCTAAGTAAAGCTGAGGTGTTTAAAGTAGCTATAGCTGCTTATAATAAGGGTGTATCTGTTACGGTTAAGGAAGTTAGAAGTTCAGGGGGTATACCACCTAAGTATAGGTATGTGGAGAGGTTCCGCTGGGCTTACAGGAACGTCAAGAAAATGTCTTAAGGCCCTTCTGGGCCTGTATTTTTTAATGGGTAATTACATGATATTTAAAGTTGGTGATAAAGTGGAACTTAGACCTTTATCTGATTTGGAGCCAATATTTATTGAAGCTAAGTCGGATCAATACGCTAGGGATATGGTTAAGGGTCTTCTAGGTACACCACTTACCATTGATGGTAGTAGATGGTTTGCTAACATAGAAATGATTGATTTTACGGCAGGGGGTGATCCAATAGGATATTGTATTGCTGAAAAATTTGCTGTCAAAGCATTTAAGCCTTGGATTGAATGTATAACTCTAAAGCTACATGATGGGGATGGCCTATGATGTTTAAACCAGGAGATAAGCTGAAATTAAAACCAGACTTTGAATTAGTATTTAAAAAATTTAGGCTTCCAAAGGGTGATAGAAAAAAATACCGTAAGATGTTGGGTTGTGAAATATTAGTAAGAGAAGTATTTTATGTTGGTAACATAAGGTGTGTGCATGTTTTAGTAGATGATAAGCATGACTACAGGGTTGCTTATAGATTCACTGGTGAATTTTCTGATGAGTTTTTTGATATTAAGCTCGGCGTTACTACCATTAAACTTTATGATGAGAACTGATATGGAATTTAATAATGGAGATTATGTAAGAGTTATACCCGGGCATGAACTTGATAATATACTATATACTGATGGGCTTCTTGATGTGAGAGGAAGGGAAACAATTCTTAGCTTACAAGGCAAAATAGGAAGGGTTGTATATCACAATAAAGCAACCGTGCATATTAAGGTTGCTGATGAAAAATCCACTCTTATTAATGGCCTGGGAAATTCTTATTATATGGAGGTAAATACCTTCAAAAAACTCTTTGTGCTAGAGAATAGTAACCCTTGTATTAAACTTTATGATGAGGACTGATGTGTTTAAACTAGGAGATAAGGTAAAAATAAAATCAAAAGATGAAATAGCAGCTGTGTTTAAAGAACATAATTATACCATAGATTACTTTAAGATAGTCCTGCTGTTAGCTGATAAAGTATCGGCGATAGTTGGTTTTAGACCCACTGGGTCAAGTCCTAACCCAGCAGTTTATTTGGAAATGGATCCCAGATTACCTATTGTAACAACCCTTATTGATTTAGTAGATTCCCCCCAAAAATTAAAACTATATGATGAGGACTAAGATGAAATTCAATATTGGAGATAGGGTTAGAGTTAAGTCTAAAGAGGATTTAATTAAGCTGTTTGAAGAGAAGGGATATAGATATGAAACAGCAACAGGGTATTATAGACATAGTAATGTTAAATATATTTTTAACTCCACAGCAATGTATAGATATTGTGGTGAGGAGTATGAAGTATATAGAACAGAAGATGCCACTAATTTCGCTGAGTTAAGGTTGGGAAGGGTGAGTGATAACATTGAAGATTTTGTCTTTCATGAAGACTGGCTTGAAGAACCAACACCTAAATACACTAAAATTAAACTTCATGACTCATAGGAGAATACAGGATGCCTGATAGTGTTATTACAAGAAGAGTTAAGAGTAAGGAAGACCTTATGAAGGTGTTTTTAACTGGTACTTATAAGGCAAACAGTATGGGTTTTGAGAATACAAACCCTGGCAGGGTTGGGTTTGATACTAAAATGTTTGGCTGCTGTGGTAAGGATCTAATAATGAGGCCTAATACTAGAGAATATAGGTTATATGATTATGAAAATGAAGACAAGTGGTGTAGTTGGAGATGGCTTGAAGAGTGGCTTGAACCAGATGTAGTAAAACTTAAACTTTATGATGCGGAGGAGTAGCCATGTCTGATTATGCTAACTATTTGTTAATAAATTCATTATTAGCTTTGGTATTCTCTTTGTATATATGTAAAATAAGTGGTGGTATGAATAAGTATCTTTTAGCGCATACGTGCGTATTCTGGGTGGCAGGTGTTAAAATAACTTTCTTATTTTTCATGTTGTATCTAATATTCTGCTTATTTAATGACCTGGATGACTTTGGCTATGAGCTAGATGTTCGCGATGGCTGCTTATTTAAGGATAAACCAATAACTAAAACGAGGTTAATAAGACGTTTAATAAATAGGTTTACTAAGTCCGATTATAAGGCTGAGATGCTCGATAGTATTATTGAGAAGATGCCCGGAGAGTGGGAGTAGGGTTACCCCCTACTCCTGGTTACTTTCCTACCTGATCTGGAGACCTTATTTTTTTTTCTTCTCTTTTCCGTTCTTAACTCAAGAGCTGATTTAAGAAGTCTTTCTCTAGTCTTAGCTTTACTGGATCCTTTTATCATTTTCTGTAGCTTCTTATTAATATTAAGAATCTG
>Ga0116171_10001259_pt1 | contig 25494 bp, 16 predicted proteins | sample AD_JPNHW2_MetaG_FD_89798 | JGI IMG/M metagenome (GOLD analysis project Ga0116171, IMG submission 89798) | Active sludge microbial communities of municipal wastewater-treating anaerobic digesters from Japan - AD_JPNHW2_MetaG | ecosystem: Engineered > Bioreactor > Anaerobic > Digestate | place...
AAGCCGCACTCGAGGAAAAAATAACCCAGCCCGGCTTCTGGGACGACAACGAGACCGCCCAGCAGGTGATGCGCGATATCGCCGAGCGCCGCAACTGGATCGACGCCTGGCAAAAACTGGCGCAGCGAGCGGCCGACCTGCGCGATCTTTATGAACTCGCCGAGAGCGAATCCGACGAGGGCGTGCTCAAGGATCTTGAGGCCGAAAGCGGCGAACTGGAAAAGGGGATCGCCGATCTCGAGTTCCGCCGCATGCTCGGCGGACCCGGCGATGACAAAAGCGCCATCCTCACCATCCACCCCGGCGCCGGCGGCACCGAATCGCAGGACTGGGCGCAAATGCTGATGCGCATGTACCTGCGCTGGATCGAACGCGCCGGCTATGGCTCGGATGTCCTCGATTTCCAGGAGGGGGACGAAGCGGGCCTCAAGAGCGTCTCCATCGAAGTCAAGGGCGCCTACGCCTATGGCCATCTCAAGGCCGAAGCCGGCGTCCACCGCCTCGTGCGCATCTCTCCCTTCGATGCCAACAAGCGCCGCCACACCTCCTTCGCCTCGGTCTTTGTCTATCCGGAGGTCGACAACGCGATCGAGGTGGAGGTGGACGAAAAGGACCTGCGCATCGACACCTACCGCTCGAGCGGCGCCGGCGGCCAGCACGTCAACAAGACCAGCTCGGCGATTCGCATCACCCATATCCCGACCGGCATCGTGGTCGCCTGCCAGGACGAGCGTTCGCAGCACCGCAACAAAGAGTCGGCGATGAAGATCCTCATGTCCCGCCTCTACCAGCTCAAGCTCGAGGAACAGCAGGCCAAGATGGCCAAGCTCGAAAGCACCAAGCGGGAGATCGCCTGGGGCAGCCAGATCCGCTCCTATGTCTTTCATCCCTATAACATGGTCAAGGACCACCGCACCGACCACGAGACCAGCAACATCCAGGCGGTAATGGATGGCGACCTTGACGATTTCATCCGGGCCTATCTGCTCGAGTTCGGCCAGGCGGGCGGGCGATAATGCGGCCGACGCGGGTAGAGATCGATCTCGAGGCGATCGCTTTCAATCTGCAGGGTATCCGCCAGCGCGTGAGCCCGGCCGGTATCATGGCCGTGGTCAAGGCCGACGCCTACGGCCACGGCGCCCTCCAGGTCAGCCGGACCGCCCTCCAGGAGGGAGCGAGCCATCTCGCCGTCGCCGTCGTCGACGAGGCCCTGGCCCTGCGCAAGGCCGGGATCGAAGCCCCGATCCTCGTCTTCGGCGGCTTCTCGCCCGAGGATGCCCCCCTCTTCCTCGACTGGGAGCTCGATGCCACCCTGTTCGATCTGCAGGGAGTGGCTCTCCTCGGCCATGCCGCGCGAGCCGCAGGCCGGCCGGCGCGGGTGCATATCAAGGTTGACACCGGCATGGGCCGGCTCGGCGTGCCCTGGCCGCAGGCGGCTGCCCTGGGCGAAACCATCTGTCAGACCGAAGGGCTGGAGCTGACCGGACTCTATACCCATTTCGCTACCGCCGACGCCCTCGACAAGAGTTTCGCCAACCTCCAGCTGATCCGCTTCAAGCATGTCATCGCCGAGCTGGAGGCGAAGGGGATTCGGATCCCGTTGAAGCATTGCGCCAACAGCGCTGCGATCCTCGACATGCCCGAGAGCTACCTGGACATGGTCCGGCCCGGGATCATGATGTACGGCCACTATCCCTCCGCTGAGACCACGGAGAGCATCGAGATCCATCCGGCGATGAGTTTCAAGACCGCGGTGACGCAAGTGAAGAGCATTGCGCGCGGCGAGAGCGTCAGCTATGGCCGCACCTTCATCGCCGACAAGCCGGTGACCATCGCCACCCTGCCGGTGGGTTATGCCGACGGTTACAACCGGTTGCTCTCCAACCGCGGCGAGGTGCTGATCCGCGGCCGGCGTTGTCCGGTCGCCGGCCGTGTCTGCATGGATCTGATCATGGCCGCCGCCGCAGAAGTGCAAACCGGCGACGAGGTGGTCCTTTTCGGCCGCCAGGGAGAGGCGGAAATCAGCGTGGCGGAGATCTGCGCGCTGCTCGGCACCATCCCCTATGAAGTGACCTGCTGGATCTCCAAACGCGTGCCACGGGTCTATATGCACACCTCATGAAGGCAGGCTTGAGGCGATCGCCCGGGCCCAACGCGGGACCCGCACCGTTTAATCCTGCTCCGGGCCGCCGGGCGAGATCTTTCGCGCAGAGAAATATAAAACGTTCCATCCCAGAAAACAATTGAGGTACTATGCACGACCATCATCAAGAAGAGCTCAATGATCTCATGAAGGTACGCCGGTCCAAGCTCGCCCGGCTGCAGGAACTGGGCATCAATCCCTTCACCTATGCCTTTGCGCGCGACATCTCCGCCCAGGAGGTGGTCGAGCGCTTTGCCGAGCTCGAGGAGAAAAGCGTCTCCCTGGCCGGCCGGGTGATGACCCTGCGCAGCATGGGCAAGGCCGCCTTTGCCCACATTGCCGACGCCTCGGGCAAGATCCAGATCTATGTCCGCCGCGATCAGGTCGGCGATCAGGCCTATGAGGTCTTTGATCTCACCGACATCGGCGACCTGGTCGGGGTCACCGGCACGGTCCACAAGACCCGCACCGGCGAAATCACGATCTTTGCCCAGAGCTTCGAGCTGCTCACCAAGAGCCTGCGGCCGATGCCAGTCGTGAAGGAACGCATCGAGGATGGTCAGACGGTCACCTATGACGCCTTTGCCGATACCGAATTGCGCTACCGCCAGCGCTACGTCGATCTGATGGTCAACCGCGAGGTGCGCCAGACCTTCATCACGCGCTCGCGCATCGTCAGCGCCATGCGGCGCTACCTCGACGGCCGCGGCTATCTCGAGGTCGAGACCCCGGTGCTGCAGCCTCTTTACGGCGGTGCTGCCGCGCGTCCCTTTATCACCCATCACAATGCTCTGGATATGACCCTTTATCTGCGCATCGCCGACGAGCTCTACCTCAAGCGCCTCATTGTCGGCGGCTTTGAGGGGGTCTATGAGATCAGCAAGGATTTTCGTAACGAGGGCATCGACCGGTCGCACAATCCCGAATTCACGATGATGGAGCTGTATGTGGCCTACCAGGATTACCATTTCATGATGGGCCTGGTCGAGGAGATGGTCAGCACCATCACCACGGAGGTCTGCGGCGGCAACCGGGTGATCTATCAGGGCCAGGAGCTCGATTTCACCCCGCCCTGGCCGCGGATCCGCCTCTACGACGCCCTGCAAAAATACGCCCAGGTCGATCTCTATGGCAAGAGCCGGGACGAACTCTATGCCGCCGCCAAGGCGCTGCATTGCGAGGTCGAGCCCTTTATGGAGAGCGGCAAGATCCTCGATGAGATCGTCAAGGAGAAGGTCGAGCCGCATCTCATTCAGCCCACCTTCCTCTGCGATTATCCGGTCGAACTTTCGCCCCTCGCCAAGCGCCATCGCGACGATCCCCGGCTGGTCGAGCGCTTCGAGTCCTTCGTCGCCGGGCGGGAGATCAGCAACGCCTTTTCCGAGCTCAATGATCCGATCGACCAGCGCGGCCGTTTCGAGGAGCAGATGAAAGCCAAGGCGGCCGGGGATGAAGAGGCGCAGGTTCTGGACGAGGATTTCCTGCGCGCGCTCGAACACGGCATGCCGCCGACAGCGGGGCTGGGGATGGGCATCGACCGCCTGACGATGCTGCTGACCGATGCGCCCTCGATCCGCGACGTCATCCTCTTCCCGACGATGCGCCCGGAACTATAGCCGAAGCCAGGATCGCCGTAACCGGAAAAGAGCCCATCATGAATTATGAACTATATATCGCCCTGCGTTATCTCAAGTCCAAGCGCAAGACCGGCTTCATCTCGCTGATCACCTACATCTCGATCGCGGGGGTGATGATTGGCGTGGCGGCCCTCATCATCGTGCTGTCGGTGATGAACGGATTCGAGACCGAGGTGCGCTCGCGCTTCATTGGTGTCGACGCCCATATGCACGTCCGCACCTTTCACGACCGCGGCGTCGAGAACTGGCAGGGGCTGGAGAAACAGATCCAGGGCGAATCCGAGATCCAGGCCATCTCCCCCTACATTTTCAACAAGGGGCTGGTCAAATCGCGCGAAGCCACCACCGGCATCCTGGTGCGCGGCATCGATCCGGCCACCGCGGTCAAGGTGACCGACATCGGCAAGAACATCAACTACGGCGCCCTCCAGCTCGGACCGGTTACCGCCGAGAACGAGCCCGCCCTGCCCGGGGTCATCCTCGGCTTCAATCTCGCCGACAAGCTGGTGGTCACCCTCGGGGACAAAATCACCATCGCCAGCTTCGCCAATGTCAGCCAGTTCGGCCAGATGCCGCAGATGATGCAGTTCCGCGTCACCGGCTACTTCCAGACCGGGCTGTTCGAGATCGATGACAATTTCGCCTACATCTCGATCGAATCGGCGCAAAAGCTCTTCCGCATGGGCGACAAGGTCTCCGGACTCGAGGTCAAACTCGACGATTATGAAAAGGCCGGGGTGGTGGCCAAACGGCTCACCAACAAGCTGGGTTACCCCTACCGGGTGGTCACCTGGCAGGATATGAATCCCAATCTCTTCGCCTGGATGAAGATCGAAAAATGGGCCGCATTTCTCATCCTCAGCCTGATCATCATGGTCGCCGCCTTTAACATCATCAGCACCCTGATCATGATGACCATGGAGAAGACCAAGGAGATCGGCATTCTCAAGTCGATGGGGGCGACGACCGGCAGCATCCGCCGCATCTTCACATTCGAAGGGCTCTTTGTCGGCATCGTCGGCACCCTGCTGGGCAACCTGATCGGCTACGGCCTCTGCTGGGCGCAGCAGACCTACAAGCTCTTCGCCCTGCCTTCCGATGTCTATATCATCAGCTGGCTGCCGGTGCTGATGAAATGGAGCGATTTTGCCATGATCAGCGTCGCGGCCATCCTGATCACCTTTGCTGCGTCGGTCTATCCCGCGGCCCATGCCGCCAAACTCGATCCCGTGGAAGCCTTGCGCTATGAGTGAAATCCTGCTACAAACCGAAAATATTCATAAAAGCTACCCGATGGGCCGCTCTTCCACACTGGAAGTGCTCAAGGGCATCGACTTGACCATCGCCGAGGGCGAGATCATCACCATCATCGGCCCCTCCGGGGTCGGCAAGAGCACCCTCCTGCATCTGATCGGCGGGCTCGACCGGCCGACGCAGGGGCGAGTGCGCATCGACGGTGATGACATCTCCGGCTACGACGACACCCGGCTCGCCCAGTTCCGCAACCGCACCATCGGCTTTGTCTTCCAGTTTCACCATCTGCTGCCCGAATTCACGGCCCTCGAGAACGTGATGATGCCGGGGCTGGTTTCGCGGCATGAGCGGCGCAGCCTGCAGGAGCGCGCCCGGGAGCTGCTGCAGCGCGTCGGCCTTGCCGACCGCCTCCAGCATCGGCCGAAGGAACTCTCCGGTGGCGAGCAGCAGCGGGTGGCGGTGGCGCGTGCCCTGATCAATGTGCCGCGGCTGCTGCTGGCAGATGAGCCCTCCGGCAACCTCGATACCGAGTCGGCCCAGATGCTCCACGACATGCTCTGGGAGATCAGCCGGCAGCTGCGCCAGACCCTGGTGGTGGTGACCCACAACCGCGACCTCGCGGACCGCTCCGACCGGATCATCGAACTCTACAACGGCCGTATAAAGACGATCACCAGCAACCACAGCAATAAATTAGTTTGATATTTTGCGGCGAGTTCACTATTTTACTAAAGTGTGGCATGGGGTTTGTATAATCGCATCGTGAGGGTTCAAGTCCGGCCTAGTGAATCCCATTGTCTCATGTTTTACAAGCACTTGAAGTAATTGTCAAAATGGCAGATCCGGAGGCGATTGTCATCATTGGCGGACAGATGTCTCAAACCGGACCGGCCGTCACCCGGGAATCCCCGTCACCGCCTGCAGCTCTGCCGGAGCAGCGGAAAAAGCGCGGAGCACTGACATACACCAGAGGTTGGAGTCACCCCCATGAAGAATAATTTTTCAAGTCGCGTCCAGATGGTCATCCAGTTTGCGCGGGACGAAGCGCTGCGGCTGGGACACGACTATATCGGCACCGAACATCTCCTTCTCGGCCTGATTCGCGAGGGCGAGGGCGTGGCCGTCGAGATCCTCCATGCCCTGGGCTGCGATCTCGAGGAGATCCGGACCGCCCTTGAGGACGCCGGGCGTATCGCCGGCGACACCATGACGGTGGGCAACATCCCCTTCACCAAGCGCGCCGAGAAGATTCTCAAGAATGCCTACATGGAGGCGGACCACAACAAATCGGACATCATCGGCACCGAACACCTCCTCCTCGCTCTGGTCAAGGAAAAGGAGGGACTGGCCGCACAGATCCTGAAGAGCTTCGGAGTCACCTATGAAGCGGTCACCGAGGAACTGGAGCGCATCCTGCAGGGATCGGCCAACGCCGCCGCCCAGAGCGAAGCCCAGCAGCAGCAAAAATCCCAGACGCCGGCCCTCGACCATTTCGGCCGTGACCTGACCGAACTCGGCCGCCGCGGCGAGCTCGACCCGATCATCGGCCGCGAAAAGGAGATCCAGCGCGTCGCCCAGATCCTCAGCCGCCGCAAGAAGAACAATCCCGTGCTTATCGGCGAACCCGGCGTCGGCAAAACCGCGATCGCCGAGGGCCTCGCCCTGCGCATCGTCGAGAAAAAGGTGCCGCGTATTCTTCATAACAAACGCGTCATCACCCTCGACCTCGGCGCCATCGTCGCCGGCACCAAGTACCGCGGCCAGTTCGAGGAGCGCATGAAAGCGATCATGAACGAACTGGTCAAGACCCGCGACGTCATCCTCTTCATCGACGAGCTCCACACTATCGTCGGCGCCGGCGGCGCCTCGGGATCCCTCGACGCCTCGAACATGTTCAAGCCCGCCCTCTCCCGCGGCGAGCTGCAATGCATCGGCGCTACCACCCTCGACGAGTTCCGCCAGTATATCGAGAAGGATGGCGCCCTCGAACGCCGCTTCCAGAAGGTGATCGTCGATCCCCCCAGCCTCGACGAGACCTTCGCCATCATCAAGGGGCTGCAGAGCCGCTACGAAGCCCATCACCGCGTCCGCTACACCGACGAGGCGATCCGCGACATCGTCAAGCTCTCCGACCGCTACATCACCGACCGCTTCCAGCCCGACAAGGCCATCGATGTGCTCGATGAGACCGGCGCCCGCGTCCACCTGGCCAACATCGTGGTGCCGCGCGACATCAGCGATCTTGAGGACCAGGTCAAGCGCGTCCGCAGCGAAAAGGACCAGGTGGTGCGTTCGCAGAATTTCGAAAAGGCGGCCATCCTGCGCGACCGCGAAAAACAGCTGCTGCGCGAACTGGAGAACAGCAAAAAACGCTGGAACGATGAGCAGGACTCCGCCTACGCCCGGGTCACCGAAGAGGACGTCGCCGAGGTGCTGGCGATGATGACCGGCATTCCGGTGCAGCGCGTGGCCCAATCGGAATCCGACCGCCTGCTCACCATGGGCACGGCCTTGAAAAAACGCATCATCGGCCAGGATCCGGTCATCGATATCCTCAGCCGCGCCATCCAGCGCACCCGGGCCGGGCTCAAGGACCCGAACCGGCCCATCGGCTCTTTCATCTTTCTCGGCCCGACCGGGGTCGGCAAGACCCAGCTCGCCAAGGAACTCGCCGCCTACCTCTTCGAGAGCGAGGATGCCCTGATCCGCATCGACATGTCGGAGTTCATGGAAAAGTTCGCCGTCTCCCGCCTCACCGGCGCACCCCCGGGCTATGTCGGCTATGAGGAGGGCGGGCAGCTCACCGAAAAGGTGCGCCACCACCCCTATTCGGTCGTGCTCTTCGACGAGATCGAAAAGGCCCATCCGGATGTTTTCAATATCCTGCTGCAGATCCTCGATGAGGGCCATCTGACCGACAGCCTCGGCCGTAAGGTCGATTTCCGCAACACAGTGCTGATCCTCACCAGCAATATCGGCGCCCGACAGATCAGCAAAGGCAGCTCGCTCGGCTTCACCAAGAACGATGAGGCCGCCGATTACGATTCGATGCGCGATCGCCTCATCGAAGAGGTCAAGCACGTCTTCAATCCTGAATTCCTCAACCGCGTCGATGACATCGTCGTCTTCCGCCAGCTCAATCGTGAGGACATGCTCGCCATCGTCGACATCGTCATCAATGAAATGCTCGACAAGGTGGCCGACCGCAACATCAGCATCGAGCTGACCAAAGGGGCGAAGGAATTCATCGCCGAACGCGGCTTTGACCCCAGTTTCGGCGCCCGCCCGCTCAAACGGACCATCCAGCGTCATGTCGAGGACGCCATCGCCGAAGAGCTTCTCAAGGGCCATTTCAACGACGGCAGCATCATCCGCGTCCGTAAAAAAGGCGACGGGCTCGATTTTATCGATGCCCGCGAAGCGGCCAGCAGCGTTGAGGGGGAGGAACCCGCCGGCGATACCTCCGCTGAATCCTGATCCTCGCCCGGATACCGCCATAAAAAAAGCCCTGACTGTGCGCAGCCAGGGCTTTTTTATTGGGCAGGAATCCGCTCATTTGGCGATCTTGTATTTGGCGGTGGCCGGGACCAGATCGGTAAGCTGCATGCCGTTCACCACCGCAAAATTCTCCAGCTCCGTCGAGGCGATCCCGTTCGAGGTCAGCAGCGTCGAGAGCGTCGCTGCGCTTTTGCCATTCTCGATTTTGAGATATTTGGGCGTGACATTGATATGTTTGGCATCGCTCAGGGTCTTGAATTGGCCTACCGCACCCGAAAAGGTGCTCGACCAGGAGGAGAGCGCCTTGGGCGTGGTCACCCCGTGGAAAATATAGCAGTCGCTGCCCTTCTGGATGAACCAGGAGAGGACCCCCAGGGTGTCGCTTTCGGAAATGATCCGGCTCTGCACGCGCCGTGCCGGGAAGCCGTTGATGGTGACACCGTCGGCGCGGCTCACCGTAGCGGAGGACTGGGCGACGAAGGTGTCCGCGACCGCCGCGGCCGTGGCCTTGCCCTGCATCGAGAAGAGCAGGTTCGCGTCCTGATTGGGCGAAACCATCTGCACCTGGGCCGGGGTGTTGTTCACCGTCCAGCCGGAGGGGATGGCAAACTGGAATTTCATCTCCGGATGATAAAAGGTATTGGCCTCGACGTAGCCCTGGCGCGGATCCGCTCCAAAGACAATGCCGTCGATGCTGGCGAGATACTCCGGGCGCTTTACCGTGAAGGTCGAACCCGTCAGTTTGGTCTGCCATTCCCTGGTTTTGGCGCGGACCGCGGTGATGCGATTGGCGGGATTGGGGTGGGTGGAGAACCAGTCCGGCAGGCCACTGCTCGAGCTGCCCGCATTCATGCGCTCCAGGGTTTCGAAAAAGGTCGCCATGCAATTGGCATCATAGGCGGCCTTGCTCGAATACTCGACCCCGAGATTATCCGCCTGGCGCTCGTCATCCCGGCTGAATTTGAGAAAGAGCATGCTCACCCCGAAATTGGCGACGTTGGCGTACTGGCGGAACTTTTCGGAGAGGATCGATCCCAGGCCGAGCCCGAGCGAGGCCAGCTGCTGCTTGGAATAGGAAACCGCGGTATGCCTGGCCGCGACATGGCCGATCTCATGGCCCATCACTCCCGCCAGTTCCGCCTCGTCGTTGAGATAGGCGAGGATGCCGCGGGTTACATAGACATAGCCGCCGGGACAAGCAAAGGCGTTTACGACATCCGTATCGAGCACCTTGAACGAGTATTCCAGATTGGGGCGATGCGACAGCTTGCCCATTTTCTGGCCGATGGTGTTGACATAGGCATTCAATGCCGCGTCTGTATAGATGCCATACGTGGCGATGACCTCGGCATCACTTTGTTTTCCCAGGGCGATTTCGTCGCTTTCAGAGATCAGCATCAGCTGACGCTTGCCAGTGACCGGATTCACTGCACAGGCGATCAACCAGCCCGTCAGCAGCAGCGCCCCCGCACCGGCGATCCAGGACAAGTAGCGTTTCATGGTACCTCCTTTTTACTGCAGGCTGTAATGTGCCTCGGGGCTCCCGGAAGGATCTCCTGGCAGCCCGAATGGCCTTTCATCCGGTCAGGGCAGGCGCTCGATCCTGCCCTCCACTTTCGCGGCGACGGACGGTTCGGCCTGAATGGCGGCGGTGACCAGATCGGAGACCAGCTGATTGGTATTCTCGACGTTTTCCGTGGGTTGAAAACCAAAGTAGCGCTCGGACTGGCCGAAGAGGATAAAGTCGATGGTGGCGCCTGAATAGGTGGCGCCGGGGTCAACCGGTGCGCCGTTGACCGTCAGGCGGGTGATTTCGCTGGTGCCGCTCGGGGAAATACGGTACTGATAGCTCAGTCCCGAGATCTGCAGCACCCCCGGATCACTTTTGCTCGCCGAGGCCACATTGGTCTGCGCGATCTTGAGCAACTGCGCGCCGGTGCAGCGGAAGGTGACCAGGGTATTGGAAAAGGGCAGGATCTCGGCAATATCGAGTTTCTTGATCGGACCGGCGGCGAGATCCTTGCGGATGCCGCCGCTGTTGATCATGGCAAAATCCGCGCCGGCGGCTTTGCGCAGGACATCGGCGATATAATTGCCAATATTGGACTCACCCTGGCTGTTGCGCTGCCAGTCGGTTTGCAGCTGGCCGATGGTCTTGCCGTAATCCGCATTGATCTGGTCATTGTAGCTCTGGACCTGCTGCGCCAGCAGCGGATCGGGATGGGCGACACTGTCGACCCAGCAGGGGAGGAGGGCATACTCGTAATGGGTAACGGCGTCGTGCGCGACATCGACGGTCAGCCGGCCGAGGTAGCGGGTCTTGGAGTCGGCCTGGACAATGAGCACGCCGTTCTCCTGGATCGGCTTGTTGAGCCGGGTATGGCTGTGGCCGCCGACGATGATATCAATGCCGCGCACCTTTTGCGCCAGCTCGCGGTCGACATCGACACCGGTATGGGTCAGCAGGATGATCAGGTCGGTCTTGCCGTCGATCTCATCCACCATCTTCTGAGCCGTCGCGACCGGATCGAGGACGCGGATGCCATCCAGGTTCTTTTTCGCGGTCATCTCGAAGAGCTCGGAGAGGGTAATACCGATCACCCCGACGCGCAAGCCGCCGGTTTCATAGATGGCATAGGGCTTGGGCGCAAAGAGGTGATCGTCCTTGTAGAGATTGGCCGAGAGCACATCGTAGCGCGCCAGGCGGATGAGGCCTTGAAGGTTATCCTGCCCCTCATCAAACTCGTGGTTGCCGATCGTCAGGGCCTGATAGCCCATCTCGTTGAGCATCTGCACGTAGCCGCCGCCCAGGGCTCCCTCCACCTTCAGTTTGGCGATCGGGGTGCCGGTCATGAAATCCCCGGCATCGAGCAGCAGGGTCGCCTTGCCGGCGGCCCGGGCCTGGTCGATCTGCGCCTTGAGCGCGACCATCCCGCCGATGCGGGGCTTGGGATCCTTCTGGATCCAGGTGGCCGGAGCGGGAGCAAACTGGCTGTGCTGATCATTGGTGTGCAAAACCATCAGGCTGCCGCTGCGCTGATGCGCGCAGCCGCCGGCCAGCAGCAACGCAAACAGGATGAAAAGTGCACGCCGGGGGCGCTGGGTGCTTGAAAACATCGCCAAACCTCGCATTGGGGTGAAGGAGAGGGAATCCGGAACGCCGCCGGAGGGGGCGGCTGCCGGCATCATTTTACTGATTTGCGCCGCGTTTGTCAAGGTTTTTTTCCACCCCGGCCGGGCACAAAAAAGCCGCCCCGGGTTGGGGCGGCCTGGTCCGTACTGGAGTGGGACGCCTTGTGCTGGCCGTGCGGCCAGCCGCAAGTCAGCGGATAAACTGGATCTGCCGGGAGACCTCATAATCATCGACCTGCAGCTTGTAGATATAGGTGGCCGAAGTGAGGAAAACGCCATGGTTATCCCGCCCGTTCCATGAGACCGTATGCGGGCCTCGCGGCAGGGTGCCGGCCATCAGCTGGCGTACCTCATGCCCCTTGAGATCGAAGACGGAGAGATGCACCCGGCCCGGCTCCTTGAGCCGGAAATTGATGCGGGTTTCCGGATTGAAGGGATTGGGGTAGACCTGCTCGAGCACATAATCGACCGGAGCCATGGCGGTAGCACAGACCGGGCCGTGCAGGGTCATGCAGCCCCGGTAATCGACATCGGCCAGCTTGTAATAATAGATCCGGCCCGGTTCCACCGTCGTGTCCGAATAGCCATAGACGATCGGCGTTGCCGAGGTGCCCGCGCCGCGAATCAGGCTGGCCGTGATCTGACGGTAGGGCCCCTCTGCCGCGCCGGCCCGAAAGAGATGAAATCCCAGATTCTCCGATTCCGTCGTGGTCCGCCATTGCAGGGTGATCCGGTCACTGGCCGGCGTCGCCGTCAGATCGCCGAGGTTGAGGGGCAGCAGATCAAATCGATAGTCTTGCACCTCACCGCAGGAATCGCTCACACCGGCCGGGCTGGCGACAGCCTCGCACCGGCTGGAAGAACTGAAACGGAAACGCGCCCACAGCTCGGTGCCGGGGGTAAATCCCTGCGGCCAGGAAAAGCTGAAGCTGTTATAGCCGGCCCGCACCTTCTGGGCTGGGATGATCTGGTCGGCGGGCTGGCTGAAATCGGCCGTCTCGCCCTGGCTGTCAAAGTCCAGCCAGCCGGAGATGACGCCGTCCCGGCTGACAAAGAGGGTCACTTCGCGGCCGTTGGCGCTGAATTCAATGCCGTCGCCTTCAGAACCGTCCTGCTCAGCCGTCTCCCCGGTGGTCCATGGTCCGCCGCCAGGCCGGCCGATAAAGGCAGAGGCCTCGAAGCGTTGCCCGGCGCGCGGCAGCCCCTCGGCGCCATAATCGTACAGGGACTGGGCGATGGATGCAGTGTGCAGAGGCAGCAGCACCATCGTGACCAGCAAGAGTGTTTGAGACGCCATGGTACCCATCGTATCCTCCAACTCTGTGGCAGGCGGTCAACGCTGCACCACCCGGTTTGTGGCACAGATGTCCCGGAGCCGCCTGCACGGAAATGGATATGATTCTGTTTTTATGTATTTTATCGTTTTGCAGTCTCCCGCCTGCCGCCTGAAGAGTCAAAAGGTGTGCCAGAAGAAATAAAAAAGGCTGTTCGAAGCGAACAGCCTGACAGGGGGGTAGGGAAGGGATAACGGTGCAGATACAGTGGCAGGAGGCGGCCTGATCCCGGGAGGTGCCATCCGCACGGTGGTCCGATCCCGGAGGGTGGAGTACCTCCCGGAGGCGGACTAATCCCAGGAGGTGCCATCCGGAAGGCGGTCGCCCTCGATCACTTCGCCGGGGAGGGTGGTCATTCCGGGCCAGATTTTGCAGCCGGGATAGAGCGAGGTATGGATGCCGGTCTGCACCTGGTCGCCAAGGATGGCGCCCAGCTTGTGGCGGCCGCTTTCGACGAGCTTGCCCTTGATGAGGGAGCGGACGGATTGATCGTCGTGGCGTTTATTGGCCGTGATGGTGCCCGCGCCGAGGTTGCAGCCCTGGCCGATGACCGAGTCCCCCACATAACTGAGGTGGGCGATATGCGCGTCCGGCATGATTATGCTGTTCTTGATCTCGACGGCGTGGCCGATGCGGGAGCGGTCGCCGATGGCGGTGAATTTGCGCAGATAGCAGTTGGGGCCGATCTCGCACTGGCTGCCGACAACCACCGGCCCTTCGATGACGCAACCGCTGCGGATCACCGAGCCCGGGCCGACCCGGACCGGCCCGCTGATCACCGCACCGGCTTCAATGCGGCCCTCGATCTGGCTCTGGCTCATGCCGGTCATCATGAACTCCTGATGTTTGAGCAGGTCCCAGGCAAAGCCGGTGGGCAACCAGAAGCCGGTAATGGGCACGATGGTCACCGTGCTGCAGCGGACAACATCCATGATCGCGCCGATGATCTCGATCTCGCCGCGCTCGCTCAACTCGACCTTTTCCAGGGCTGCAAAGATATCGGGCTCGAAGATGTAGCAGCCGATATTCGCCAGGTTCCCAAGAAAGGTCTTGGGCTTCTCCACCATGTTGGTCAGGTGAAAGTGCTCATCCACCAGGGCCACACCATACAGCGAGGGATCGGCCACCGGCTTGACCAGGGCGGCATAGGGATAGTCGCGGAGTTTGGCAAAATCCTCATGGGAGAAAAGATCGTCCCCATTGCAGGCGACAAAGCGGCCGCGGATATGCGGGCGCGCCTGCAGGATGGCATGCCCGGTCCCCAGCTGCTCCTTCTGCTCCTGATAGATCAGGCGCATGCCGCGATACTCATCGCCCAGCAGCGCGCGGATCATCTCCTGGCGGTAACCGACAATGAGGATCACTTCATCGAACAGGCCGACCATCTGGTCGAGGCTGTGGTAAATCAAGGGACGATTAGCTACCGGCAGCAGCGGTTTGGGTCGTGTCAGCGTCATGGGGTAGGTGCGTGTGCTCTTGCCGGCCACCATCATCACGGCTTGCATGTATTCCTCCTGTCACAGAATTGAACGGATATGCACCGACAATTTAGCAAAAAGCGCGGATTATGAAAAAGGAATTTTCGAAAAAAATCCCGGCGGATGTTACTATTCGTAAAAAATTGTTGATTTTCATTGCCTTATATCGTATATTTCGTACCACAAGCCATCCGTGCGCGCTGTGCATCGCGGTACGCACGGAAGTCTGCAAATCCCTGTGGCGCCACCTAATCAATCACAACCGTGGGCTATTTGAGGTGAGGTAAGGGCAATGGAAAATGTTTTTCCGAATTGTTTAAAGTGCAAGGTCGGACAATTGATCCCTTTATCGGATTACGGACGCGATGGCGCTCCAATTATGTACAAAGCCTGGGTTTGTTCCAACCCGGAGTGTGGGTACAACCTCCGCATCGACAACGGCGAGGTCAGCCGCGGTAGAGAGATCAGAGAGTCGACTAAATAATCGGCCGCACCAGCTGGCTTGTAGACAAATGGATCAGGGGTGACCTCGGGTCACCCTCTTCTTTTTTGGTCATTTTTAAACGAGAAGATGCAGAACAACTCTTCTGCGCAAGGGAAAAAACCTTTCTTTCAGCGCTATAAAATCCACATCGCCGCGACAGGTTTTGCCATTCTGATCTGGTTTCTTGTCGTCTCTAACGAGTTTTATGATGCCGAGATCCGGATCCCCATCGATATTCCTGCGGTACAATCTCATTATATCATCACCAGTGAGCTCCCGACAGAGGCGCGGGTCAAGGTTCGCGGTCAGGGCATGGCCCTGCTCGCCTTCATGCTGTTCCGCGAGGGGCGGCTGGAAATGAATCTCGAATGGGGTCCGGGCGAGCGGGTGCTTTACCCGCGCACGCAGGACGTTATTCTCGGCGGCGGCGCCCATGCCCTCTCGGTTCTGCAGCTGATCGAACCGCAGGGGATCCCTGTGGTCATTGAGGAGCTGGCCTCGCGCATCGTTCCCGTAGCGAGCCGGATTACCATCAAGCCGATGCCCGGGTATACCCTGGTCGGCGATGTCGTGCTCGAACCGACGGAGGTCGTGGCGCGCGGTGCCAATTCGTCGATTCGGGCCCTCGAGGCGGTCCCCACAGCCGAACGTACCATCGAACGGGTGAAAAGCAGCCTCTCGGGCGAGATTCTGCTCAGCTCGCCCGATCCCCACAAGATCATGTTCCAGCCCGGGCGCGTCCTTTACAAGGCCGATATTCAAAAGCTGATGGAGAAACAAATCAAATCCATTCCGGTGCAGGTCCGCAATCTGCCGCCCGGCTATCGCGCCATGGTCTTGCCCGCGACGCTCAGCCTCACCGCCGAAGGCGGGGTCAGCGTCATCTCCCCATTGACCGAAAAGGAGATCACCGCCTATATCGATTATGCCCGCCAGGCCGAGACCGATGGCCAGAACGCGCCCGCCTATATCGTCCCTGTCCCCGGCGTCCGCTACCGCGAGATCCAGCCCAAGCGCTTCAAAGTGATTCTGGAACATGAATAATGCGCGTCCTCGGCATTGAAACCTCCTGTGACGAAACCAGCGCGGCGCTGGTCGACGAGAGCGGCATTCTCGCCAACATCATCGCCACGCAAAAGATCCACGAAGCCTATGGCGGTGTCGTGCCGGAATTCGCCTCCCGCGCCCATATGCGCCAGCTCCCCGGCATCATCCGCCTTGCCCTCGAGCAGGCAGGCATCAGCCTGACCGGCATCGACGCCCTGGCGGTGACCTGCGGCCCCGGCCTGGCCGGCTCCCTGCTGGTCGGCCTCTCCTTGTGCAAAGGCCTCGCTCTGGCCCTGCGCAAACCCTTTATCGGCGTCAACCATATCGAAGGCCATATCCTGGCCACAGCCGCGCAAAACGGCTCCATCAGCTATCCCTTCATCTGCCTGGTCGCATCAGGCGGGCATACCCTGCTGGTGCTGGCACGTGAGCCGCTCCGCTACGAGATCGTGGGCCGCACGATCGATGATGCGGCGGGCGAGGCCTTCGACAAGGTGGCCAAGGTCCTCGGACTCGGCTATCCCGGCGGACCGCTGATCGAAAAAAGTGCCCGCGATGGCGATCCCGGCGCCATCGCCTTCCCGCGCGCCCTAACCGAAAGCGGCAATCTCGATTTCAGCTTCAGCGGGCTTAAAACCGCCGTGCTCTATTACGCGCAGTCTCTTCCTCCCGGTGCGGGCACGGCCCGGCTGCCGGATATCGCCGCCAGCTTTCAGCAAGCCGTCATCGATGCGCTCTTTATGAAAAGCCAGCGCGCCCTCGAGGCGTACGGCTGCCGAACCCTGGTGCTGGCGGGAGGGGTCATGCGCAACGGACCGCTGCGTGCGGCCTTTACCAGCCGGTGCCAGGCGCTCGGCATCACCCTGGCCATCCCGGCGCCGGAGCTTTGCACCGATAACGCGGCCATGATCGCCCAGGCCGGACGCCAGCACCTGCTGGCCGGCGAACGCTCCGATTTCTCCCTTGATGTCGCGCCCAACCTCTCCCTTTAACCCCCGGCGCTGCGGGGGTGGCCTGAAGTCGATCACTTTCTGCTTTCAATGTGCGGCGAATCACAGGGGTAAGGAACATCATGGGACTTTTTATGTTAAATAGTAGTATATTGTACGCATTGCCGGACCCTGGCGCCCATGTTCGCATCGCTTGATTCCTTCAGGATTCTGACCGCCGCAGGGCCGCTCTATCTGGCCCTGGCCGGACTGGCCGCCGTGGCGCTCACCGTGCTGGTCTACCGCCACACCCGTCCTGTGGTCCGGCCCGCGCTCCGCTACCTCCTCGCCGGGCTGCGCACCGCCGTGCTCCTGCTGATCCTGCTCGCGCTCTTCGAGCTGACCCTGCAATTGCGGCGGGTGCAAACGACATCTCCCGTGCTGGCGGTGGCCATCGATGCCTCAGCGAGCATGCAGCAGCGTGATGCCGGGACGAAGCGGGCGGACAAACTCCGGCAGCTGCTGGCGGAGGAGCTGCCCCGTCATCTCGACCGCGATCTGGCGACGGCCGCTTTCGCCTTTTCCGCCCACACCCGCGAAGTGACGCGCACCGGTATCGACTCGCTCGCCTGCGACGGGGACGCGACCGATATCAGCGGCGCGCTGGAAACCATTAAAAGCCGCCTCGTGGAGCAGAATCTCTGCGGCATTCTCTTGCTTACAGACGGCAACTATACCCAGGGCGGTGACCCCGGCCGCCTCGCCGCCGAGATCGGGCTGCCCGTTCATGTCATCGGGTTCGGCTCCGCACAGCAGCAATGCGACATCGGCATTACCCAGGTGGAAGCCAATCCCTTCGCCTTTGCCGGGGAATCGACGCCGCTGCGCGTCACGGTGCACAGCACCGGCGGGCAGGGGCAGCGGATACGCCTGCGTCTGGAGGGGGTTACCGGCGAGGTCACCGCGACCACCGCCGATCTGAAGCCCGGACCTCTGGACTCGACCCTCAGCCTGAACTATACACCCATCCGGGAGGGTCGACAAAAGCTGGAGATCCTCCTTGATCCGGGCAGCGGCGATGCCCAGCGTGAGAACAACCGGTTTGTCCTCTATCAGGACGTCCTCAAATCCAGGACCCTGATTTTCATTCTGGCGGGGAGCCTCTCGCCGGATCTGACCCTGCTGCGCAACCATTTGCGCGCCGATGCCCGCTTCGACATTCGCCTCCTCGCCGAGTTGGGCGATGCCGGCGGTTTGCAAAGCTCCAGCCGATTCCAGGCCCTCCAGGACAGTATCGGCCAGGGCGATTTGTTTGTTCTCTATAATTTTCCCCGGCGCACCTCATCACCGCGGACGGTCGCCCTGCTGCAATCGGCCCTCTCCGCACGCCCCCGGCCGGTTCTCTTTATCAGCGGCCGGGATCCGGACTGGCAGCGGCTGAAAGCCTTCGAGCCCTTTCTGCCAATCCGGGCGGAGGCGACCACGACCGGCGAGATGCTGGTCACCGCCCTCCTGACTCCGGCGGGCCAGGAACATCCGGTCATGCAAATCCCGGGCGCCGGCATCACCGCCTGGAACCTGCTGCCGCCGGTGTACACCCGGGAGCAGCTGCGCACCTGGTGGCCGGATGCGGAAATCCTCGCCCGGGCGCAGAGCGGCACCGCTGCAGTGTCCGCGGAATCCGCAGCGACACCGTGGCCGTTCATTCTCGTGCGCTCCAGCGGCGCCAAATCGGCGGCCATCATGGGCTACGACCTCTGGCGCTGGCACCTGATGATGGCCGGGATCGGCAATACGGACGAGATCTATCACCACTTTTTCCAGAATCTCGTCCGCTGGCTGCAAATCGAAAAGAGCAGTGACCTGGTGCGCGTGCGCACGGACCAGTCCACCTATCATTTCGGTGACGAGGTCCGCCTCACTGCCCAGATTGTGGATGCCCGATATCAACCCGTCGACGATGCCGAGGTCGAGGTCACGATCCGGTCAACCGCTCCTGGCCACCCGGAAGGCGGCAACGAGCACCGGCCGGCTCCGGCAGCGGAACCGGGCACGCTCCTCCTCACCCCCTCTGGTCAGGGCGGCTATAGCGGCCTTTTCCGCCCGGAGCAAGCCGGAGAGTATCAGATCCGGGCCGAGGTCCGGCGCAGCGGCCAGAAGGTGGGCGAGGCCTCCCATCTCTTCAGCGTCGGCAGCTACAACGAGGAGCTGAGCGACGTCGCGCTCAAGGCGCCGCTGCTGCGACGCATCGCCGCCCTGAGCGGCGGCAGCTACGCCGCCGCCGATTCCGCCGCCGCTGTGCTCGAAGCCATCCATGGCGCGAAACGCCAGCGCACGCTGACGCGCGATACGGAGATATGGAATAATGGCCGCCTACTGGCCGCTATCCTTGCGCTGCTGGCCGCAGAATGGACGATCCGCCGCCGCAAAGGCATGCTCTAGCCTTGCGGAGGATGGAGCCATCCTATCGGTGGAACTTGAATGGACGATCCGCTGCCATAAAGAGATGCTGCAGCCGCCGCTGCGGCCCATTTCCTTTCTGCACTGACGCCGCCTTGCGGCTATAGTAAAGGGAATAAGCCACGAACGTGTCGAACGGCAACAGCACTACCAAGTCATCGCAACAACGGACAAGGCTGTTATATTCAGATCGGTATCTCATGCCCATGCATCCTTTGAAACGCATCCTGCTTCTCGCAACCGCCCTGCTGGCGTCCCAGACCGGCTCCATGGCGTTGGCGCAGGTGACCATCGCCGGTGGGAAAGGCCATCTGCGCACCTTCGATGCCGATCCCGTCCCCGCCGGGCAGCTCTACATCAACGGCTTTTACAGCCTCTTCCTCGAAAAAATCACCACACCCGTGCCGCTCGGCACGAGCATCGGCCAGCGCGAAGAACTTGCCGTCGATCATACCCTGAATCTCAGCCTCACCCTCGGGCTCTCGCGCACCTTCGAACTCTTGCTGCATGCCGTGCCCTATCAGGACAACCAGCGCGATCTCTTTGGCCCGATCGGCGACACCCGCATCGGCATCAAATTCCATCTCCCCCATCGCGGCAGTATTCTCCAGTCGGGGCTTCTCGGCTTTATCAGCCTGCCGACCGCGCCGATGCACAACATCCCCTATGAAAGCTACAGCACCGACGCCTATGGCTGGGGCCTCATCGGCCTGGCCTCTCTTGACCTGCGCTCCAGCGCCCTCGCCCTGCCGGTCAAATTTGTGGCCAACATCGGTTACCGCGACCAGAACTGGGGGGACCGCTATTTCAGCGCCCCGTACGATCAGCTTCTGGCCGGCATCGGCTTCAAGTTTCCGATCCGCGCGACCCTTTTCTATGCAGAGACCACCGGGGAGATCTTTATCAACCCGAACGAGCGGCTCGCACTGCGCCAGAACCTGCTGCGCTTCTCCAGCGGCCTGCGCTTTCTCGGTCCCAAACAGCTGGTCTTCGACGTGGCGGCCGATATCCGCCTCGGCAATTATACGCCGACAGCCGCTGAGATCGCGCAGAATCCCTTCCTGAAAAAATATGCCGACTGGAAGATACTCTGCGGCGTCACCCATCGTCTCCAGCTTTTCGAGACGGCGAGCCCCGATGGACGGGCCCGCCGCGACCTCCAGTCCGAGGAGCAGCGCAAAAACGAGGAGATCCGCAAACAACGCGAGCAGGTCAACCGCGAGCTGGACGAGCTGCGCAAAAAAGTCGAAAAAAGCCAGGACCGGCAGCCGGAGTAGGAATGGAGCGGAGATGAGATGAACCTGCTGCCCCGAAATGGTGCCGTCCCGCTGCTGCGGCGGCTGCTGATCGCCGGTCTGCTTTTGGGTGGAGCCGCGGCGCCCGCGCTGGCCCAGTCCTCCTCCGAGTGGCAGAAATCCTCGGACCGGCTCTTCAGCGAGGCCCGCCGCCATTATCTCAGCGAAAAATACTGGGAGGCGGCGCGTGACCTGATCCTGCTGCTCGACTTTAATCCCGAGTACGAAAAGAACGACGAGGTGGTCTACACCCTGGCGCAATCGCTCTATGAAATCGGCTTGCCGCAAGGGGCCGAACGGCTTTACCAGCATCTGATCACGCGCTATCTGCGCAGCCCGCTGCAGCCTGACGCCCTGCTTGGCCTTGAGCGCATCGAGTACGACCGCCAGGAGTGGAACCGCTGCCTCGAATATCATCAGATCATCCTGCGCTCGGTCGCCCCATCAACGGTCACGGATGCCGCCAACTACTTCGCCGGCATGGCCCAGTACCAGCTCCGCGATTTCCCCAAGTCGATGGAGCAGCTGGTGCAGGTCTCGGTGAAAAGCCCATGGTATCCCTTCGCCCAGTATAATCTCGCTCTGGCGCAAATGCGCATGAAACAGGTGCCCCGCGCCGTGGTCACGCTGCGCGCCATCTGCGACCTGCCGGTCGAGAGCGAACAGGTACGCAGCCTGATCGATGAATGCCACTTGACCCTCGGCTATCTCTTTTACGAGCTCGAGCGCTATCGTCCGGCGTACGAACAGTTTTTGCTGGTCTCGCCAACCCACGAGCACCGCGATGAGGCGCTGCTGGCCGCCGGATGGTGCCTGGTCCAGCTCGGCAATCTGAATGCGGCCATCAAGCCCCTGACCCAGCTCTTGCTCAACCATACCGGCAGTGCCAGCACCGAAGAGGGCCTCTTCCTGCTCGGCCGCTGTTTCATGAAGTTGAAGCGTTACGACCATGCGATCCGCGTGTACGATCATCTCATCGCCCTCTTCCCCTCGCGCGAGGAGATGCCGGCGATCCAGCGCGAGGTGCAGACCGCGCTGCTCGAGGAGGGCATCGAGGTGGAAAAGCTGCAGACCGATCTGCTCATCATGGAGAGCGAACTCATCGACGCCCTGCCCCTGCAAGTCACCTGGCCGGAGATGCCCGCTGATTTGCGCGATGAACGGCAGCAGCTTCTGGATCTTCGCCAGGGCCTGCTCCGCCGCATCCAGGAGGAGCGGGTGCGCGTGAACCGGCTGGTCGCCGAAATGGACGAACTCCGCCGCATCACCCGGCGCAAGGAATCGCGCATGGACTGGCGCGCCTATGCCGAGTTCGGCAAATCCCGTGCCCTCTTCATGCAAAGCATGCCTTAACCTGTGAACAAGCCACGGCTGTCAATATGAAGCAACAACCTGAACATCAAAGCATGACCACTCACGGCAGCACCCGGCCGGGCCGCCTCCTTCCCGGACCAGGCGCGCTCCTTCGGCCCGCTGTGTTCCTGCTGCACGGCGCGCTCCTGTTGTACGCCGCCCTCCTGGTGCACGCCGTGCTCCCGCGGCCCGCGGCCGCTGCGGTGCCGGATACATCGCAAAAGCCGGCTTCGATCGTCGCCGGAGTCGTCAGCGAGAGCGGCGAGGACCTCGCCAAGCTGAACCGTATCATTATCGAGCACGAGGCCCTGCTGCAGAAATATCCCAACAGCGATTTTATCCCCACCGTGCTGCTGCAGCTCGCCCAGCTCTACCAGCGCCAGTCCACGGCGCTCTTTCAGCAGCAGATGGAGAAATACGAGCAGGATCTTCAGGCCTTCGAGCGCAATGAAATCCTCGAGGAGCCGGTCCTGCCGCGCGCCAATATGGAAAAAAGCATCAGCCTGCTCGAGCAGCTGGTGGACAAGTACCCCAAGGTGGCGTTTCGCGACAAGGCCCTCTATATGCTCGGCATGTCCTATCTGCAGCAGGGCAACCGTGTCCGCGCCCAACTGTGCCTGGAGCGGATCATCAGCGAGTTCCCCAAATCAACGATCACCCTCGAATCCCATTTCCGCATCGCCGAGTTTTATTTCGACCGCCGCGAGTACGCCCCCGCTATCGACCATTACAAAGCCCTGCTCGAACAGTGGGATAACCCCTATTTCGACATGGCGCTCTACAAACTCGGCTGGTCCTACTACTCCCAGGGTGATTACCCTCACGCCATCACCAGCTTTATCTATCTGCTCGAGGACATGGCGCTGATCGAACGTACCGACTCGCAGCAGCTCAGCCGGTCGCGGGCGGATCTCAGCTCCGAGGCCATCCAGTATATCGCCAGCTGCTATGCCGAATACGGCGGCCCGGCAGCGGCGCAGAATTTTTTCACCTCGCGTACGGACAAGAGCTACACCCTACCCATCCTCATCCAGCTGGCGGCGCTGTATCAGAAACGCGCCTATTACCCGGAAGCGATCGCCGCCCAGGAGGTCCTGCTCACGCTCTATCCCTTTTATGAAAACGCCCCGGAGCTGCTGCAGCAGATGGTGGACGATTACGAAGCGGACGGCCGCAAGCCCCAGGCCATCCTGACGCGCGAGCGCATCGTGCAGCAGTTCGCCCCGGGCGGTTTTTGGCTGATGGAGCATCCCGCAGGCCCGGTACATCAGAAGGCGGACAGCCTGGCCCGGGCCACTCTGCGCGGCCTCGGTCTCTATTATCAGGGCGAAGCCCAGCGTAACGGCCGCGTTCGCGATTACCAGATCGCCATTGAAAAGTACGAGGATTATCTCGACAAATACGGCACGGCGGCCGATGGCGCGGAAATTCGCTATCTCCTCGCCGAGTGCAATTATGCACGCGGCGACTATGCCGGGGCGATCGCGGCGTACACGGCGGTGCTGACCCAATACGACACGACCCGGTACCGCCATGACGCCGCCTACAACCGCGTCCTGTGCTACTACCAGTTGCTCGGTAGCGACGGCGGCGGGGACTCGCTCCGGGTGGCTATCCCCGGATTCATCGGCAGCAGCGATACGCTGCGCCTGACGGTGGCGCGTCCCTCCGAGCGCGGCCTGCTTCTGGCGGCCAACGAGTTCGTCACCCTCTTCCCGGAGAGCAAAAATCACGACCAGGTCCTGATGAAACTGGGCGAGACCTTGCACGAGCTGCACCACTTCGCCGCGGCGGCACGGGTCTACAAACACATCGTCGATCTCGGAGCGCAGCGCCCCTATTATCTGAGCGCGGCGCTGAATGCGGGGCAGTGCTACTTTGACGATAGCCGCTTTGAGGAAGCCGACCGCTGGTTCACCGCCTTGCAGGAGCAGTTTCCGGATTCGGCCCATTATCGCGAACGCGCCAGCCGTCTCAGCACCCTGGCCAAATTCAAGATCGCTGAAGGGTTGGCGGGATCGGGGCAGGCCGAAGCCTCGGCGCGGCTGATGCAGACAGTAGCCGGGAACGCCACCGAGGCGTCGCTCCGCGACCGCGCCCTCTTCGAGGCGGCGGCCCAGTTTCAGAAGCTCAACCAGCCGGCCGAAGCCGCGCAAGCGCTCGAGCAGCTTGCCGCGCAGCAGCCGCCCTCCGCTTTGGCCGACGAAGCCCTCTATCGCGCAGCGGTGCTGCGCGAGACCAGCGGCGACCATGCCGCCGCGGTGCAGGATTACCTCAGGCTTTGCGATACCTGGCCGGCCTCGAATTTCGCGCAGCGCAGCCTGAAATCGGCCGCCCTGTGCCAGGAGAACCTCCAGAATTGGAGCGAAGCGGAAAAGCTCTACAGCCGCATCGCACAGAGCTACCCCGACTCGCTGAGCGAACTGATCGAGAGTCTCGCCCGGGCGGGGGAGATGGCCAACAAGGCCGGCGACAGCGCCGCCGCCCAGCGTTATTTCACCCGTACGGTGCAAAACTGGCGCCAGAGCGGCAGCGCCGGCGCGGAAATCGATCCCTATTATGTCGCCGAGGCCCAATTCATGCTCGCCGAACTGCTCTTCGCCGACTATGCCCGGATCACCCTGCAGCCGCCCTTTGAGCGCAGCATGAAGCGCAAGGTAGCCAAGTTCAACGAGGTCTTCGAGGCCTACAAGGCGACACTCGAATACCAGATCGCCGACTGGTCCACGGCCGCCTCCTACCGCATCGGCGCCTCTTTTGAAGAGTTTGTCCGCGCCTTTATGGATTCACCGGTGCCGCGGGGGTTGAAGGGGGATGCCCTGCAGGAGTATCAGTCCAAGCTGGTCGCGGCGGCGCGGCCCTACAAGGAGCGCGCCCTCGACACCTACGCCAAGATGGTCGAGCAGGCCCGCGCCAATGCCATCGAGAATACATGGGTGAGCCAGAGCCGCGCGCGGTTGCAGGCCTTGCAGATGGAACTGGGGATCGCTCCGCTTCCGGCATCCACGCCGGCGGCGTCCGATTCCTCGGGAACTCCGTCCGGCAGCCCGGCGGCGCCAGGCGGCGCGCCATCCACGCCGCAGGAGGGAGCCACGCCATCATGATCCCGTCGACTCACACTGCATTTGACCGTGGTCTGCCGCTGCGACTCGCCGGTGACCGGAGCCACGCCATCGTTATCCCGATGACCCAGCGTGCAGCGCGTCTGGCACTGCTCTTTATCGCCCTCTTCCTCGCGGCGGCCGGCCCCGCCTCCGGTCAGGACCTGATCTTCGACCGGGCCGATACGACCATCCGCGTGGTTCCGCCGGCCGACAGCACCGCCCAGGCGCGCGACGGCACCCGCCTTTTTAACGCCATGACCGCCGAAACCGCCACGGCCCCGGCCCAGGATTCGCTGCGTCTCCTCGATCCGCGCTCCTCCCTGCCGGATTCGTTGCGTGAGGACGA
>Ga0116171_10001262_pt1 | contig 25468 bp, 37 predicted proteins | sample AD_JPNHW2_MetaG_FD_89798 | JGI IMG/M metagenome (GOLD analysis project Ga0116171, IMG submission 89798) | Active sludge microbial communities of municipal wastewater-treating anaerobic digesters from Japan - AD_JPNHW2_MetaG | ecosystem: Engineered > Bioreactor > Anaerobic > Digestate | place...
GCGGTTGAGATTTTAGATTATGCTACTTTGCTGAGAAAAGAATACCTAATGATAAAGGCCGAAAACGAGTGGCTAAAACGGGCATTATCTGACATCGAGGACTGGTGTGTTGAGTTTCACGTAACCGGCCCGCATGACCCAGAGAAAGCGTTAAAAATTGTAATGACTATATATGACATAGCGCATGAACAACTAGGGGACAGAACGGAGGAATTAAAGTGCGAGCAGGTAAAATAGCCCAATCAGCAACCAATTCGGTTAAAGCCACACCGCGGGGAACGCATCAATTTATGGGGCAGACCTACCAGAATGAGAAAGACTTGGCCCATGTGATGGATGAACCGACCGGGAAAGTCTATCCAGGCCACGGCTGGCCTAGTTTGATAGCGGTTTATCGAATTGATTATTGGCTAAAAAACGGGGTTAGGGCAGGAACGAAAAAACCGAACGAAATCGAGAAGGAGCAGATAATCAAAAAATACGGATTGATTTGGAATGAGCGATTAAACCGTTATACCACAGCACCATCAAACATATTTGAGATTGCGGTACAGAGTTATGCGGATAGATTAATAGAGTGGGCGATAACCAGTTACGGCGAGTTGGAATATCGTGCGACACACCGATAGGGAGGGCATAAAATGATTAGCGTTAAAGATATAATCAAATACTTACGAGAAGAAGGGTTGGAGTGCGTTGCGGGGGAGGCTCCGACCGGAGAACTGCATTATCTCGCCGCAGATACACTAGATGCTCAAAGGCGGCATATCCAACTGTTGGACAAGGAAATTGTGAAACTCCAGGCCGAAAACGCCAAACTCCGCAAGGTAGCAGAGGCGGCGCGGGAGTTTGTGGGGTGTCCATGTGAAGATGATGGCACGATAGAATGTGTAGCGTGTACGGCCTGTAATTACCGGCAAGCCCTTGCCGAACTGGATAAGGAGTCGTCCAATGACTAGCCCGCTGGCAATCGTATTTGGGAAACACCAGACCCACGGCCGCCCCGACTTAGACCGGCCCGAGGGATGTGACCACGATCAGAACGTCTACCACTACCGGCTGGTGGACGGGGCGATGGTACTGAGGGGCATAGCACTGGGGCATGGCTGGGAGAGCCGGCAAATGGACTGGAGAGGACTAAGTTGTTATAAGCAGAGAGGAGATATGCAGATGGCACTGATAACCAAGGAGAACGGCAAACCCGAACCCAGAGCAGACAAGGATGAGATTATGGCCAAGGCCAAGGTGTTGATAGACGGCGGCATGAAAGTCGCGCAGGCGGCGCGTGAGTTAGGTGTACCAGGCGGGACCCTGGCTGGTTGGATATCCAAGGAGCGACGGCAGGCGGAGAAAGCCCGTAGGTTGCTGGAGTCGGTAGATGGTGGTAAAAAGTTGCAAGATAGGGCAACTCCAGTTGCGATATGTGCGGACTGTGGTCGGGAGATCGCCGGGACGGTATTCCAGAGCGGTCATGGAGAGAGGTGCTTCAAGTGCGCGGTCACTAACACGCCGAGTCCAATAGCGGCCCCGATCGGCGTCGAGGTGCCACAGTATGAGCCGTCGGATAACGACTATTTGTCTGAGGATGAGATACCGATACCCTATGTGGCAACGCCAAGCCCGCTGGACGCACAGATCGACGTCATGCTGGATGCGCTGTGGGCGGAGAAAAAGGCCAAACTCAAAGCCCACCTCAAGCCACTACTGGCAGACTCAGAGGCGTGGGAGATGGTCAAGTGCATCGTCAGCAGGGGGCTGGCGTAATGGCCAAGATACCGCGCGAGATATGGCGCTTCTGCGTTGACCAGATTAAATACTACCCGCTTACCGAGGTCGCTTATGTCAATGCCAAGGCCGATATCCAGGCCAGCTACATAGACAGCGGTATGAGTGGTCCGCCTGATCCGACCGGGGTACACGTACACTCTGGCCAAGGACCGCAAGAGGGTAAGTATATCGCCAAAGAGCGGGCGCTGAATAATCCATACTACCGATACCTGATGAGGTCGGTGAGCATCATGGAGGTAGCCAAGCTGGGGCAGGACGCGAATGTACTGGAGGCTATCTGGACCGAGGGCTGGAGAGATAACGGATTGATTGCTTTGAGGGCCAAGACCAGCGCAGCGTCAGTCAAGCGGGTTAAACATGAGCTGGTCAGGCGAGTGGCAACAGGATGGGGGTTATGGTGAGCCTATTTTGAGACCATAAGACATTATTTTTAGATTATTATGTATGATAGGGCAAAGCCCTAACGATATAATATTTAGCCTCCGGCGCTTGCCGGGGGTTTTTATTTTGCGACAGGTGCGGGCTCGGCGGCGGCAAGCAAAATATACGTGACGATGTATATATGGCCCTTGATCACACAGCCGGGTGCCAAGGGAATGAGGCACGATGATAAGCCTGGGGTGGGCAAACGTCATGATTATCTGAGGGAGTTAGTATGGCAAAAGAGTGGGCGAAAAAGTTTTATGATTCGGGAGCGTGGCGGGCGGTGCGGCGCGAGGTCCTAAGGCGCGACCACTACACCTGTGCACACTGTGACAGGCGCGCCAGTGAAGTGCATCACGTGATTGAGTTGACGCCAGACAATATCCATGACGCGGCTATTGCGCTGAATCCAGCCAACCTACTCAGCTTATGCCACGACTGCCACACCAAGATAACCAAGGGTAATACAGGCGACTTGGGTGATGGTTTTATTTTCGATGACTTCGGCCAGGTGATAAGATCCCCCCATGCTCTAAATGGGTAGGGTAGGGGACGACCGACCGGGAGGGGACATCTCTGTTACTGACCGATACGCATAATGTTTTTTGGAATAGGAGGTTTTACGCTGACATGGGCAAACATACCGAAAGATTAGAGCTTATAGCCATAGACAAACTAATACCATACGCCAACAACGCCAGAACGCATTCGGACGATCAGATAAAAAAGATACAGGCAAGCCTGCGCGAATTTGGTTTTGTCAATCCTGTTTTGATAGATAAGGACTGCGGTATCATCGCAGGGCATGGCAGGGTTGAAGCAGCCAAACGAGAAGGCATGACAGAGGTGCCTTGCGTATGGGTTGAACATCTGACAGAGGCGCAGAAGAAAGCGTATATACTAGCAGATAATAGACTCGCGGAAGATGCCGGTTGGGACATGGAAGTATTAAAGGTTGAATTGGAAGGGTTGCAGGACATTAGCTTTGACATAGACCTAATAGGATTTGACAACGAGGAAATACAAGGCATTACAGGCGAACACGAATCCATAGACCTTGATGACTATTCAGACAAAGACGCGGGAAAAACATTATGCCATTGTCCTAAATGCGGCTTTGAATTCGAGGTGGAGATATGAAAATCTGTGCCTATGTCCAAGAACAATATGCCAAGGCTAATTACAAAAACGAGTGCCTTGACACGCGACAATTCGTTGGGTTAAGGGTTGTAATCGATGCGATCGAACGCGCTGGATATGAAGTCGAATGGGCAGGGAAAGCAACGGTTCACAAATACGATGTTGTCCTTGTATCGTTGACATCGGATTGCGACTGGTGGTCATATATAGCGGAACGTATCCAATGGCGGAAAGGCGAATACAAGGTGATAATCGGCGGTGCCGGGCTGTTGCACATAACGCCGTTTTTACCGTTTGCGGATTATTTTATATGGGGGCGCGGAGAGCATATTACGCCTGAACTTATAAAAGCCATAGATAAGGGTACTGATTTTAATAGTGAAAGTGCCGCAGATAGCAAAACATTCTCACCGGATAAAATATATAAGATAGCACAAGCGGATAATCCTTATCCGTATAAGATACCGTTATATGGAAATCATGACTATCAAGAAGGTGCAATAGGTTGTAATCACAAATGTTTGTTTTGTGGATATACATGGCACCGAAAGTTTTTATCCGATAAAGATTATTATCAAATGTCGGGTTCGTTAATTGGCGGCATGTTACATAAAGAACTAGCTATGCTTGACTACGCATCGGGCAAAACAGACTTGAATTTCTCAAAATTAAGAACAACGGCGATAGACGGTTTTTCGGAGCGATTAAGGCGTTCCGTCAACAAGCCGATATCAGACGCAACGTTACGTCAATTTCTTCACGACCTTATTGTAAGTGAAACCAAACCTCATCAATTAAAATTATATAATTTATGCGGTTTGCCAGGAGAAACTGAGGACGATTGGAGAGAGCTAATAAGCGCATTTGAATACACAAACGACATGGCGACACCAAGCGGCAAACAATGGAGCATTGTATTACACACCACACCGTTCAGGGCGATGCCTGCAACACCTATGGCTTGCGCTCCGATGTCATACCGCAACTATCGGGGCGAGTTTGGGAGGATACTTGGCAAAGGCTTAAAAGGTAACATTGTTTATCAAGGCAGGACACTTTGGACGGTAGAGAGCATGGGGACGGATAGCCTATCGACGGTTATTCTATCGGCAATCGCGCACCGCGGCGATGCGAGAGACACAGAGAACATTATCAAGATAAGCACAAACAAGAAGTTTTGGGCTGCGAGTTCGCCCGTTAAGCAAGCAACACTGGAAAAGTATTTCGACGTCGGCAAACTGTTCAAAGCATACACACCCGAGGAACTCCCGTCAAGATACCTAAGAACATACGCCAAAGTGGAAAGGATGTGGACAAAGCAATGGACTTAAACCAACAGGCACAAGAGATACTAAAAATAGCCGAGAAGCACGGCGTTGAGCAGAACTTCTTTTTCATAACCACGTTTAAACGGTATCAAGTGCAGATCAATATTTTGAACGACTTGGAAAAAAGCATCAAATCAGATGGAACGCTTGTAACGAAAGAATATGTCAAAGGTCGGCAGAATGTTTACACTCATCCCGCCATAACTGAATATAACAAAACGGCAAACGGAGCAAATCAGACCGTGCAAACGCTGATGAAGATAATAACCACGCTTAGGGATGAGGGGAGCGACAGTGCGGACGAGCTGATGGCGTTTATTCGCGGCGATTAAGGCGAGTGAGATGGTGTGAATTATGTAAAAGAATACTTAAAGGCCATACATAAAGGCGATGAAGTTGTCGGCGCAAAGGTTAGGGCGTTATATGAGCGCGAGTGTGCGTGGATGGATAATCCGCCTAAAGACTTTCCGTTTTACTTTGATGAGGCGGCGGGACAACGGCCTATTGATTTTATTGAAAAATTCTGTAAACACTCCAAAGGACGGTGGGGTGGCAAGCCATTCAAATTGGAACTATTCCAAAAGGCAGCGATACAGCTTGCGTTTGGATGGGTAGATGAACACAATAAGCGGAGATTCCGTGAGGTTGTGTTTTTAATTGCCCGGAAAAGCGGAAAGAGTACGCTCACGAGTGGATTATCGCTGTATATGTTGATGGCAGACGGCGAGGCAGGGGCAGAATGCTATGCGGTGGCAAATAAGCTCGACCAAGCCAAGTTGGTGTTCAATGAGTGCGTTAATATGCGTCAACAAAGCCCGCAAATCAAATCACTTACAAAAAAGCGGCAGTCTGATATATATTTTCCGGCGACAATGTCCGCTTTAAAGGCGATTGCGTCTGATACTAAAACGATGGACGGACTGAATAGCAGCTGGTTTTCTCTTGATGAGTTCCACGAGGCGAGGGACTCCAAGGTTTATGACGTGATGGTGCAGTCGCAGGCGGCCAGGGAGCAGCCGCTGGCCTGGCTGATCAGTACCAACGGCTATATTCGGGAGATGTTCTTTGACAGCAAGTATGATTACTGCTCAAAGGTTGCGCTATGGGAGGATGGATTCCATGACTACCGACTGCTGCCGCTGATATATGAGCTGGACAGCAAGCAGGAATGGGACAAGCCAGAATGCTGGGCAAAAGCCAATCCCGGACTGGGCAAGATCAAATCCCTAGCCACGCTGACCGATAACGTCAATAAGGCAAAGCGAGATCCCACCTTTTTGCCGACTGTCTTGACCAAGGACTTTAATATCCCGGAAAACACAAACGAAGCCTGGCTGACATATGAGGCGGCGGTCAATGAGCAATCCGTGCCGATGGAGTATTTAAAGAAATCCTACGCAATCGGCGGTTGTGATTTGTCAAGCACTACAGACTTGACCTGCGCTAGTTTATTGATTAAAAAGCCCGATGATGACAATTACTACGTTTTACAAAAATACTTCCTGCCGCAAGCTCGGGTAGACGACGTGGAGGCTAACAGCAAGCGGGAGGCTCCATACAAACTGTGGGCAGAGCAGGGATGGCTGCATATCTGCGAAGGGGCTGCGGTGGATTATCGAGCCGTTACCCAGTGGTTTATAGAGATGGTAGAGCAATACGATATCCGACCCTTGTGGATATTCTACGACCGCGCCCTGGCGGGGTACTGGCAGGAAGAAATGCGGGGCTGCGGTTTTGATATGGTCAAGACGCCGCAAGGCCCGATTACCTGGAGTTATCCTATGAAACGCATGGGCGCAGCACTAGAGGACAAAAGGGTGGTCTATCAAAATAATCCGATGCTGCGCTGGTGCCTACTCAATACCGGGAAAAAAACGCTGAACCGAGATGGTATCGAGAGTATCCAGCCGGTAAAGACTGGTGCAACCAAACGGATCGACGGCATGGTTAGTCTGCTCAATGCCTGGGTCGGCTATTGCGATAAAGAGGACGAATACATGAGGTACTTGCGGTAGGGCGCTACGTAGAGGAGGTGATTAAGTGAACTTAAGAAACGCGATTAAATCTATATTCGGCGGGTTAAAAAATTACGTCACCTCCATGTGGCAGGAAATTGGCAGCTACCGATCAGTATTTACCTCTTTCGGTTCGGACATTTATGCCAACGAGACTGTCCGGTCCTGCATCCGTACCCTGGCCGAGCATACCAGTAAGGCCAATGTGAAAGTCCTGCGGGACGGACTACCGGGTGACAAGCGACTCCAGCGCATGATCCAGTACCGGCCGAACATCTACATGAACGGCAAGGACTTTTTGTACAAGGTGCGGACGCTGCTGGAAATCAATAACACTGTCTTTATTTACATAATGCGCGATGACTTGGGGCGGTGCACCGGCTTATATCCCATGCCCTCCGCACAGATGGAGGCGCTTGAGGTGCAAGGCGGGCTGTATATCAAATTTGCCTTCCCAACTGGAATTGTGATGGTGCATCCCTGGGAAGATCTGGCCGTTCTGCGTAAGGACTATAACAAGTCGGATATCTTTGGTGACAGCAACACGGCCATATTGACCAGCCTGGATTTGCTGAATACGACCAACGACGGCATGGCCAACGCGATCAAAAGCACTGCCAATCTGCGCGGGATACTGAAAAGCACCAAGGCTATGCTGTCGCCGGAAGATGTAAAAAGAAATAAAGATCAATTCGTCCAGGATTACTTGACCATAGCCAATGGCAGCGGGATTGCCAGCCTGGACAGCAGCCAGGAATTTACCCCGCTGAATCTCCAGCCGGTAATCGCCAATTACAAAACGGTAGAGGATTTGCGGTTAAATATTTACCGCTATTTTGGGGTGAATGAGGACGCCATATTATCCAAGTTGACCGGGGATCCTTGGGATGCCTTCTATGAGGCACGGATCGAGCCGGTGCTGATAGCGTTGGGGCTGGAACTAACCAACAAGATATTCACCGTTAGGGAGCGCGGCTTCGAGAATGAGATCATCTTTGAGTCCAACCGGATGCAGTACATGAGCACCGCCAACAAGCTCGCGCTTACCAGCTTTGTAGACCGGGCGATCATGACACCGAATGAAGTCCGCGAGGTTCTTAATCTGGCTCCAGTACCATGGGGCAACAAGCCAATGAGCTGGCAGAATCCGAAGATGAAGGAAAAGGAGGCAGACGATGAGTAAAGAAATCGAGAACATCGAAAGGTTGATGAACGACAAAAACATTGAGTTTAGGGATTTTAAACTCACCAAAATCGAAACAAGAAAAAATGAGGACGATACAGAAAGCCTGTTAATTGAAGGCGTGCCCTGTGTGTTTGACACAGAGACAATTCTATACAAAGGCAAGTACTGGGAGTTTAGAGAAATAATTGACAAAGATGCATTTAAAGAAGCAGACATGACGGACGTTATCTTCAACTACAATCATTGCGGCCGAGTTTTCGCAAGGACTAGGAATAAGTCTTTAGGTTTGCAGGTTAAAAAAGACGGACTGCACATGAGCGCTACCTTGAAAAAAGAAGATAGAGGGCATGAGGAACTATATAGCGATATTCAGTCCGGATTGATAGATAAGATGAGCTTTGCGTTTACGGTAAAGGAAGCTAGGTATGTGGAAGTCGAGAGAAACGACGAGCCTAACCTAGAAGTTAGAACCATAACAAAGATAGACAGACTATACGACGTAAGCGCGGTGGATTTCCCCGCTTATGATACAACTTCCATATCAGCACGAAAAGCGTTTGACGCGGAAAGCAAAGAACGTAAGGCGGAAAGCCTTAGAAATGCAAAAGATCTGGAACTGGCAAAAGCAAAATATTATTACGGAGGTGCCAAATCTTGAATATTAACGAGATGACATTAGATCAAATAGCCGCGAGATTGGCGGAGCTGGACGAGCAGGTAAGATCTGCAACCGATATCGAGGCCGTCAATCAGGCCGCCGCAGAAAAGTCAGAACTGCTGACTCGTAAAGGGGAATTAGAGGACTTGCAACAGCGCAAGCAGACCGCCTTGGACATTCAAGGCGGCACCACAGTAACTAAAATTATCGATACCAGGAAGGAGATTACTATGGAAAATCAGATTGAAGAAAGAGCCAAACGGTTTGTCGAAAGCGGCAAGACTGCTATCTCCGCGATAGAGACCAGATCGACCCTGTTGTCCGGCGGGAAGATTGCCACCCCGACCGGTGTTGGTGGCATCAATGAACCGTTTAATATTGTATCGTCAATTATCGACATGATCACCGTTGAGGATATGACCGGCATGGGCGGGTACAAAGAGGCGTTCGTGTCTGCTTGGCAGACTGCCGGGGCAGGAACCGAGGGTACTGCCGCAAACGTCAGCGACCCCACCTTTAAGATTGCTAATATTTTACCGTTCGATATTGATGTTGTATCTTATGTCAGTAAGCAGATCAAGAAGCAGTCTCCGCTGCAGTACGAAGAAAAGGTCCGAAAAGGCGCGCTCAATGCACTGAGGAAAAAGGCTGTAGCGTACATCATCGGCGGGAATGGTTCAACCGAACCCTTTGGTATTTACAACGCTGCCGATTCCGCCGCTGCGGCAATTTGCGAAGCCTATGAGGTGGTGGCAAATACCATCGACGCAACCACTTTGCGGAAAATCGTTTTTGCATATGGCGGCGATGAAAATGTTGGCGGCGGGGCGAAGCTGTTCTTGAATAAGAACGATCTGGTTGCGTTCGGTGATGTCAGAGGCACTAATGAGAAAAAGGCCGTCTATGAGATCATTCCAGACGGCGCGAATCCGAACACGGGCGTTATCAAAGATGGTGGCCTCGCGGTGCCCTATGTGATTTGTTCCGATGTTACTGCGTTATCGGCATCAACTTATAGCGACGCAGACATCCCGACTATGATATACGGCAATCCTGCTAACTACAAGCTGGGGCTGTTCGGAGATTTTGAAGTCTCCGTTTCGGATGACTACAAGTTTGGCGAAGGGCTACTGACTGTCAGAGGTGAAGTCCTCGTCGGTGGTAACGTTATCGCGGACAAAGGGTTTATCGTTGTCACGCTGACCACCGCGTAAGGGGGGGGGAGCACAATGGGAAGATTAGACAATTACCTGCGCACAGACGCAAGAGACGTTAAGGTAGAGGCATTGAGTGTTGCGGATTATAAAATAACCGATGCCGCCGCTGCCGATGCAGATGGAGTCATGCTTGCCACAAAAAGAGTAAAGACCACCGCATGGGTAGCATCTACAGCGAGGCTCACCAACTCCACTTCAGACACGCTGGATATTTCAGCTCCGGCAATGATGGGCGCGACCCCCAACGCAGAAGTAAAGGTAAAACTTGCAACTTCTACAACTGATGTAATGTCGGTGGCAGCAGGCACGGGGGATAATGCAGACACTATTACGATCACGCTTGCCAAGACATCGGCAGAGAAAAACACGGCAGCTCTAATCCAGGCAGCGATAAGGGCATTGGGAACCGTGAACGGAATCGATGTTTCTGGTTTTAATTGCGTTGGATCTGCGTCGTGGGATGCAAACACAGTAGCGAAAGGCGACGATACCGCCGTTGCGCTAGCGAGTGGAGCGACCGGTGATTATGACGTAATCACCACAGGCTTAACTGACCCGCCCGAACCCAGGACGATCACCGCCACCGCCGCAGGAACTGCAGGCGATGTCGCAAACGTAGCGGTCAAGGTGTATGGTACCGATTTTGACGATCAAGAGATCGAGGAAGAACTGCCATACTTTACCGCGAACTCCAATACGGCGAACGTCGTCACGGGATCTAAGGCATTTAAGACCGTTACAAAGGTTGACTTGCCCGCCCATGACGGTGCCGATGCGACAACCGCCATCGGATTCAGCGACATCTTTGGACTCCCATATAAGCTCGGGAATAAGATGCTCCGCGTAGCGTTCGACGGTGCTTGGGAGGCAACCGCACCCACGATTAATATCAGCGATACCCTGTGTCTCAACACTATCGATATCGTCGGTACTCCGAACGGGGAAAAGGATGTCGACATCATCATGCTGGTGTAAGGAGGAGTCAATATGGCGCAAGCCGCAGGCGTAACGTCCAATGTGGCATCGGGAAACTATACGACTGCACAGACCGTCACCCTCGCCACAATGGAGGCAACCGGCGAAATATACTACACGCTTGACGGTACAACGCCGACCTCCGCAAAAACAAAATACACCGCGCCGCTAGTCCTTGCCACCGGCACGGCCAACACCATCAAGGCGGTCACCGTTGCAGAGGATATGGACAACTCCGAGGTGCTTACGCTCTACATCGTAGTAGTGGAGGCATTCCTGGCCAAGATCAGGCGGGCGGTGCGGCGGAACACATCGACTGACGTAGACGCAGAACTGACGGACATCATAGCGGAATGCCGCGATGATCTTATCGGCCTGGGCGTTACCTCCGAAAAGGCGAACAGCGAAACGGACAGCCTCATACTTGGGGCTGTCCGCTCGTTCGCCCGGTGGAAGTTTGGACTTAGCAACGAGGACGCGGCCGCGAACCGTGAGGACTATATGCTCCAGCGTGATGAACTGAGGCGCAGGCGGGATTATACCAGCTATGCTATTACATTCGTCTGCAAGGATGGAGAGACCGCAAAGGCTGATGTCGGCATCACGTTTAATGGCGAGACCAAGGAGACCGATGCCACTGGGACTGCCGTATTCTACTATGTGTCTGCCGGCGTCAACCAGGAATACACGGTAATCGCCACCGGATATGCCTCACAGACAGTGGATCTTGATGTCACAGCGTCGGCAACCGTCAACGTCGCGCTGACTGCGGGGTGATGCTATGTACTTTAGTGACAAAATCACACTGCGGACAGTGACCATCACCGCTGATGCGGACGGTTATCCAACCCAGAGCAACAGCGATACCGAGGTTTGGGCCAACGTACGCAGCGTTACCAGAGCGGAGTTTTACGCCGCTAATGCCAATAGCATTGAAATATCGCAGGTGTTCGAGGTGCACGTTGAGGACTGGGATGACCAGACTGATGTGGTCTATGACGGCAAGGCATACGATATTGTGCGTACTTACCAGTCTGGATTAGGTATCATCGAGTTGGTCTGCTCAGACAAGGCGGTGTGATATGGCGAGCTTTGAGTATGACGTACCCGATGAGCTTATGGATGAGCTCAAAAAGCTAGGTGATGCTGCCGATGAGATAGCCATTAAGATGCTCAACGAATCTGCGCCGATACTTATGGATAGGGTTACAGCCGAGCTGTCCAATCACAAAGTAAGTGGCGACTTGGTGAAATCAATCAAGATAATCAAGGCCAAAAAAGCAAAAGGTGGCGGGTACGCTGCAAGCGTTGAACCATCTGGAACAGACAAAAAAGGCGTAAGAAACGTCGAGAAAATGATTTATCTGGAATACGGCACGTCAAGACAACCTGCACGACCAACGCTGACCAAGGCTATTAATGACAGCGAGCAAGGTGTGTTGGCAAAGATGCAAGAAGTCTTTGACCGGGAGGTGGGCGGCAAGTGAATATAAATGCGATTGTCGTAACGGCCCTGGGCTCCCTGGGCCTGCCGGTGACACCAAATATTAATCTTACGGGAGACACGGAGTACATCACATTCAACTACATGGATGAGCGACCGACCCTGATAGCGGATGACACCGATCTGTATGATACCACCGTCATCCAGGTGCACTATTTTACTAAGACTAATCCCCAGCAGAAGAAAAAAGACTTACGCCGCTTGCTCCGTGCAGGCGGCTTTGTTATCCACAACACTATGGAGTTTTACGAGACAGACACCGCGCTGAATCATGTAGTGGTCGACTGCTCCATCGATGGAGTTATAAACGATTAAGGAGGAAAAACCATGGCATATATAGGACTCAAGCATCCGGTCTTTGCGCCGATTGCAACCGAGCCTGCAAACAGCCTACCCACTTATGGCACTGGGTTAGTGGTCGGCATGGCAATCGGGGCTGATGTCAGCATCGAACTGTCGGACGCCAAGCTGGCCGCTGACGATACCATAGCAGAGATCGAAAACGGATTCGTATCCGGCACCATAAGCATGAACGTAGACGACCTATCAGACGCCGCACTGAAAGCCTGGCTGGGGGTGCAGGAATCCACGCTGGGCGGGGAGGCAACACTGAGAGAGGCCGCCACCTATGATAGCCCCGAAGGCGGATTCGGCTACTACCGGGTACGCAAGAAAGCAGGAGTAAGATCATATCGCGCCTACTGGTATCACAAGACCAAGTGGGGTATGCCGGGAGAAAATGCCGCCACCAAACCTGATGGCTCTATCGAGTGGCAGACACCTACTGTCGAGGGCGAAATACTGACCGCACTGGATACAGTCAGCAGCTGGCGGGACCAGGCGACCTTTACCAGTGAGGCTGATGCAATAGCCTGGCTGGATGGTCTGGCGGGTGTGCCTACGGTTGAGTCAACTGGGCTATCAGGATTGGCCATGGCGGGCACAGGTGGAAGCCTCTCGCCGTCCTTCGGCGCAGCTGTCAGGTACTACACATTTGGCGGGGTGACTGCGACAGCTGTGACCGTGACTCCAACAGCGGCCAACCACACTATTAAGCTGTATATTGACGGAGTATACAGCCAGGATATCGTAAGCGGAGAGGCATCCGCTAGTATAGCGATGGCAGTCGGCACTAAAAAGCTGACCATAACCGCCCAAGAGTTAGGCAAGACTGTCCAGACTACAGAAATCATTGTAGAGAAGATATCTTAGGAGGGCTTATGTACGAAGATGTACGAATCATAACTATCCGGCAGCAGGAGTACCCAGCCGTATTTAACACCGCCGCGCTCGAGGAAGTGACCCGCCGGTATGGCGGGCTCACAGAACTTGGGGAGACGATGAAGGAGCCGGCTAAAGCCATCGCGGAGATTGCCTGGCTCATAGCCCTGCTGACTGCCCAGGGAGCGGCTCTTAAAAAACTGCAGGAGGGCGTTGAGATCAAAACCTACAACGCCGATGAAATCAAGATACTGATGTCACCCAAAGAATTGATGGATCAATCCGACTTGGTGATCGAGATCATCAATGCCGGGATGGGCGATGATGGTGACGATGCCGACGATGGCGCTGAGATTGATGAAGTGCTTGAGGAGATTGAAGCATCAAAAAACGTGGAGGGCGCAGGGGCTTAAAACCCTTGCGCCTTATCTTTTTGGGGCTGCGATGTGGCCTGACTGAAAAGGAATCCTGGATGACTACGCCGGGCCGTATCCTAACCCTGTGGAAGTGGACCATGGAATACGACGAATACCTGCACTGGATCAAGCGTAATAAGAAACGACCTGGAGGTGAGGACTAGTGGCGCTGAGAGAAATAGGAGCCACTCTAAAACTGGATGGCGAAAAAGAATTTCGCAAGGGCATGAACGACGCCGCCCGTGGGCTGCGGGTGCTCGACTCTGAACTGAAAGCCAGCGCATCGGCTTTTGCCGGAAACGAGCGCAGCCTGGAATCACTCACCGCAAAGGGTCAACTTTTTGAGCGCAAGGTAGCACAGCAGAAGAAGGTCGTCGAGGCTTTGGCTAGAGCCGTCAAGGAATCGGGGCAGATGTACGGTGAGGCGTCGGAAAAAACTGATGGCTACCGGATCAAGCTCAATAATGCCATCGCCGCGCTCAATAAAATGGAGCGCGAGCTGGAGCAGAATAGCCAGGCGATGTCCGAGCTGGGGAGTGATACAAGCCGGGCCGCCAAGATGATGGACAAGTTGGAGCGGAAGGCCAAGGAAATGAACGCCAGTCTGCGAAAGGCCGGCGAGGGATTGGGCAACGTAGGCCAGAAGATGGCCATGGGCGTGACCGCCCCGGTAATAGCCGGAATCGGACTGGCCACCGAGGGCACCAGGGAATTTAGGCAGGATCTTGGCAAGCTGGACGCCGCCTTTAAGACTACCGGCCATGGTGTCGAAACCGGGCGCAAGCTGTTTTCTGATTTTTACGGTATTATCGGCGAGGACGACACCTCTATCGAGGCTGTCAATCACCTAGCCCAGATGACCAAAAACCAAAAGGAACTGGCGGACTGGACCACCATCGCAACCGGAGTGTATGCCTCGTTTGGTGATAGTCTGCCGCTGGAAGGATTGACCGAAGCCGCCAATGAGACCGTCAAGGTCGGCAAGGTAACTGGCCCCCTGGCCGATGCGCTTAACTGGGTGGGCATCAACGAGGACGAGGTTAACGCGAAACTTGAAACGATGAACAGTGAGCAAAAACGCAGTGCTTATCTGACTGACCTCCTGACGGGCAAGTACAAGAAAATAGCCACCGAATACAGAAATATGAACGGTGTCGTGATCGAGGCCAACGAGTCACAAGCCGCACTGCGCCTTGAGATGGCCGACTTGGGTAACAAGCTGGAGCCGATAGTGACAAAGGTTGTCAGGGCGGTCACGAAACTGGTGGACGAGTTCAACAGCATGCCAGAGCCAATGCAGGACATGATCATCAAGTTCGGCTTGATAGCCGCGGCCATCGGCCCGGTGCTTATGGCAGTGGGCAAAGCCATGGTATTCTTCGCGCTGTTCGGCGACAAACTGGGCGGGGTGACCAAAGCTGCAGGGCTGTTGCGGGGAGCCATACCATTGTTAGGCACTGTTATCGGAGCGCTGACCAGCCCGATCGGGCTGGTTGTAGTGGCCGCTGCCGGTCTGGTCCTGGTGTTCAAAAAACTATGGGACACCTCCCCGGCGTTTCGCAATTGGATCCGGGAGATAGGGGATGGATTCGCCAATTACTTAAAAAGCAGAATCAATGGATTTATCGACGATATTAACACCATCATCGCTTTGGCCAACAAGCTGCCGAAAGTCAACATCAGCCCGATCGACAAACTGGTGCAATCGTCCGGGACTAGCGGCATGGCCGACTTTAGGAAACTAGACAGGGGCTACGCAACCGGTACCAACTTCCACCCCGGCGGCTTGGCCTGGGTCGGAGAACGCGGGCCGGAGTTGCTCAACCTGCCGCGGGGATCACAGGTATTTAGCAACCAACAGAGCATGGCGATGGCTGGCCAGAGCCTCACCATCGGCGGCACCGTGAGGGTCGAAGGTGTCAACGATATGAACCAGCTAGTGGGCGTGGCTCAGATCGTGGCCGCGGAGATAGAGCGCGGCGATCGCAGACTAGCGGGCAGGGTTAGAGTAATGCCCAGTATGGCGTAGGAGGGGATAGCGTGTCTTTTAAATGGGGAAACACCGATCTATATGTAATCAAGGACACCTACACCCCGCCATGGGATGAGGTAGTCATAAAGGAAATAGCGCTGCTCCCTGACCCTGCGGCCCTCAACTCCATATCCACTGTACTTCAGCAGGGAGGGCGTAAGCGGCAGGTGGTCACACTCACCACCTACGTCAAAACCTACTCAGTATATACAGCTATGCAGGCAGACTGCAGGGCCGGTACCCAGCGGACATTCACCGGGGCCGACAGCTACAGTGCGACCATGATCATATCTAGCATCTCTCAAGCTGCGCGGAAAATATACCCAACCCGCTTTGAGTTTTCCGTCACGTTTATGGAGGTATAGCCCATGATTACTATACCGGCGGCGATACAGACACTACTTAAAAGCAAGATGATGGTCGGGGAGAATAGGCCCACGGGGTATGTAGAGTTCGGCGGACAGTCCACGGGAGCCCTCACAGACCCCACCCAGTGGACTACTTGGCGGACTTTTACCACTGGGGACCGGGGGCACGGCAACATCTGCGAAACGTCGGATGGCCGGGCTGTTGGCGTATTCACAAGCGATTCGGATAATTCCGTCTCCGTGGCTTTCGCTCCTACCATACAGGGCGTGCTGGACGGAACCGGCCCGCTTGCTGTCGGGGCCGCCAACAAACTGGCCAGCGGTTACAGTACTTATCAGCCATTGGCCAGTATTAATCTGGTCGATAATAAATTGCGCATAGCGATATATTACTGGCTTGCCGATCCCGGCGTATGGGCCGGAGAGTATTGGGCCGATGCTGACGGGAAGGGGACAGCCTTTGCCAAGGTGTCAGATATATCGCTCGACCTAAGGCCCCCATTCGGAGAAGGGGCTGCAGGTATACCTACGGTTATTAAGCGTCTGGGCAATGGTAATTTGGTGGTATTAATGCCCTACTGGGCACCATCGGTCGGCGGAGCGCAGGGATGTCGAGCGTTTTTTAGCTCTGACGATGGTTTGTCGTGGACTGCCGGCGCTATTTATAACTCCGGCTGGAATTGGATGACATGGTATCATTCCAGGAATCTTTTTGCGATCGATGACGACAGCTATCTGACATGGCGAACAGGGACCAATTCAGCGGGGGGTGGTCTATACTGGAGCAACTCGGGAGCGGACCTGGAAGAGGTGGGCTGGACAGGAGACTATCGCCCTTATATGGCCTGTTGGGAGCGCGTTAGGGATAAGATATACCTGTACTATGGACGGACAGGAGGAGACAATCCCTATGGGGGTAATCCCTTTGTTATTCTTGTATACACGGAGGATGTCGAGGAAATAACTCCCCAATCCCTGCTAACAGAAGCCAACTACTCTCTCGTCAGAGATATTAACGAAGATATCGGATCAGCGGACAGTTGGCATTTTCTGTTGCTGACAAGAAACGCCCTTTTGCTACAGGGGAGCAGCGGCGGTCAAATTAGCGGGGCTGGGACGCTTGTCAACAAACAAAAGCTGTTGCCTAAGCGCATCACTATCGACCGCTCCAAAGGGTCCGCATCACAGGCCACCATCGTTATCGACAACAAGGACGGACAGTACAGTCCTGACCCAGCCGGGGTCTGGAATCACATTATCTGGCCCAATAACAGTATAGAAGTATATCTGGGCTATGGTGCGGAACAGCAGTTAGTTTTTACTGGTCAGATTGACGAGGTCACCATGCGGTCATATCCTGCCGAAATAACCATCCAGGCTAGGGATATGAGCAAGCTGGCCTTGGACCAGATGGTCCAGCAGACGGTGGACGGCTATATTACTCACACCCTGACCTATACCAACCAGACCCCGGAGGCGATCTTTGCCGACCTTGCGAGCAAGGCAGGATTTACCACGGTGGTCGCAACCGATGTATCGGGGTTGACTATAGCGGAGATTACCTTTTCGCAGGAGATGTACGCCGACGCTTTCCAAAGGCTGGCCGAGATTGCGTCCTTTGAGTGGTTTTGCGATGAGGCTGGGACGCTCTTTTTCCGCAAGGCCATCGACACCGGGGCATCGGTCTATACATTCCAAGAGGGTGAGGACATATTTTCCCTCGATTACACAATATCGGACGCGGAGTTGTACCGGGGCATCATCGTGGTGTCGCAGGACGATAACGGCGATGGGCTGTCCTCGATGGGAGAGTGGTCGGCAGCGGACTACTATGAGCTGCCTGAGCAAAAAGACCTGATCATCCAGGCCACAGACTTGGCATCAACCCAAGCCCAATGCGATGCGCTGGTACAGCAAGCATCAGCGGAGATAACGAAAAAAGCCCGTCAGGTGACGTTTGTCATCGTGGGTAATCCCTATATACAGATAGGGGATAAGATCACGGTCATCGAATCATCCAGCACTATCAGCGAGATATACCGGGTCTGGGCCATCACGCACAATATGGATGCGGCGGGGAGTCCGATATTTTCGACAACTATCAAGTGCTATTGGTTCGCATCAGCGTAGGAGGTTTACATGGGCAACATCGCCGAAATAGTCAAAAAACAAACGGATAGGATACTGCGACAGCGGGCATTAAACCGCACCGAGGGCGTGGTGGTCAGCGGAGTGTCCAGCGGCACCGGCGCACCTGCCCCGGTAGTCAATAATCCTCCTGCCAACCTGACCGCGCATAAAGCCAGCGCAGACCATGATGGTAGATACTATACAAAGACCCAGCTCAACAATATCATCGCGGCCCTGACCTTTGCGGATGTTGTGCGGCAGGCATTTGACAATACCGATACCATCGAGGTCGTCCACAATATGGGCCGTAGGCCGATGGTACAGGTGCAGGGATCAGCGGTATCTGATTATGGTGCTGGTCTATATGGGGCCGGGGCTTATGGCGGCATATTGCCGTATACGGTATTGGCTCCATCATCTATAGTGCATAGTCTGGACAGCAACAAGGTGATGATTACGCTGGCCAGCGACTACACAGGGGAGGTGATATGTGTTGGCTGATTTTGCAATTACTAAACCAACAGTCGGTGGGTCATCGGGTACATGGGGAACCGAGTTAAATGAGGCCCTTGATGTTTTAATCGCCCATCCAGGCATCAAAGTGGTGGCTGATGCTGATGCTAAAGCGGCGTATGTCCCTCTATTGGGGCAAGTTGTTTTGCAGGCCGACACGGGCAAGATATACAAGTGTACTAATGCCACAGGGCCAGTATGGGCCGAGGTTGGGGTCAATGATGGGGTTCTGACCACCCAAGGCGATATTATAGTGCAAGGTGCGTCTGCCCCCGGTAGGCTGGGCATAGGAACAGCCAAGCAGATTCCAAGGGTCAATACTGGGGCAACCGCCTTGGAGTATGTGGCAAATACACGGGGGATTTGTTTTAGTGTCAACAATGTGGATTTGGCGACCACTCAGAGCGTGGCGATTACCGCGCCATGTGCTTTGGTGGTGACGGGCGGCAAGATTGAGGTCGGCACAGCCCCCACCGGGGCGGCATTAATCTGTGATGTTCACAAAAATGGGACTACCTTATGGACTACTCAAGGCAATAGGCCAACCATAGCTATAAGTGGCACAAGTGCAACTATAACCGCACCCGATGTTACCAGTATAGTCCAAGGTGACAGACTCCTGTTGATGATTGACCAAGTGGGGTCAACGGGCAAAGGTAAAGACCTTAGTTTAACCTTGTATTGTGAGGTGGCTTAAAATGGCTGTGGATGATGACTATACCAAATTATTAGTACACTGTGATGGTAATAATGATGGTATTTATCTTTCCGATGAAGCAGGGCATCACAGAAATTTAACCTCCACTGGAAATATATGTACTAAAACAGCCCAGAAAAAGTTTGGTATTTCTGCTGGTTATTGTGATGGTAGTGGCGACTATGTTAATGCGGGTAGTGTTAATATAGCTACTGGGCCTTTTACCTTTGATATCTGGTTTAGGTTAAACTCTATAGGGCGGATTCACTATCTATGGTCATACGGTGGTAGTAACTCAGGTTTCTGCCTATATGTAAGTGGTTCAGATAATAAATTAGCTATTTCCGCTGATAATGGTACACGTAAAATAGGAAGTATAAATGCGGTAGCAGCTGAAACTTGGTATCATGCCAGGGTGGTAGGTAATGGGGCGGTTGCCGGTTCGAGAAACATGAAGTTATATCTCGACGGTGTATACCAGGGAATCTGGACAACTAATTATAACTTCACAAAAAGTGTATATGTGGGGGCGAATGAGGCCGCAACCAACGAATGTCTGTTAGGCTATTGGGATGAGTTTAGACTTTCTTTAGTTGAGAGATGCACTACTGATTTTACGGTAGAGACGTCTCCTTATACGGCAGATGAAGATACCGCACTACTAATTCATGCAAATGGCTTAGATGGTAATGTAGTTTTCACTGATGATTCCCAATATCTACTTGCCGGAGGAAATGCCCGTACCAAGACAGCGATTAATAAATTCGGAGAGTCTTCGCTATACTTAGATGGTACAGGAGATTATCTAGGAATAGTAGATTCAGTTGATTGGGCCTTCGGAGCAGACGATTGGACTATTGACTTGTGGCTTTACTTAAATTCCAATACTATGGGTGGTGTTGTATCGCAATCTGAGGACGATTCAAATAGATGGCAATTCACTTATGTTGATACAAATACAACCCTAAGCCTTTACACTCAGGTAGGTAGTAGTGGTAATATTCGCATTGCGTGGACTGTCGGTAATATAGTAGGGGCTTGGCACCATATTGAATTAGCCCGAAGTGGGGCTACAATGCTCTGTTTCTTGGATGGAGTCCTATTAACCGCTACAGTTACTCATGGACTAGATGCCGGAGAGTATTGGCCTAATATTCCCGCATCGCTTACCTTTGGACGTTCTAGAAATGCCGGGGGCTATGTATATCTTCCCTGTTATATGGATGAAATACGTATCTCAAAGGGTATTTGCCGTCACACTGAAGATTTTACACCTCCAACTGAACCTTATGGGCCGCCAACTGCAAGCGGGATATTATTTGCGACATTTATATAACCTATCGGTGGGGAGGTGATCCATGACTTGCGCGGCCGATTGCTCACCAAACTTTATATGGCCTATAGTCCCATCTTTGATTATAGGTCCGTAGCTAATCTTGGCTCCCGGGGTTTGACGGCCCGACTGGGAGCCTACCTTTTTGTAATCGCGGCCTGGCCGCTTGGGATACATAACACTGATGAGAGGGGCGTGGCCGATGGAAGCAGCAGTGCTCTCGACCATCATATCCACAGCGGGGGCGATCGGAATCGCCATCGTTGGACTACAGCAACGCAAAAACCAAAAACGCAATGACGCCTGTGAGTCGCTAAGAGCGGAGGGGGCCATCCTCCAGCTGGAGATGACCCAGGCAGAGTTGAAGTTGTCCAAGGTGACGGCTAAGGCGGTCATGAACCAAAAGCTTAACGGTGACGTTGAGGACGCCATGCGCTGGGTGCAGGCAGTTGAGATCAAGTACCAGGACTACACCCGCCGGATGGCACAGGTAGTAGGGGGGGCAAGCTGATGAGGGGCTTACTTAATCTCTGGCTAATGCCGCTCTACCTGCTCTGGGCCAATCCCCTGGTCAGGATGATGGACTGCCGCACCCACGACCACAGGAGGGTGAGATGAAAAAAGACGTGACATTTTCCAAGTGGATAATTCGCATCGCGCTCATCCAGGGCTTTTTGATGATGTGGGCCAGCTACGGTCTGGCTCTGATAGGCCGCGCCCAGATCGCGGAGACCCTATCTAAGACTGTAGCGGTCGAGATAGTGGCGGTAGTGTTAGGCTACTACCTCAAAGCGGGCGTGGAGAACCTCAGTAAAAACAACAACTGGCCTGATAAGGGGGTGACTAACATTGATTGTACAGACAAGCCCAGCGATCAGCTTCAGCCCGACTCTGTACGCCCGACCATATACGCGTCGGATAGTGATACATCACTCAGCATCGGTCCCGTCAACTAAGGTCGAGGACATCCACCGCTGGCACTTGGCCCGCGGATGGTCGGGTATCGGCTATCACTACTACATCGATGAGGTCGGCGGCGTCTGGCAGGGCCGCCCGGAATGGACCCAGGGAGCACATGCCTACCAGGACGCCCAGCATGAGGCGAACAGTGACGGCATAGGGGTTTGCCTTGCGGGCAACTTCGAAAACGGCCCTGGGCCAACAGAGGCCCAAATGCGGTCACTTGTCGAGTTAATAGCCAATATCCGCACCCGATACGTGGATTTACCCGTCATCGGGCACAAAGAGGTGCAGCAGACAGCCTGCCCCGGACAGAATTTCCCATGGGGTGATCTTAATCGGATGCTGGGAGAGGTAGTCGTCGTAACTGGAGGTGATGAGTCGGTGCAGAAATTTGAGGATCAGGCGAGGGTCGCGGTAGACCTGTTTGGCGTATCCCGGTCGGACTGTATACTGGTCGAGGTGGAGGGACGGCCTACCACTTATATCCCAGCTATAGCACTCCGGGAGAGCGGACACGATGTTGTATGGGACGAGGATAACCGGTTGGTGATTATTAAGGAGGCTAAATAATGGACGTTAATATTTATCTGCTTTACGGTGTGCCGGTAGTTGGGTTGGTCATGGCCCTGGTGCGGCTGGCCCGCGAGGTGGGGTTGCCGACCAAGTATGCCCCGGCCCTGGCCCTGGTGCTGGGTGTCATCGGCGGTATCGCCATCGCCTATGAGGGTGGCATGGCTTACGTGCAGGGCGCGGTCATCGGGCTGGTGATCGGGGCGGCCGCCTCCGGATTTTATGACAATGCCAAGTTCGTGGGTGGCTCACCCGACGAGGGTGAGTAGCCTTGGAGAGCTTGGGGCGATCGTGCCCGTCGTACTGTTGCTGGCACTTATAATCGTGGCGATTGTGCCAATGGATTAGCCCACTACGGTGGGGACTCTTACCCTCCTTTCTTATAGCGGGCCTTCGGGCCCGCCTTTTGTGGTTTCTGGGTAAAAAGAGAGGCCGGGGTTAATCCCCGGCCAGTGTTTTTGTCCTAATATACTCTGCCACACTAATGCCCAACTCCGCCGCTCTCCGTTGTAACTCCTGCCACTCCTGGTCAGACATCTTGATGGTGCGGACTTTGCGCTTGATGTCAGGCGTCATGGGCGGGCGGCCTACTGGTTTATTGACCTCCATTTTCTAGCACCACCCATCGGGAGCGATGATGATAACATCATCCTCTAGCTCGTAGACCGTGCCGGGAGTGGGTTGGAGGTTGCCAGCCTCGTCCCGGTTGATATCGGAGTCGAGCCCGAGGTCGTAACCCCACAAGGCGCAGATATCGCCATTATAATCAGATACGATGTCCATACCCTCGGTCTCGATAAGCTTTTGTCCGTCTTCCTCGCCTACCTCAATAATAGATCCCGGCAGGGCGTCCCGCACATCATCCACCGCATAATGATTGATATACTTAACTTCATCGGGCCAACAAATCAATAATCCGCCTATTGGACCTGCTATCGGCAGCCCGTGACTTGGGCAAATATTGGCCCAGTTGCAGACGATGACCGCCTTGTTCTCGTAGATCACGATACCGGATTCTTGGCCTGTTAAGTCATACAGATTAGTTGCCTGTTCTTTTTCCACTATAATCGCTCCTTTCGTATCGCCGGGATTATGGCTCCCGGCGGGCCTTTTACCTTTAGTCCCACACATGCTCGTCGCAGTGATTACTCCACTCGGTTTCCATATCGGTTATGACTTGGATGTGGTCCTCACCATTGATGATCCGCTCCAGTGCTTTTTTACCAGCCGAGTATTTAGCAGAGTTACTGGCCAGCGTCCAGGCCTCGGCTTTGATATAGGCGGCTGCTCTGGGGTACTGTGCTTTGAGGTCAGCCGGTTTGATTTTGGGTTGGGCCGGTAGTATGCCGCTCATCGACTCATCCTCCCATCGCCTATTGCGCTCATTATAGTAGGCGTACTCAGCATCGATTGCTTTTTTAAGTTCGGTTAATCCGGCGATTCCATCTATAGCCTTTTTTTTAGCCTGATAAGCATCCTCTTTGGACTGGGCTTTACCTTTTAGTATGGCGACAATTTCCGGTTTTGCTGCCGTTAGGTCGGCTATCATTTTGGTCTTTTGGGCCTTGGTCAGACCCTTTGGCAGATTAACCGCCAGTGCGTCATCGGGTGTTAAGTTGATGCGGCATTTGTTTATTAATTCCTGTGCTGTCATTGTCATTTAGTATCGCCCCTCTCTTTATCTTGATATAAGTATATACCTATAACACGTAAAGGTCAACACCTAAAATCAAAATAATTAAAAATAAAAATATGATAAAACATATTGACGATACTAGTAGTATCGTTTATTATTATGTCATGCCGACGGTGAACGTGTCGGAGTAAGGGGGTGAAATGATGACAAAGCGGACGAGATTGATCGAGGAACGTAACCGCATGGGTAAGACCCAGCAACAGGTGGCCGCAGACCTGGGCGTATCTGAGGTCTACATCCGCAAGCTGGAGTCTGGCGTATCGAGTCCCGGCAGGGATATGATGATAAGGCTGCAACGGTACTACAAGTCACCGTTGAAAAAGTTATTCCCAGACCTGTTCTGCGGCTAAAAAAAGAAGCCCGCACGGAGCGGGCCAGCTAATTGCTACTAAAATTATATCACACTCAGGGGCATAAGCCCCTAAAAAATTACCCGCACACACTGGAAAAACAATCCTAGGGAGGTACACCGATGGCATTATTGGCACGACCGACCAAAAGTTTTCAAACCTTACACGACATTGACTATTCCAAAGTAGACCAGATGATCAAAAACGCCCGGGCGATCATGCAGCCGGGCGACATACGAGTAGACACCCGCTGCCCGGTATGCGGCGGGATAGCCTGGGTGCTGCCCGAGCACCACAACGACGGCCAGACGATAATCGCCATGTGCGAGGGAGGGTGCTTCGTGTGCTGGGAGTAGAGACGGCCTACTACGTCAGCCGGGCGCTGGACGTCAACTATGCGGCCTTCGCTTATGCGGTATACGGTCGTAACGAAGTCAGCCCCGACCAAGCAGTAGCCCTCATGCACAGCATGAGGCGGAACACCAACAACACAGTGGACACCCTGCGGCTGGTGGAGCTGCGGGATCAGGGATATTGTTACCAGACCATAGGCGATATGGTCGGGATGAAACGAAGCACCGTCTTTTGGCGGATTAAGAGATGGAGGGAGAAAAATGGGAACAGTCCATTATTACCGGAGGTCGGAGGAGAGCAGACAGCAGATTAAAGAAGGTCTGGAGGAGTACGAGCGCCGCCAGTTCCAGGCTAACTACGAGCGCATGCAGGCCGCCTGCCGGCCGCCGCTGACAGCAGTGGAGCGTCGCCGGGTTGAGAAAAGCACAATAGACAAAGCGATGCCGTGGATTATGGTGGTCGGGCTATTGCTGGTCATCGTAGTGTGCGGGGCACTGATCAACATGGCGGTCAACTGGAGCGCGGGGCTGCCGCTGATGTTCAACGAGTGGTAGGGGTGCGATGGTTTATTTAATTCAAAACTCTGTGAGC
>Ga0116171_10001263_pt1 | contig 25452 bp, 22 predicted proteins | sample AD_JPNHW2_MetaG_FD_89798 | JGI IMG/M metagenome (GOLD analysis project Ga0116171, IMG submission 89798) | Active sludge microbial communities of municipal wastewater-treating anaerobic digesters from Japan - AD_JPNHW2_MetaG | ecosystem: Engineered > Bioreactor > Anaerobic > Digestate | place...
AAAAGATTGCATACGACACCTGAAACGCCGATTTTCTGCGCAAGATCAACCACATATTCAAGTTCTGTATAATTGGAATCCATCAGAGTCATGTTAAAAACCACTCGTTTATCGCCGGAAACATTTTTTACTACTTTATCAAAAACGCCGGCTCCCCTGATCCTGTCATTTGTTTTTTTAGTGCCGTCAATTGATACAAATATCCGGTGATCATAGTTTTCAGGAAGTGCAATAGTGCCGTTCGTTATCATTTCAACAAAAGGGAACATCTCTGAAGCAAGCATTACAACATCTTTTCGAAGCATAGGTTCTCCTCCCATAAGCATAACCATTCTTATTCCGTCTGCATAAAGAGATTCGAATCTTTCCTTCCATATTTCAAAAGGTATTTCAGAAGCCGGTTTATCAGAAGTTTCTGCAAAATGATAGCAGTGAATGCATCTTAAATTGCAATTATCGGTAATATCAAACTCTGCAATAAAAGGTCTGCCGGTAACAAGCCTCTTTATTTCATAGAATGTTCTTAAAAATGTTTTGTATATTTTCATTTTAACCGTGATGATATCCGGAACCTTTTATAATTGAAAGTCCCCGGTATATCTGTTCAAGAATATTGATTCTTGCAAGCTGATGAGGCAGTGTCCACGGTGCGATAGATAAAGCCATGTGTTCATTGACAGCACTGTAGCCGTATGCTCCTCCGATAATAAAAGAGATATGTCCGTAAGATTCATTCTTTTCAAGTAGAAGCTTTGAAAATCTCATTGAGTCGAAAGTAGTTCCTTCTTCTCTGAGAGCAATAATGTAACTTCCTGAAGGTATTGATTTTATTATTGATTCTGTTTCAGAATTAATATCATTCTTTTCCTTGAGTTCTACAACTTCAAGTTTCGAATAGACAGATATCCTTGATCTGTAAAAGTCATCAATTTCTTTAAATCCGCCGGCAGATTTGAGTTTCCCGACTGTGATGAGTGTAATTTTCATTATTACTGGTAGGAATTTATATCAACTTTCTTACTGTGGCTCCAGATATCTTCAAGATTGTAGTAATCTCTTATCTCATCAAGCATAACATTTACAACTATGTCGCCGGCATCGATAAGTATCCATTTTGACGAACCTGAACCTTCGACAAGAGCTTTTGAGAATCCGGCAGTTTTCAATTCACGAACCAGTGAATCGCTCATGGTTGTATTATGCTGGATGCTTGTGCCTGTGACAAAAACCATAAAATCAGTATATCCCGACTGTTTGTCAACATCGAAAACAACGATGTTTATTCCCTTTTTATCATTGAGTGTTTCGATAACTTTTTTCAGCTTTGTCATTTCATTCTTTGTCATTTTTTGTTTCCTTCATGATGTTAACGGCAGCGTCAAGTGTGCGTCTGTGGTATTCTTCATTATAAACCGGTACTTCAATTTTTTCTGTCTGTTTTTTATTTAGAATCCTTTTGCCTTCGATTGAAAACTTAACCATTTCATTTGTGAGAACAAACCCGGCTGAAATAGACATTTCGGTGATCACGAGCTTATCATTAATAAAGAGGGTCATCGAACCTGAAACATCCTTCTTTTCCTTACCAGTAAGACTTGCGATAAGGTTGTCATCTTTCATTTCCTCTGTTCCCTGAAGGTTCTGGAGGTATTTTTTTTCTTCAAAAGGATCTCTTTCCAATTTTTTGCTGACAAAAGAAATAATGATCTCTGTCCCTTTAATTCCGTTCTTCGTTTTTGTTCCGCTTGTTTCAATCTGAGCATGATCTCGAAGAACTGAATAAATTGAAGGTATCGAGCCGAAAACCGCTTCACGGAGATAAATATGTTCGCCCATGCTGAAAGTCTTGGCAAATTCACCGCCGAATTGTTTTCTGTAGAAGAAATTGTCTTTCCAGATTATATCCCATCCTTCATTTCTATTGTTGGTGAAGTGCATTACATAATTGTTCTTTTCGTCGGCTGAATATTTTGCTTCTTCTTCAAGTATCAGAGTTCTGTTCTCTTCTTTGACTTCACTTTCTGTCTGATATTTTAAATTCTGACGGAAAGAAAGGATGTCTCCTTTTTCTTTAAAATACTGGCTTGGCGCAAATATCAGTTTTTCAAGTTCATCAAGCGAGCCTTCAAGAAGTTCTCTATCAATTTCAGGCGCATATTTCTGTTCATCAAGTACACGCCATTTTTTTTCGATCTCTTTATTATCACTGCATCCTGCCAGAAACAGGAGAAGGACCATCACTTTTAATATCCGGTTCATTTTTTACACCATACAGACACTAAAATAACAGAACATATTAACTATTTTAACCATTCAAAGTCAAGAACCTGTCCCTTGACAAAAACTTTATGGACATGATTATGGGCGAAATGATAGACCGGATATATCCATGATCCTGAGTCCATAATTACCAGATCACCATCCATTCCTTTTGCAATACGGCCTTTGCTGGAAGATCTTTTCACTGATGCCGCAGCGTTGGTTGTAATACCTTTTAAACTGTCTTCTACGCTCATCTTCAACTGAGTGGCACCAAGACTTGCGGCCATCGGGAGAAATCCGCACATACAGCTTCCGGGGTTCATGTCGGTGGCAAGAGCCACTTTCACGCCGTTTTCTATCATTTTCTGAGCAGGTGCAAAAGGAAGACGGGAAAAAACAGAAGTAATAGGGAGAACGCCCGCAACAATGCCTGAAGAAGCAAGTTTCTTTATATCATTATCAGTTATCGCCTCAAGATGATCGACCGAAGCCGCACCGATATCAGCAGCGAGTCCTGTTCCGCCAAGTGAATTAAATTCATCTGCATGAAGTTTAAGTCCGAATCCCATATCTTTTGCCGCAACAAGGATTTTTTCGGTTTCTTTCAATGAAAAATATCCATTTTCACAGAAAACATCTACAAATTCAGCCAGTTCTTCCTTTTTAATTTCGGGAAGCATTTCGTTTATAATAAGACTGATATAGCCTTCATGATCGTTCTTGAAAATTTCCGGATATGCATGAGCACCGAGGAATGTAGGAATTATTTCAACTGGATATCTTTTCCTGAGTTCTTTTACAGCTCTCAAAAGTTTGAGTTCTCCTTCAACATCAAGAGCATATCCTGATTTTATTTCTACTGTTGTAACTCCGTAAGAAATCAACTGTTCCAGTCTTTTTGCAGACTGTTCCACGATCATTTCGAGTGTTGCTGCTTTTGTTTTTTCTGTGCTGTTCAGAATTCCGCCGCCAGCGGCTGCAATTTCTTCATAAGTTGCTCCTGATGCTTTCAATGCGAACTCATCTTCTCTTGTGGAGGCGAAAACAAGGTGAGTATGGCTGTCAACAAGACCAGGATATACCGTTCTGTTCCCGGCATCGTAAATTACATTTTTATGAATTGTCCTGAAGTCTTTATTCGATTTCAGAAAATCGGCTGTTTTTCCGGCAAAATCAATGCGTCCTTCATCATTTACTGCGATAAGAAGGTCTCTGCCGGTAATGACAGGGCGTGTTTCATCAGCGGTAAATATACTGGAAATATTTTCAACAATAAGCGAGTAATTCATTCATTCATCGTATAAAAAAAACCCGACTAAAGCACAACTGTTGCAATAACAGGTAGCTTCAATCGGGTTCTGAAAAAACAAAACCAGCGGTTTCAGGCTGAAAATGCCTTGTTAAAGTTATCAGTAAGTCTGCCAACTTTTCTTCCGGCTGTATTTTTATGAAGAACACCTTTGCTGACAGCTTTGTGAATTTCGCTGATAGCTTTCACAAGCTTTGCACTGGCATCTTCACGATAGTTTGCAACATTAGCCGCATCTGTCTGAGCTGTTTCTACAGTCTCTGTAAAATAACGGGTGTATGTCTTAAGTCTTGATTTCACTGAGCGGTTATACAACCTTCTTTTTTCGTTTGTCTTAATTCTTTTTTTTGCCGACTTGTGATGAGCCACACCATCCTCCATTCTATAAAAAATACCTAAAATTACACAGAACAAAAAAGCCGTTCCTTTATATGCTGAAAACTGATATTGTCAAGTTTTTGGTAAAATGTTTCTTGCAATTGAACCGGATTTGGATATGTTCTATGCTGATTGTGTCTGGAGGTATCTATGTTCGAAAAAATGAAACTGAAGAAAATGGTAAAAAGGATTTTAAATCGCAAAAGACAGCTGGAATGGATAAAGAAAAAAAGAAAATTGCTGCCTGAACCCGTAGAAAAGAAAATAACAAACACCCTTGATCAGATATCTGCCGCAGAAAAAAAGATTAAGGATTCTGTTTATACTTTTGCCGAAGCGGAAAAACTCAATTATGAAATTGAGCACAATTTCAAGATATCTTTCGGAGCTTACAAGCAGAATGCGTTCGCTGAGCTTTTTGATGAACTGTGGCTTGTAATTGTCATAGCACTCATCCTGAAATTCTTTGTTATCGGTTCTTTCAGAGTTCCGACCGGGAGTATGGTGAATACCATTGAAATCGGTGATAATCTTTTTGTCGCTATGTTCGCTTATGGACTTACGATGCCTTTTGCGTCTAATCAGTTTGTGGAGTTCGGCAATCCTGAAAGAGGTGAGATCATAACTTTTACAGAACCGAATCCTGCGGGAAAAGCACTTGTCAAAAGAGTTGTCGGTGTTCCAGGCGATTCTATTCTGATATCCGGTGTGGATGTTTATGTCAACGGTACAAAACTGGAAAGGGAATTTACCGGTAAAGTGACATATACATCATCAAGGGGCAAAGTAGTGACTGCTTCACAGTATTTAGAAAAAAATCAGGACGGCAGGCAGTATAAGGTTATATACAATGATGAGATGACAGATCTTGCAAGAAGCGAAATAGAAGGTTACTGTAAATACTGCAACAGATCGTTTACGGTTCCCGAAAGAAGTTTTTTTGCCATGGGTGATAACCGTGACGACAGTCTTGACAGCAGGTTCTGGGGTTTTGTTCCCAGAGAAAATCTTCAGGGTAAACCGCTTTTTGTATGGTTTTCAATCCAGTTCGGTGATTCAATATTTGATGTTATTGATTTCAGACCAGGCAGAATAGGTCATATTTTCCAATAGATAAAAAATTGATCTTTTTAATTAAGTGTGTATTGTCCGAATTGTTTTTTTGTGTGTAGGAGAAGAATCATGAAAAAATGTGTTTTTGTGATTGCTGCCGTCATTGCTTTTGTTGCCGGTTGTGACAACGGGGTAAGGGATGAACTGCTTAATGGTGTTGATACCAGCAATGTTAACGACGAACAGACAGTTAATGACAATACTGTTGTTCAAGATGACAATGTAACTCCTGACAACACAGTAGTTCCTGATGATAATGTAACTCCGGATAACACAGTAATTCCTGATGATAATGTAACTCCGGATAACACAGTAGTTCCTGATGACAATGTAACTCCTGTTCCGGTTTCAATGACAGTTTCGGTTACTACAACTTCTTATGGCGGACAGTTTGCTCCTAAAAATGTCTTTGCTGTCTGGATCGAAAAAGAGGACGGAAGCTATGTCCAGTCTCTTGGAGCGTGGGCGAGAAATTATAAAAGCAAGCTTCAACGCTGGTATTCAAAATCAAATAAAGGAAGTCAGGGTATGACCGATGCAATAACAGGAGCATCAAGAATGAACCACAGCAATGTTCCGGCTTTGACATGGGAAATCGCTGATATAGCAAATCAGCCGGCCTCAAACGGGATCTACAACATATATTTTGAATTGAACGAAACAAACGGCCCTTCAAAAACAACCACCGCACAGATTCAAATGAGCGAAACTCCCCAAGTGCTCGGCACAAATAACGCAAGTAATATCAACAACATCCAGATAAGTTTCGGAAACTGATTAATTTCTTTTCGATTCCTTGACTATGTCTGTTCAGATAATTATACTCGGACGGATTTCTAAAAGAACGGGGGAGTAAAATGTCAGATCTTGAAACTATAGTAGGAAAATTTCTAAAGCTCGGGTTCAACAGGCTGGAAGCGGAAGTCTATATTACTCTGCTGAAAGAGTCACCGCTGACAGGGTACAGGCTGGCACAGATACTCAACAAGGCTGCGGCTAACACATATAAGGCTCTTGAATCGCTGGAGAAAAGGGGTGCGGTTGTAGCTGAGGATTCTTCGACTGTAAAACAGTATACGGCAATTCCTGTTTCTGATTATATGAATCAGATTGAAAGCGGGTTCAGGAACGACCGCCAGTTTCTTGAGGAATCGCTTAAAGACATAAAATATTCAATTTCAGGTGACAAGATATATATGCTCCAGACCTTCGATCAGGTTCTTGAAAAATGTTCAAGGATGCTTGAAAATGCCGAATATTCAGTAATAGTTGATGCTTTTCCTTCGATGCTGAGAAAGATAATCCCGCAGCTTGAAAAAGCGGCTGAAAACGGTGTAAATATTATTATAAATGCTTACGAGACCGTCAATGTCAGAAATTGCCGTGTTATCATTAAAAGCAATGCAAAAAAGGTTCTTCAGCTCTGGAGCGGGGACTGGATGAATATTGCTGTTGACGGAAGGGAGTATCTTATAACAGCATGTGAAAAAGACGGCAGACTTCAGCATGCAATATGGAGCAACAGTCCTTATCTTTCATTTTTTGTGTTCAACGGATTCAGATATGAAATGCTGTTCAGTGCTCTTTCAGCAAAGATACCGCCTGAGCGGAGTGCCGAAATTCTTAACAGCGCCTTTGAAGATATAAATATCGACATTGCCGATCTTCCCGGTTACAGAACGATGCTCGACAGGCTCGGCAGAAAGAATTAGTCTACGGTTTTAAGTGTCACAAAAAGTTTGCGTATTTTCTGTTTTGACAGATTTATATGTTTTGCAACCTGTTCGCGGATGTTTCCGGTTCCGTCATCAGTTACAAGTCTGATAGAAGCAAAATGCTTGCAGAATTCAATTGCAATATTTCTGAATCTGAGAGTTTCCATTGTGTAGATGAGCGGCATTTCAAGATTTTCAGCCCAGCTGAATTTTTCTCCAAGATACAGGTTGTCATCGCCTGTCACTGCGGCAATAGGAAGTTTTGTTACTCTTCCGGAATTGCCGACTATCTTGCCGTCAAGTCCTAAAAAAGTTGTGCATTCATATATTTCACCGGCAACTCCGCCTTTTACCGAAGCGGCGCTTCCAAATTCAAAAACACTTTCAATTTCAGGGTAATCGAAAAGTGTCTTTCCAAGATTGCTCACTCCAGGGCTTCCGATGCCGGAGCATAATATCATCGAATTATCATCAATTCTAACAGGGGTTCCGCATGTTACCTTGACAGGGAAAGGATTTTCGTGTTTCAGCGGAAAAACGATCAGATTCAATTTGCACCTCCGTGTTTTGCTCTTTTTATCCGGTAAAGTTCTCTGGTTGTGAGAAGGAAAGTTCTTGCCGGCTCAAAAAGATAATCTCTGTATGTCCACGGTAATTCTTTAATTTCATTTTTTTTGCCGAACATCAGTGTCACTTCGGCAAACACGCCTTTTCCGAGGTATATGCGGTGACTGTAATTCTTTCCGGTGGATAAAATAAAGTTCTCAAGTGATATAAGCCCCGGGTCGAGATTTATCTTTCTTTTGCCGTTTTCAGAATATTTTTTTTCGATTTCAACACAATCAATCTTAACCTGAACAAGCTCGTCTCGTTCGATTGTTTTCTCAAAGCTGAAAATAATCTTTTTAATATCTGTGCCCATTTCAGGATCATAATATGGAGAGATTTTAGAAAAGACGAATGTTTCCGATGTGTTGTCGATCGGGCCATAGAGATTTTCCAGTATTGTTCTGATCTGAAAAAGTTCGGAATTCTCAGTGAACATTACTGCAATTATAAGATTTACAGGTATCGGGCTGGCAAGTTCACTCATTGAAACCTCTTTTTACGAAAATATTGCAGTTGAGATATTTTTTTTCAGTTTATCGGTATACTTAGCTGGATTATATCCTGACTGTTTTTTCCAGATCTTGTCAAATTCAGCCTTGAAAAGTCCGGTAAGGTCCGAATGTCTGACGATCCTTTCTCCTGCCGGTCCTGTGAAAAAGAGAAATTCCCCGACGGTTCTGCAACCTTTCATCCGCATGTTTTCTGTAATGATATCGGAGCTTTCTCCAGATATCTGGTTTTTCAGGGAAAGTGCAATCGACATCATTGCTACACCTGATTCAAAAAATGAGATTTCTTCATCAAGAGCCTTTGCCCTGATATAAAAACCTATCCTTGATTCATCTCCCGCAGTCAGCACACGGTTTTTTAAAATTATATCGACAGCTTTTTTTTCAATGAATTCAATATAATTTTCAATGGACATCTCTCCTTTTGCGAAGATAAATCCTTCATTGGAAAGAAGCTCTATGATTGAGTTGAGGTTTTCCATTTAAGACCGTCAGTATCAGTCGTTACTGAGTTTTTCAAGATTGAGTCCGCCCGGATATGCATAACTGACATCAGTCTCCCATCCGTAAACAAAAAGTCCGCACGGATTTGCTGAACATTCGAGAGAATGACTTTTAAATTCATTTCCAAGATCGACTATTGTATAAGAGTAGTCGGTTCCTGTTATTTCCTTAATTCCTGTTACGGTTTTGCCATTAAGAACCGGAGCTTCACCTGTTGTCATGACGATTGTTGCATAGTTGCTAGCATAGCTTCCAGGGGTCAAAAATCTATATTCTTTTCTGAACTGTTCTGCAGGAGGAACAAGCATCATTGTCGGATCTCCGACACAATCAGAAGTGTGATCTGTCTGACATGCGGCGGAAAGCATATCAGCACCAGTTAAAAATTGTGCTACCATGATGGCATTGTTTGCTGCAACAGTGAGCGTTCCTTTAAAATAAAACTCTGAATATTCACCAGCATTTAATGTTGTTTTTACGGGGTTTGCTGTAAATGCTTTCCAACCGGATGGCGTTGTTATTTGATCTGGTGTTGCCGGCGAAAAGGTTAAAGTTGTTGCATCTTCGCTTGCCAGTATTTTTACATAATCCCATTCTTCACCTCGGGCTTTTGATTTTACAAGAACATATTCCTTTCCCCATGTCTGAACAGGGAACATCTGCTCTTCAAGGTGATCGCAGAAACCGTAAGCTGCCGGAATAAAAGCGCAGTCGGTTCCTGCAAAAGCAATAAAAGGATTGCAGGTCGATTCTTTTTCATCACAAAAAACTTTTGTACCTGTCACATCACTCTCAAAAGCTTCAATCTGAATAACCTGACCTTTTTTAACGGTTATAGTTGCGGTTTGACCTGCCGCAATTGCCGGAACACCCGAAGATGCTGCAATAGCAACAGATGGTTTTACTGATACAATAGTATCTTCGCTGTTGAGACCTATAATGGTTACATATGAGGTGCCCTGAAGATAATTTGTAGCACTGGTAATATGAGTTGCTGCAATATAATCGGTATAAACGCTCGTTGAAGGAATAAGCAGGGATGCATCATTTGAATAAGATTTTCCTTTGTTAAGGATATCAATAGCATTCCAGTTACTACTTTTACCATTAGCATTGAAGGGATTGTTATCACTGTTGTCAAACGGACTGAATTGATAAATAGTTACAGGCAGACTTGTAACAATATGATAGCTGTCCCATTTCAGTCCTGTTCCTTTGACCATTCTTGTGCTTGGCAGTTGAATTATCCCTATTTGTCCAGGACCTATAAGCAGTCCTTTTGAAGAATATCTGGACTGACATGAAGTTGCATTGTCAAGACAGAAATAGCATTGCCCTGCATCAATTTCACCAGATGCTGAAAAGCTGGTTATGTCCACAGTTACATTTTTCGATGAATCCAGATTGCTGACAGTAAGTGCGTAAATAGGATCACTTCTCTGAGTAATTGTATTTAAGTTTGCTGTGAAATAATCGCATCCCAGATAACTGTGATTTTTTGCAGCTATATCGCAATAGAAAACACATTCGCCACCCTGACAGTATCCGCCTTCACCGCAGTCTTCAATTACTGAATCAGATGGTGCTGTTCCAAGATAGTTGCACTCAAAGACTTTTGTGGGTTCTTCTTCGCTGCATATCGGCTTTTGCGGTTCACATATCTGCTGCACGCATTTGCCTTCTTCACAGACTGTCATGTCACCGCAAGCTACTGATTCAATTGCTGTTCCTGAACTATTGCATCTCAAAATATTATAAAAGTCATTATCGTCACAGGCAATTAGTTCGTCAGGTTCACAGATTTTGCCGGGATCATCCGTTTTTTCATTGTCAGTAACCGTTTCGGTGTCTTGAGGCGGTTCGTTGTCAACAGGCAATGAGTTGTCCTCAACCTCTTCGTTATCGGTCTGGGATATTTTCTGTTCGCATGTCTCAGTTTCGAGATTGCAGAAATAGCCATCGGGACACGGTGTGACCAGATTACATTCAGATTCTGCATCATTAATGCATGAAACCATAAAAAATAACGGGATAAGAAAGATCCCAAACTTTGCTGACTTCATAATATCCTCCGAATAACATACAGCATTAAAATTCCGAATCACAGCATTATAATTCAAACACTCCTCTTTTCAATAATATAGTTATACCTTTATCCTGTTTTTATTCCCGTTCGTCAAAGAAAGTACTGTCCTAACTCATTGAAAAGGATAGCTTTTTTTACTTTTTCAAGAGTGTGATCCGCCGCATTTTTAACAGAATCTGTAAGATTTTCACCTTTGGCAAGGTTTGTTGCAAGAGCCGATGAGAATGTACATCCTGTGCCGTGAAATTTTCTGTCCGGCTCGTAAAGTGTTATGGGAACACCAATTGATGAGCCGTTTGTTGTAATGCTGATTACAGGGAGTCTTCCTTCAAAAGTTGTTACAACACTGCATGAAAGTTTATCCGAAACATATTTCGCCATTTTTTTCTGTGTTTCTTTTTTTCCCGTAAGTTTAAGGTGAATGAGTTCCAGTTCTTTAAGGTTGGGAGTTATTATTTTATTTGCTCCTCTTATCAGGTCTGTGTAACTATCCGGAATAATGGTCATATCTGATTGTGATGATGAGGCTTTGAAAACCGTGTCGATAACAACCGGAATGGTAAATTTCTGCAAAATTTCACTAAGTTCTCTTATCCATTGCCCATTCAAAGGAAGCAGTCCCGTTTTTACTGCCGAGAATGAAAATTCTTTTTCCAGAGATTCCAGACAATCTCGTAAATATTTAATATCAACTTCTTGATAATACTCGAAATTCATTGAATTCTGTACAGTCAGAGTCGAAGGTGCTGAAACTGGAAATCCTCCATTATCTCTGACAGTTATAATATCTCTGCCGAGTCCTGCGCCATTGGTCGGATCAATTCCTGAAATTATGAGTATGACCGGTTTTTCAGACATGTTTTTTCACGAATCTGTAAAAAGTCACTCCTGCAATAAAATAGCAGAATGCCGCAAGTGTAAAAACAAAAGTGAAGCCGTAAACCATTGCAAGTATTATGGAAAGTATTGACGCAATAACTGATGCCACTCCGTTTACAGCATATGCAAAAGGAATGAAACTGCTGTTCTTTTCTCCGACAATTGTAAGGGCAGTAGGAAAAAACTGTCCGAGGAACAGCCCGAGCGGAGCAAGTATTAAAGTGGATGAAACGATTCTCATTGCATATGAAAGATGTATAAGTTCATGTGTTACAAAAGGAACAAGAGCTGCATAGGCTATGACCACAGGAGGGAACACAATCATTAATGTTTTAAATATCTTCTTTTCGCCGAACCGTATGAGCAGTTTTTTGCTGAAAAGAGCTCCGATACCGGTAAAGAACAGGAGTATCATTATGGTTACAGCTATCGCATCAGCAGGGTTCCCCAGAAACAGAACGAACTGCTGAATTATTGACATTTCAATGAACATGAACCCGATACCTATCATAAAAAAATATATTGCCTGACTTAAAGGATCAAGGGCTTTTTCGCTTTTTCCCATGAAGAATAGAGGCATCATAATGAACATAAATGAAAAAAAGACCGCCTGTATAAAACTTAAGGAAAGAATAAGCAGTCCGATCGGCATGGCATCAACAAAAGATCCAGTCGCTGCTGTCTTGTTCGAAAAAAGATGTTTCAGTTTGTAATAGTGGAAAAAGAAAGGTATGTCGTCTGAAACAGGTTCAATATTGTATTCATAATTTTTTATAAAGGCTTTCTCCGTTCCGTTTTCAACAGCCTTGAAAAACGACCAGAATCCGATATTGAAAAATTCAAGGCCCTCTTTTTTTGAGAAAGGCTGTTTTTCCATGATCGGGTCGTAATAATTATCATCTGTTTTAAGTCCTGGGGCATAAATTATCCTGTTTTTCGAGTTTTCTGTCCTTTCATCGATCTGATTAAGCTCATACCATGAAAAGGGCTGTTTTTTTATGAGGATCGAAGCAAGCGATCCGTCGCCGATTATCACAATATTGTTTTCAGGATTCTTTATTCCCATTTCTCTCATTACGCTGACCGCTTCAGTACAAAGGCGCAGCATTTCTCTCGGAGGCCAGAAAAGCCAGCGGATGATGCTCAGTGTTCCGTCATCTTTGAGGTGTTCAAGATACTCCCTGATCGCATCAGTGGTGTAGATATAGCTTTCGCTCATGACATAGGCACCTGTCGAAAGGGCGGTCCATGTGTCAACTCCCGACATCTGGATTATGTCAAACTTATCGTTACTTCTTCTTATAAAGCTCCGTCCTTCGCTGTGAACAATATTCACTCTCGGATCCTGATACGGATTCCCGATATATTCTGCATACTTATCCTGAGTGACTTCGATCATTGCCTTATTGATCTCAACTCCTGTTATTGAGTTCGAATTATGATGAAGTGCTGTGATTATGTCGGTTCCGCCGCCAAGACCTACAACAAGCACATCCGGTTCATTATGAGTAAAATATGCAGCTGAATAAAGTGATTCGCCTATCGGAGGATAGCTCCACCTGCCGGATGCTGATTCCGGAAAACTGTAGAGCAGTGTGTATGCATCGCCGTCTATTGTAATAACTTTGTTTTTTATTTCCGGGAAATAATTGAAAAAGTGCTGTGACTGAGAGCTTTCAAAAACATCGATCCTTGCGACCCTGTCCCACTTTGTGTAAATGATTTTCTGATCTGCATTATAAAAATAAGTATAGCCCAGTGCCTTCGATGCAGGAGGCTTTGCCGGAAGAACTTTTTCTTTTACCGGAATCAGTGCAACCAGAATAACTGCCGCAATAGCGGTCAGGATCAGCGAAAAACGGTCTTTTTTTTCAATGGCGAAGAAAAGAGCCGAAATAATTCCAAGGAATGTTACAACAAAAACAGCACCTTCAGCACCTGTCATTTCCATAACAGGCAGGATAGCCAGTCCGCCTATTGCAGATCCCAGCAGGTTCGAAAGATAATATATGTTTATTTTATCCTTTACCAGACTGAAGATAAAAGAGATGGTTATTCCTGCAAAAAAGTATGGGAAAACAAGAAGAAAATAATATATGGAAATATATCCCAGCTGAAGCATTTTGTCTTCCATGAAAGTATCAAGCGGGATTCTCAATGCAACAGCAAGTGACAGAATGGCTGAAATTGAAAAGCCGAGAGAGCACAGTGCAAGGAAACGATACGGTTTTTCAGGTTGTTTCTTTCTTATTGCCAGCCATGTTCCGCTTGCACCCATTCCGAGAAGAGCGACGGTAATCACCATATATGCAAGATGATGCCACAGAGTAAACGAAAAAATCCTCGTCTGAAGTATCTGGAGAGCAAGAACGCTGCTCGAAATCAGAAAAATCCCGATAAAACTCATGCTGCCTCCGAAAAATTAATTGCCGGTTTTTGAAGAAACAATGTAGTGTTCTCTATGAAATAAGTTGTTAGACTGGGCTTCGACTGTTATCCGGAGCTCTTTTGTAAGTTCTTTTAATTCATCAGAGTGCTTATGTTCAAGTGCAAAAACCGCATCGGGATGCGCTTCAATGCTTATTATTCTGCTTCCATAAAGCTTAACCTGCCGTTGAATGTCCCTGAAAATCTGAAAAACTATAGTATCTCTGGAGCGTATTATTCCATTACCGTTGCAATAAGGGCATGGTTCAGTCATGGATGAAATGTTGCTTTCGGTAGTTCTTTTGCGGGTTATCTGAATCAGTCCGAGTCTTGTGAAATAAAAAACGGAGCATCTGGCAGGATCTGATTCCAGAAGTTTTTCAAGGTCGGTTATAACTTTTTTTTTGTTGCCCTGATTTCTCATGTCTATAAAATCGACAACAATGATTCCGGCAATATTTCTCAGTCTCAGGTGATATGCAATCTCTTCAACCGCTTCGAGGTTGGTTTTCAGAACAGTGCTTTCGAGATTTCCTTTTCCTATGTATTTTCCGGTATTGACATCAATTACGGTAAGTGCCTCAGTTTGTTCAATAATAAGGAATCCGCCACTTTTCAGCCATATTTTTTTCTTAAGCACATTAGCGATCTCGGATTCGATGCTGTAGTAATCAAAAACGGGGTAGGGCAGATCATAGAATTTGACAAGTTCATCCGGATTTTCATTATAAAAACTAAGATAACTTCTCACATTTTTTTCATCTTCATGATTGTCGACAATGACTTCCTTGAGATCGTTGATGTCGGTATTCTGAACAATATCTATAACAGGATCAGGAGCACTGTGAATTACTGCCGCACCTTTTTCCTTCTTGAAATCATTCTGTATTTCGGTCCATCGCTTTATAAGGGTCACAGCTTCTTTTTCAATCACTTTCGCTTCGCTTTCCGCCGCCAGAGTTCTCAGAATAATGCCATATCCCTTGTTCTGTACTTTTTTCCCCAGCTCTTTCAGCTCATTCCTTTTATCTTTATCGGTTATTTTTCTGCTTATCCCGATATGAGAAATGGTTGGCATGAGAACACAAAATCTGCCGGGAAGACTGATATGTGTCGTAAGTCTTGCACCTTTCTGTCCGATAGGTTCCTTAATAACCTGGACAAGAATTTTCTGACCTTCTTTAATGAACTGTGAAATATCGACTCTTTTTGTTTCTCTTGCCTGTTCACTGTTTGCTGGGTCTTCAGAGTCCTCATCATCGAACGATTTCTGGAATTCCTCATAAGTTATGTCCGCTTTCAGATCATTTACATAAATAAATCCTGTCCTTGAACCTCCGAATTCTACAAATGCAGACTGCATTCCGGGAAGAACCCGCTTCACTATACCTGAATAAATGTTGCCCAGACATGAGCCTGAATCATTTCTCATAATGTGAAGTTCGACCAGCTTGCGGTTTTCAATTATTGCAACCCGCTTTTCTCCGGGAGTCTTGTTAACTATAACCTGTCTATTCATTCTCTGATATTTCCGTAATTAAATTGAAATAGGTTTTTTCTGTTTCATCGTAGTTATGACCATTCTGCTCCTGATGTTTTTAAGATCGGTCATGATTTCGTCTTCCAGATTCGGTTTCAGATGAAATGTGTGTATCTCACATTTTCTTTTAACCTTATTGAGTTCGGTCTGCAGGAATTCAGGAGTAAGGTGCTTGGACGCAATAGCAATCTTTTCAAGCCTGTTAGGAAATGAGGCTTCCCAGCAGACAGTTTTTATCGAATTATCCGAGTTTATCAGATCAACAAATCTGTCGCAAAAGTATGTGTCTCCAGAATAAGCTATTGATTTTTTACCTTTCTTGATAACAAAGCCGATAGATTCGACAAGGTGGTTCATTTCAACAGGAATAAATTCTGTCTGATCGATAGTAAAGGGTTTATCAAAAGAAATGGGAATAAAGTTTATAGTCGGTTTTTTCTTTGTAGGCAGTTTCGTAAAATCAGGCCAGATGAGATCATTAAGAATATGCTGCTGAATCTGTTTCATTATATTTTCGGTTGTAAGCAGATTGAAAGAGTGATGTCCGAGTGACAGCATAAAATCTGAAAAAATAGGGAGGTTCTTTATATGGTCAAAATGGCAGTGAGTGATGATAACATTTCGGATATCAACAAGTTGCGGTGTGTCGAGAGATGAAAGCAGAGCTCCTGTATCAATAACAGTTGACGGAGATATCTGCATGGTTATGCATTTTTTGTTTTCGAGGTCACTTCCATAGCACCCCAAAGGCAGGATTGAAAGCATATTTTCCTCCTTAAAATAAACTGTGAATGCTATATTCTAAAGCGGGTCATGTCAAGAAAAGAGGCATTGTTGTAAATGTCTGATATTAGAGGAGTGTTTTTTTTGCAAAAATTTGATATTTTGAGTTTTTCTGCTAAAGTCGGTTGAATGTTTTGGTTACTTATAATAATCTGTTTAATGTAATGAGGTAACTATGAAGCCTAGAAATTTGATGTTTTTTCTGGTGATTGCCGCGCTGGTATCTGCCGTTTCCTGTAACCCTGAGGATGCATATCTCGATAAACTTTATCCAAAGGAATCAAGAAATTATGCATTGCAGTCACTTAAGAAAATGAAGGATGAAATTGTTAACAAAAAAAAGACCTGCAAAAAGATCCTTACTCTGGATAAGACACCTGAAGCCGGAGCTGCGATTCTTACTGCCGGAGAGATTGGATGTGATATGTCTGTTCCCAGAATAGGAGAGATAGTTGATGACTGTTTTACATCTATCAATGTAAGAAACCTCAAGACACTTGAAAGCGCTGCTACTGCACTGGGTCTTTTAAATCGTCCTGAAGCTGTTCCGATACTTGCAAAATATTTTACTCTCAATACTCCCGAACAGCTTGCTGCCGGAACCCGTGAAAAAGCGGAATCTGTTGCAAAAAGATCGGCTATTGAAGCACTTTCAAAGATGCCTGCTGAAAGCAAATATCTTGTTCCTGAAATATTGAAAGTATTTGAATCTCCTATTGAAGATTTCGGTACAAAATATACAACAGCCGGAGTTCTTGGTGAATGGCAGGATCCTACAACGGTAAAACCGCTTGTTACTTCTCTTTTTTACGAAGAGCAGGGATTCAGTCTTTTTCCTGAGTCAAGAAAATCACTTATCAGACTTGGAAAGCTTGCAGAAGAAGAACTTATAAAGGCTTACGGTGGTCAGAATCCTGCCGTAAATAAGATTCAGGATGCAAATAAGGAACGAGCTACAAAGCAGTTCTGTCCTGAATATCTTGGTAATGAAGAAGCAAAAAAGAAAGGCGAATGTCCTAAAGATGATGAATATCTGGCTACAATTGCTTCGATTGATACAACTACAAAACTTAAAACATCTATCGTATTGGCAGACATTCGCTCAAAACAGGCTGTTGATATGGTTATAGCAGAACTTGAAGCACAGCTTGCAGCTGAAAAGAAACAGCCCTTCCTTGCAGAACATCTTGCTGTTCAGCTTGCAAAATTCGGAGATTTCAAAGCTACAGATACACTTCTTAAGATGGTAAGTAAGAAGTTTACAAAGGCTGTTGCCAAGAAAGGAAAAGAAAAGCTGTCCAAAGAAGAGATCGCACAGGCTAAGCTTGCAGACAGAGGTCAGGAAATTTCAATTATTATGAAAGGTGCGGAAGCGCTCGGAATTCTTGGCGATCCGAAGGCTATTCCTTATCTTGCTGAAGTTGCAAAGCAGAAGCCTATGGCTGAATACAATGAAATGAATGAGAAAATTCTTTTCTATGAATCAATCGTCTGGGCTGCTGATGCATACACAAGAATGATGACCGATCCCTCAATGGCGGAGGATTTTATCAAGTCTGCAAATACAATGGTTGCTGAAGGTCAAAAGTATGTTGCTGCTGTTGAGAAAAAAGCAACAGACACTGTTATGAAAGAAACGAACGCAAAAGACATGAAAGAAGAAGATCTTAAAAAGAAAGTGAATAGTCAGTCTCTTCTTGATGTCAATTATGAGTCAACAAAGAGAATGGTTGACATGTTCGAAAGATTTATCACTAGAGCAAAAATATCTCAGGAATGCGGAAGCGAAATAGCATGTTATGTCAGGAAACTTACTGACAAGAATCCTGCTGTCGTTGAAAAAGCAGTCTACATGATAGGTTATTCAGGCGACATAAAGCACTATAAAGAACAGCTTAAACCTATTTTCAGACATTCGGAGCCTTATGTCCGTGAAGCGCTTTCTATTGCACTGCTCAAAACTGAAGATAAATCTTTTGTTCCAATTATAGAAGAGATTCTCAAAGAAGAAGGTGACAAGGTTGAATACGCCGGAGCTATGAAAGAATTTAAAGCTATTTCAAGTTATTTGAGTTCAATTCAGTAATTTTTCAAGTCCGGTTCCGGAGTTATTCCGGAGCCGGTTTCTTTTTCGGTTCATTAATCATCGAGGTCTAAGATGAAGGTTGCTGTTGTTAATGTAAACAAGTCAAGAATTAACAGAAATCACGAATACCATCTATTTACGATAAAAGCTTTCATCGATGAGAGATCAGGTGGTCAGATAGAAACGGAAATAGTGAATTTATACATGACTGATGATATGTCTACATCATCAAACAGTTTAAAGAACAAGGATTGTGATGTTGTGCTTTTCAGAATGCTCTTCTGGAACGCATCTTATATTATGAAGTTCATAGAAAGTTATAAGTCCCAGAAAACATTGAAAGGTATATGGGGTCACGACAGTTTCAGTCACCCTGAAGAGTATTTGAAAAAAGATTTTGATTTTATAATTCAGGATGAACCGGAGCTGTCACTGTTTGAAATTGCCGCTTTGAAAAAAGAGAACGGGGATCTTTCCAAGGCAGCTGGAATAATTTTCAAAGACAGAGAGAAAAGGACTTTTTTATTTGGAGAGAACAGGGTTATGCCTGATCTGGACATGATTCCGTCACCATACTTGAACGGTATGATAGATGTCGATGAAAATACGATAGTTTATTGGGAAGTCGGCAGAGGGTGTCTTTTCAGATGTGACTTCTGTGTCGATTTTTCTCATGAGAATAATTTGCGGCACCACAGTTTCAGTTATCTTGAAAAAGAGCTTAAATTGTTTGCCGGTAAACAGATATCTGAGATGATCATAGGCTGTCCTGTATTTAATCTGAGCCATCAGCATTTCAGAAAACTGCTTACGCTGATAAAACAATATCTGCCATATACTCTTGTGGAAATGCAGGTTAGGCCTGATCTTCTTTCAAGAGAGGATATTGAAGAACTGTCAGATATGAATGTTTTTCTGAATTTTGGTCTTCAGACTATAAATCAGAAGGTGCATGAAAACCTGATGACTTCCTTCAATGTTGAGAATGCTGTTAATAATATCAGGCATATGGCTAATTTTCCTTCTCTTTTTTTCGGAATAGATATAATCGGCGGTCTTCCTAAAATGACATTCGATGATTTTCTGAAGGACCTTGAAACGGCATTTAATCTGTGGCCTATAAGTATTAATGTCTTCAGGTTGTCAATGTATCCAGGGACCAGAATGTATAACAGGATGAGAGAGTTCAATTATAACATTGAGCATGGTTATCCTTACAGTGCTTCTGAAAATTCCCAATTTAATAAAAGGGAGTTTGAAAAAGTAAGCGAGATAGCTGAAGGTATTGATGTGCTTTACAATAAAGGTCGAATGGTGTCTGTTATTACGATGCTTGCCAAAGGACTCGAAATGCCCAACTGGGAGATTATCCAGAGGTGGAACAAATGGATCAAAAAACAGCCTGTAGATATGAATTCTATGAATGTTGATGATATAGATTACAATATGCTTTTTGAGTACATAATTGAGTTTTTTAATTATCTTTTTGATAGGTTCCAGAAAAAGAAACTGTGGTCAATAGCTTCAGATTTGCTTAAACACAACCATTTTTATACGACATCTCTTATGACGATCGAAGAAGATATTATAACATATCCTTATCAGATCGAATCCATAAACGGAAAGACTTTTGTAGGAATAAACAGCTCTGTTTTTCTTGATAAGTTCTTTTACAATGTTGAAGACATTCTTGAAACCGGTTACATCGACCTTAAAAAATATTCCAGTGATGTCGAAAAGGAGACCATGTATGGAATGATCTACAGGCTTGACGGGAGTGTTTTTACTAAAGTTATTACAGATGAAGAAGGTTCAATATTCTCATTCATAAGAAAGAAAGGAACTGTGTCAGTTGATGAATTGAAAAAGAAATTCAAGAATCTTGATGTCTTAGAGCTGGTTGCGATATGGTGTGACGAGGGTGTTCTGTATATAAATCAATAGATCAGACTATCTCTTCAGGAAATATTTCAGTGTTTATTGCATCCGGTTTTGTTTCCGGGTAATCTATATTGAAGTGCAGTCCGCGGCTTTCATGTCTTTTCATTGCACTTTTAATTATAAGTTCTGCGACCAGGGTGATATTTCGAAGCTCAAGCAAATCCCTGTTAACTTTGAAATTCCAATAGTATTCATGGATCTCAAATTTTATAAGTTCAAGCCTTTTTAAAGCCCTTTCAAGTCGTTTGTTGCTTCTGACAATTCCTACATAATTCCACATAAACCTTCTTATCTCGTCCCAGTTCTGTTTTAAAACAATGTTTTCATCTTTATCGGTGGCCGACCCTTCATTCCATTCAGGCGGTTCAATATCAGACTGCTTAAAATTGGTAACATAATCGATCATTTCTTTTGCAGCATATCTTGCCATTACAGCAGCTTCGAGAAGAGAATTGGAAGCCAGTCTGTTTGCACCGTGAAGCCCTGTATGGGCAACTTCTCCACTGACGAAAAGTCCCGGGATTATTGTCTTTCCATGCGGATCGCTCTTTAATCCTCCGCACATATAATGAGCAGCAGGAACTACAGGAATCGGTTCTTTTCTCATATCTATGCCGGCATCGAGACATATCTTGAAAATATTAGGGAATCTTTTTCTTAAGAAATTACCGTCGAGATGCCGCATATCAAGAAATACATTGTCATCTCCTGTTCGTTTCATTTCGTGGTCGATGGCTCTGGCGACAATATCCCTGGGTGCAAGTGATCCGGAAGGGTGGTATTTATCCATAAAAGGACAGCCTCTTTTGTCAATGAGAATCCCGCCTTCTCCTCTTAATGCTTCCGAGATCAGCATCGAAGTTACCTTTTCATGGTAAAGAATGGTGGGGTGAAACTGTATCATTTCCATATTAACTGCCGGAACTCCAGCCCTGAAACCGATAGCGACACCGTCACCCGAAGTAACATCCGGATTCGATGTGTAGAGATATACTTTACCGCATCCGCCTGTTGCAATCAGAATGCTTTTTGAGCAAACCGTAATGACCTGTCCATTTAAATTGTTAAGTATGTAAGCTCCGATAGCCATATTGGAGCTGGAAAGCAGGAACTTTGATGTTGTGATAATATCAATGGCTGTGTGGTTTTCAAGGAGTGTTATCTCAGAATGTTTCAATACTGCATTCTTTATGGTTTTTATAAGCTCCATTCCTGTTATATCACCTGCATGGACAACTCTTCGCTCAGTGTGTCCGCCTTCTTTGCCAAGATCAAGACTTCCTTTTTCATTTTCAGTAAAGCGGCACCCGAGAAGTTTGAAATAATTTATAGCATCAGGTCCGTTCTCGACAAAAAACCGGACAACTTCACTGTCGTTCAGTCCGGCTCCAGCTGTCATGGTATCGGAAATGTGCTTTTCGAATGAATCCTGATCGAAGTCCACCACACTGGCAATTCCGCCCTGTGCGTTGGCGCTGTTAGAAATATCGAGGCTTTCCTTTGTTATCAGTAGTACACGAATGCCTTTGTCCGCAAGACTTAGTGCCGTTGAAAGTCCTGAAAGGCCGCTTCCGATAATCAAAGCATCGGTGTAAATGCGGCTCATATCACTCCATTATATACCAGTATTCACAGATCAGATCATCAACTGCTTTGCTTATTACCTGTCTGTCTTTTTCACTCATATCGGTAAACTTTACGCTGATACCGACAAACTGTCCGTCATTAGTGTTCCTTAATACCAGTGCATGACAGTTAACTATATGATCCGTTCCCGGAACCTGAAATTCGAGCTGGATTGTAGTATTGTCAGAATAGGGGTTTGGTGAGAGGATATACATGCCGCTGACACTCAGATTCCCTGTCTGCTGAAAATAATTGGCATTTCCGTCAATATTGCGGACCCACATTTTAACAGGTATCCTTTCTTTTGTTCTTCTCTCTTTTCCTCTTCGATCGGGGTTGTCTCTTGAATCTTTGGGAAGTTTGAACTGAACATCATCTCTGCGGTCCTCTTTTTTTCTTCTATCGTCCATACTCATCTCCTTTGATAGACACAAACTACAGTTAAGAATATTATCCACTGAAAAAAGAAAGTCCAATTAAATAGGCTATTGTACAGGCGGTTCCCACACAATATTGAATGAAAAAGTCATATATTCCCTGTTGTACATAAAATTCCCGTAAATACCGCCAGCACCCGGTTTATAAAATGCAAGACTGAATGTTTTCATGGTCGTGTTCCATGTAAATTCTTTTGAAAAAGAAAGATTGTTAAAGCCAAGTCCGGCTCTAAACCAGCTTATTCTGAACTCAAACCCGGTGTAAAAGTCGAAATCTTTAAGATTGCTTCTTTTGTTTGCAAATTTTTCCTTTTCAGGTTCAAGGTGATACTGCCAGCCGTTATTTACAAAGAACATATCGTTAAAATTAAGCTCGAACTGCCAGTTCAGTTTTCTTGGAATATCAGGTCCATAGAATGTCCAGAAATCAGTTGCTGCAAATCCTACATATAAAAATTTTGTAATCATAGCGGATATGCCGACATCAAAAGAATGTGAACTGATATTTTTTCTTTGTATCGGAGTGAATTTTCCTATGTAATTGTTAACATTTATGCCGCCATAGACCATTTTATAGAACGGGAAGGCAATGTTCGTTTTTATCTGATTGAGTCCGCTATTTCTATTATAAATAATACCGCCGCCGACAACTGAGGTTTTAGAATCGCTAACTGAAACTGATGCTGAGTCAAGATAATTATATAAAAGTGAGAAGGTAAATTGTTTCTGGGTCATGGTCAGAGATGGGTTCATCAGAAACTGGGAATTATGACTTAATATAGCACCGCATCCTTTGCCGCAGTTCTGGGAATCAATAGAATGAGAAAGTTCTTTGCTTCTATAACCGAATGAAGTGTCGGTAACCTGTTCTGTGGGATCTCCTCCTTCAGAATAATCTGCAAAAATATTTCCTGAAACTAAAACAACAGCGACAAGGAAAAAGAATCTTCGTGTATTGAAATATCCCAATCAAAACCTCCTCTTGCAGAAGCCAATGAAACAATATATAACCCCAATCCTGCTCCGGTTCCAGTATTTTTTTTCCTGAAAGGGCATCTCAATTTAGCTTTCGTTCTAATGGTATCAACAGTGCCCTTGAAATTATTAGAGAAAACAAGTTCGCGGTCATGAACAGATATTTTATATCCGCCTGAACCGTGATCTATCCAGTTGGATATTATCTCTTCAATGACATAATTAAAAACATGAGCATCAGGAAGATTGTCAATAAACCAGTCGTTGGTATTTTGCAGTTCAAATGAAATTTTATTCTTCCGGCACAGAGCTTCTATCATCTGGATGATCTCAGTAAAGTCGGAACGGTTGTTTTTCAAAACGCCAGTTTTCTGAAGAAGGTGTCCGATTATATTTATCTGTTTTCCGAATCTGATCCCGTGAGCAGTCCGCTGTTTGATGATATCTTCTTCAATATATTCAAAATGTTCAAAAGGAAAAAAGAGATTTGTTATGTCGTGTCCGATCCTGCTTATAAAGAAATTCCCCGGATTTTCAAGAAGATACGCTTCCTGATCTTCGGGTCTTACTTCTGAATCACAAACAACAGTAAAATGGAACCCTTTGAATTTTGAGAAGAAAAGGAGGGGGTTGTCGGTAAAAAGCAGATCGATCTCTTTTATTTTATCACTGCTGAGATTATTCAGTTCAACAATTTCATCCGCAATATGTTCGAATCCGCTTCCTTTTACAGCTGCTGAATTGAACCATTTTTTATTCATATTCAAAACCTGTCACTGAAATTTCAATATTGTTCATGAACTTTAGAACAGTTAAAGAAATATCTTCTCTCGACTGACTGGTTCCATTTCCTGTCATAAGCAATATTCTGGAAGAATCTGCTTTCTCAATACCGAAAGTTGAATCAACATTTATCCACTTCCCGCCATTGTAGACTATATTCCAGTTATGAAAAAAGAACCTGCCCTCATTATCGAGTACAAGACCGTAAGCCATTTTTACAGGAATTCCTATTGATTTTAAAAGTGCCGATAATAATGTGGAGTGTTCTGTGCAGTCTCCTGATTGTTCCTTCAGCACTTCACTTGCCGAAAGGTTGCCGAATTTGTAATTTTTATCTTTGATGTGTCTGAAAACAAACCTTACCATTCTTTTTATCATTTCATTCCTGTCTGGAGCGCCATTTACAATCTTTTTTGCTGTATCTGCTATCAACTTGTTATTACTGTCCTCATAAAGATTCGGCATTGTATCTTGTTTTTCAGGTTCAGAGCCGTCACAGTACTGAAAAGAAGTATTTGTTACAGAAACAGAATTCCCGTTCTTTTTTACTTTCTGGAAACACATTTCAGGAATTTCAGGTATTCGGCCACCGTTTTCTCCTGTAAATGTGAAAACAACCTTTTTTGTAAATCTCGGCCGTTTAAGGGCAATTCCTTTATTCTCTATCGCAGTGGAAGCAATTATATCATTTTCGTTTTTTGAAGAAGAATTCGCAATTTTATTTTCGAAAGAAGTATCAGATCCGTCAAGAGTATAGGTTATAAGTCCATTCTGAAGCTCCGATCTTATCACGACACTGTTAGATAAAACAAATGTGATTGGAATACCGCCGTAATTTACGGTTGCCTTTATGTTTCCGGAAGTTTCTTTGACGGCGGAGTAAGTTATTTCTTTTACAGAAAGGCTGTCTTCTGAAATTACTGTTGTTTTTCCGCCTTTGAGCAGTTGTTCAGCTGAGAATTTCTTGAATATCAGACTGAAAAATGTTACGCCGCCTTCAAGAGAATATGAAAAATTCTCTCTGTTATTGTTCTTCTCCAGCTCGGCAGTGAAAACCCCGTTTTTAACAACTCCTTTGGCTTTGATATTACTGGAAATCTCACTACTTTCGGATTCAACTGATACAGGTGTGAATTTTTTACAGTCAGCTTTAACAATGGAGTGTGATTTCATTGTTATTACAAAAGAACCACGGTTGATCTCCATATTTGAAGAAGAATCAAGTGTAATAATGCATGTGCCGGATTTGTCTGTGGATTCACTCCACTTGTCGATACTTGAGCCTATCTTATTTCCCATCATATAAATAGAGTATGTTTTCTCATCGGCTGAACATATCAGAAAAAATAACAGGGAAAATATAATAACAGCAATCTTTTTCATTCTACACCGGATAATAAAATTCTTCAGGATGAATATTAAAGTATAAGTAAATAAAAGCAAAAAAAAACCGGGCAGATAACTGCCCGGTAAAAAATAAAATTTAGAAA